>QMCD01000087.1_pt1 | contig 77535 bp, 49 predicted proteins | sample 1821841 | NCBI WGS metagenome assembly QMCD01 (sample SAMN01991225, study PRJNA193472) | Termite gut metagenome, whole genome shotgun sequencing project. | isolation source: worker | host: Macrotermes natalensis
CCCGTTGCATCGGCCGTGCCTGTCGCCGAGCCGTCGTCATCGACCGAAGCCACGCCCACGGCGTTCCCTCCTGCAACCGCACAGGTGGACCCCTTCCTTACTTCGGAGACGGCCGTCGATACCGTGTCCTCTCCGGCGTCCTCCACGACAACCGATCCTTTTTTAGCAACGAAAACAGCAGAGCCTGTGCAAACGGTGGGATGGAACGGGGATGGCGGAACTGTGTTCCCTTCGACCACGCATCATGCAACCGCGGTGGGTGCAAACAACACCCATTCGGAGGACGTTCCCCATCCTCGTCCCCAAGCAACGAAGACAGACTCACTGGCGTGCGATTCCGATTCGCAGGCGGCCATTGCCGGTGCGGAAGACAAACCCAGCTTCGTTTCCGCTCCGCTTGAAGAACCTGAGCCTATTGCGAACGAATCGATCATCACCTTTCAGCCCATTTCCGCCGCCACAAAGCGGAGCATGACCGGGACGGCACAAGAGCCGATTCGGTTTGAAAAAACAAAGACAAATCCAATCACAACGAAGGCCGTGCCCAATGCACCCGTTCCGCAGCCGTTCGACGGCACGGAGAAGAACGTCGTGGTGCATCCGGCCAGCACGGCCCGGCAATTCGGTCAAGTCGTGCCCGTTGCACAGATTTTGGAAAGCAAACGCCAAACGAGCGAACCAGACGTTGTGGGATGTGTGCCGACTCAGCCGGAGCCAAGCATCTTGTTTTCCGCACTCTCCGCTGGGGAACAGTGGTCGCTCCAGTCGCTGACAGGTATCCAGCCACTGGAGCTATTCGCCAATCAGTATTTGTTGACGGTGGCCCCGTTTCGCCTGAACATGGACATAGGCGGTACACAGAGCAACGCCGCTTTTCGGATCGAAATGGTGGGCGATGTGAAATTGTGCATGTTGGCGCGGGACGAGAGCGGCGTTCCCGGCATTTTCGTCGACTATGGGCGTCTTGTGCTTCGTCCCAATCCACAGAGTGGAGCACCCAAAAAACTGCGTATTCAAACGGCGGCGGGCAGCGGTGTTCTGGCTTTCAACGGTTCCGGGAGCTTGGCGTTTGTCGACACGTTTGCCGAGGTTCACTACGGAACGGAGACGGATGGTCCTCAACGTGCGAGGCCGCCTAAGGCCTGTCCGATTCTTGGTTTTGCTCCTGCGGTCGGGGAAACGATTTCGTGGCAAGCGTCCGACTATCCGAGTCCTGTGGTGGCGGAGCGACAGGCGAGTATTGTGCTCAAACAAGACAGTAAGGAAGCCCCGGCCACGTTAGGGCGGATACAAAGTCTGCCGAACTGGCTCAATCGCACTGAGCTTCCCGCAGAAGGTAGAGCATTAGCGGAGTCATGCGACAGGATTTTCAAATCCCATGCCGGGGATAGCGAGGCGGCCCTCCACGCACTGATTGCCCAAGAAACCGTATCGGAACGATTCTTCGGTTACCGGCTCTGGGGAGACCTAGGCCGCTTCGACGTGCCCCTGGCCCTGATGGCGGAGACGAAACCGGAAGAAGAAAAACTTCGTCAAGTGCTCGTGCCCTATTTCCGTGAAGTGATGAAACGCGATGAAGAAACCGTGCAGCGATTGGCCGACGCGATTGAAGACGTGAGACGCTGAACAATTAACAAGATCGACGAGAAGGAACTGCCCGCCACGCAAACGTGACGGCTGACATAAACCAGCTATGAAATACTCTCTCCATACAGTCTACACAGTATTAGTGACACTGGCATTCATGCCGAGTTTGGCGGTGGCGTCCGATTACGTCATTGACGCTGGACAAACCGGAACAATTTCCGATACGCGCAATCTTGTTGCACAGGATCGAATCGACAACCAAGGCGTCATGGACATTACCGGTTCGGGAATACTGAACATTGCTCTGGGCGTGGTCAATGCCAATCCGGCAACGGACATTCAAGGCCTTGATCTGGGCGTGGTGCGTAACGTGGGCGCGATCGACGCCGAGGACTTTATTCGTTTTCAGGAAGGTTCAGAGATCGGCGGCATCGTGATTTCAGGAGGCAACATCGCTTTCGATGGCGCGTCGACGATCACCGGTTCCGTTACGGCAAAGCAGCTTATCATCAATGCGTCAAAGGAAAGAGACGACGAGGGTAACGTCAAAGTTTTTGCCATTGATCTGACCGGAAGCGGATCAGCCTTGGATGTCGAAGAATTGGTCGTCAATTCCGTCACCAAGATCGACATGAAAGAAGGCGAAACGCTTGTTTTGGATGCGCTCTATCTTGGCGGAGCGGCGGGCACGTCGCTTGTCGTTTCGGAAAACATTCGCGTGACGGGGAACTACACCGGAACACAGGGCACGACCATCGGCAGCAAGATGGATGACAACGGCAAGCCGCAAGGCACGATTTCCCTCCTAGGGGGCGGGCCTGCCGTGGATGGCGAGAACAATGTCATTGCCCAGAGTGCCATTTTTGCCGCGAAGCTGGAAGTCAAGAATAACACGGCCATCGAACGCATTCTGCAAGTTCATGGCGATTTGGTCGTGTTGGAAGGAGATGACGGGGATAATCCGTCACGCCTTCTGCTGCATGGGGGTGTTCTCACCGTGGGGAAATTGACGGTGCAGAAAAATGGAATCATTCGCATCGACCAAAGCGAACAGGAAACGATGATTCCACAAAGCAATTACGCCTACAATGGCGTTTTTCTCGGCGGATTTGAACTGTTGGACAACGCCGTCATGGATGTCGTGACCGAGGGCGAGGAGCCTGATCGGTCGATTTCCGTGGCGATTGGCGATACGTCGACCATGGCGACCAATGCCAAAATGGAAGCGAGAACGATTACCTTGGCAGGCGTGACCCCGGATGGATTGGGCGCAAGCAAGGTTCAGGAAGTCGTCAACGAAGGCTCGATCAAGGCCGGTGAGCATTTAACCCTGAACAACATCAAGCTACAAAATGTCCAAGCCGGCAAAATCGAAGCCGGCTCAATGACCTTGCTGGGTGCGAGTGTACTGGATTTGGCGCAGAGTGACCAGTCAAACGGCGGATTGACTTTCATCGGCGATAAACGAAAACTGGAAATCGATGCCCAGGCCTCGATTCGCGCCGAGGACAAGACCTTGGATTTTACCGGCGTGGAAGTGATTCACTATAACCGCAACGACAAGAAAGTTGCCATCACGGCGGATCAGCTCCATTTCGGCAACGGCAGTTCGCTCGCAGGAGCCGGAATTTACGACAGCGATGCCACTTTCAAGGCCGGTTCGACCGCCAAACTTGATTATACGGGCAAAATTGATTTTCACGACAATGACGTGACCTTCGAGAGAGACTCCACCATCGAACTAACGATTGGCGGCGGAGTTTATGCCTTGGAAACCACCGGCAAAATAACCGTGAACGAAGGGGTGAAACTCGAAATCGTCGACGGCTCACAATTCAACGGAAGAAAGCAGTGGTTTAAGATACTACAAGGCTCGAATGACTCGGAATACGCCGATGGTTTAAGCCTAGGTCAGGCGACTTTGGATTCCTTGTTTTTCACCTTGAGTGATACCATCACGGGTGATGACGAGGGCGGCGTCCACGGTGCGCTGATCGTTGAAATTGTCAAAAGCAATTCGCTCGTCGACTATGCCAAGTCGAGTAATCAGCGAAATTTGAGTAACATGATCGACCGGGTGATTAAAGAAGGGCGTGTCACGGAAAACCAAGGGATTGTGTTTGACGCCATCATGCGCATTCCCGACGACCATCTTTTCCGGGGAGCCTTGAACGACCTTTCCGGGGCGTCGCGGGAAAACGCCGTGCTCTACTCCCTGACGGCACCGTGGCAGCGCGCGTTCAACAGCATCGGTTTTAATCGCCTGTCGCTTGCGCTGCCCAGCCATGTTGCCACTCACGAAAACGGGATGGCCTTGGGGCAGTCATGGCAACCCAAGATGCCAAAGATCGGCAGACCGCGATGGAGTCCTGCGCACGATCTTTGGGCGGACATGTATTATAGTTACACGCAATTGAATGACGACGGCAACGCATCGGGCGGCTACGGAAACCGCGGTGGGTTTTTCGCCGGAACCGCCTTGCCATCACCGTCAAAAGAGTCGCTGCTGGGACTGGCCATCGGATATTCGGCGGCGCAGTACAAACAGGGCTTGGACAAAACGGAGAGCGGCGATTTCCAACTGGGACTCTACGGCGGAATGAACCTTTTTGCACGTAACCTTCAGCTTCGCGGCTATCTTGGTTATGGGATGCAGGATTACAAGCACAATCGGACATCCGACCTCTACGGAATCGGTCCGCTTTCCACGTCGGGCAAATCGAGCGGTGATTCCATTTCCGCCGCGCTCTATTTGATTCGTCCCGTCGACGTGTCGGACCGTTACCTCTTGAAGCCGATGATGGGGTTCGATTTTGAAAGCGTCTCTCAAGACGGGTTTTCCGAAACCGGCGTGGCGGCGGTGGCTCTCGACTACGGCAAAACTTCGATTGATAGGCTTATGTGGCGGCTGGGCTTTACGGGCGATTATCAATTCGAGCGTTTTGAAATGACCGGACGATTCTTGTACGGTCTGAAAATTTCCGGCGACAACGCTGCCCTGTCAACGCACCGGTTCATGCCGCCGGGCAACGATCCCTTTGTGGTTCGTAGCGTGAACATCGGCGATTATGCTTTTGATCTGGGGCTTGGCGGCAACTGGAATTTGAATCGACGCCGGACGGCGAAGCTCTTTTTCGATTACAATGCCAATCTGGCAAAAAATTCCAGCGTACACACCACATCACTGGGCATTTTGTGGCGGCGGTAAGCGGTCGCCGTTCGGAGCGTCCGAAACCAAAACGAGCCGGGGATACGACATTCCCGAAATACACGGAACGAAGCCGCCGACACGAACGATGCCATCCGGGGATTGCACATCTTTGCGTCTTGCCGAAATACGGCCTTCTCCGGCTCCGTTTTGCCCCTTTCTTATTTTCGTTTTTTCTTGTCCGCCTTGCCAAGTTTGCGTTGCTCCGACGCTTTTTCGTTCACTTCCCGCATCATTTTCGTCCAGAAACCTTCTTCCTTCTTTTCGCTCTGCTGGGCATACTGTTTTTCTCGCTTCTTTTTCGGTTTCTCCTTGGGATGGCCATCGTAACTCTTGTCCACCGGCGTCACGTCATACGTTTGTCCCGCCGCCCCTGCCACGGCGGGCTTGGGAATAAACCTACGCTCGGCAAGACCCCAGAGCGTGGAAACGATAAAGTAAATGCAAAGGCCGCTGGGGATTTTGAAAAACATGAAGCCCATAAAAATCATCATATACTGCATCATCTTTCGTTGCATCACAGCCTGCTGATCCGATGGGTCCGGCTTTGGCATCATCACGGCCTGCTGTATCAAAAACAGCACGATGGTCAGCATCGGCAGCAAGTTGAAATACGGCCCCAGTGTCAAAAAGCCCTGGCCGGCATTGAAGCCCGGCCAGCCGATGGAAGTCCAGAATGAACTCCAATCGAAAAGCATGTCCGGTGCCGACAGATCGCTACACCAACGCACGGATGAGGAGATCAGCGGCGTGCCGTAAAGCCCGGCGTCAATCGACAGGGCTTTGTAAAGACCTATGAAAATCGGCAGCTGAATGAACAGCGGCAGACATCCGCTCATCGGATGGTAATTATGTTTTTTGAACAGGGCACTCGTTGCCCTGCTGCGCTCTTGCATGTCTTCTTTGTATTTTTCATTGATTTCCTGCAACTCCGGCTGAATGAGTTTCATTTTCTCCGCCCCGGCAGCCTGTTTGAGGCTCATCGGGAAGATCAAAAGCCGCACGCAAATCGTCAGTAAAATAATCGCCACGGCATAACTCATGCCAAGGCCGTGGAAAAAATGCAAAATGCCCAAAAGCGGCTGGGCGGCAAACCAAAACCAGCCGTAGGCTATGGTTTCATCAAGTCCGTATTCCGCCAGAATCCGCGTGTCCTTGGGGCCGAGAAAAATGGAAAACTCGTGTTCCAATTTGCTGTTCGGGTCGCCGTCAGGGCCACTGGCGGGCTGGAGCGTTTTTTCCCGGCTCAGCAATCGATACGAAACATCGGTCAGCATGGGCCAGTCGGCATTTTTTTCGCCCACTCGAATCGGCATTGAGCGAACATGCCAAGCGTCTTCGCCCTCCGGTTTTTGGGGCTTGAGTGTACACTGAAAGTACAGGGAATCCACGCCGATATAATCCAGCGGTTCATCAATCCATGGCGTAGAAAATTTGTCGGAGGCAATCGTACTGTTATCAATGGTCTGGGCAGAATTTCTGGCGAAACGAACGATGATGTCTCGAATTCCGTAGCCGCTCCAGCCGGGGCCGGTTTTCCGGGCATACCAACCGCCCTCAAGCGGCAAGCCCGTCGGGCCATCAAGCTGATACGCCACGGTTTTGGCCTGCGTGCCGAGATTGCAAATCTCGATTTTCAACGTCAGATGATAACCGGCTCCGACCGAAGGCTCTGTTCCCGGAGTACCTTTTGTTCCCGGAGTACCGGTTAAGTGTGTATCAACTTTTGCAAGTCGATACACTTTGCGCATTTCGAGATTGTATTTCGGCACGGTGCGGCGGAAGACGGCCTCGTTTTCGGTCGAGGAAACGAGTTCCCACGGTTCACGGCGCAGTTCCACGCCGTCCAATTCGCTTTCCAGCGTTTTGTCGCGCGGAATCAGGCCTCGCCGCTTGGCATTGTTTGCGCCCAGCACCGGCAGGGCCAGGCCGGCATCGTCAACTTTTTGCAGCGTGGTCAAAAATGAAAGCTGGTCGACCGTGTCAAAATCTACGCCATGTAGCCCGCCGAGCTGTCGGTATTCATCATAGTTTTTCGGCACGGATTCAGGTCGAATCACGTCCATCGGATGCTGGGCCAGAATGAGGCCGAGCGGCAAATCGGCTTCCCGATTTGAACGCCTAACAACGAGTTCGATGTAATCGCCCGGCCGGGTTTTTTGCAGATTGTCACGCAGGTCAGCAAAATTTTTGACGACAGCTGTCTCAAATTTTTCGGTTTTATCGATTTTCCTGTCCAAACGAATGATTTTATCACCGACTTGAAGCCCGAATTTGTGGGCGGGCGTGCCGGGGCCGACGACTTGGACGGTCACGCCGTCAGAATCCTTTCCCGCCAGCCTCTCATCCGCCACAATTTGCCCCAAATACCCGGACGGCTCTTGTACATCTCGGTATTTTTCCGTGTTCAGCTCTGCCCTGACCACGGCGGCCCCTTGGTTGGTCAGCGTCACCAGCATTCGGTACGGACTTGTGGGGTCCATAGAACCGAGCGTCACCCACTGTGGCGAGACTGAAGTGCTTTTAACAATTGATGTTGGGTCCGATTTGTCTGTTTCGGACGGCGCAACGACAGGCCTGTCGAGAATGTCTTGTTTTTCCGCCTGAGATTTTTTTTCCTGCTCATTCCGGCCCTTTGGGTTGTTCGGAAGAAACCACAAGTGCAAGCACAGAAAGCCGATGAGGAGCATCAAAAAGAGGGTATTGCGATCCTGAGAAGAGCGACGCTGGTCGGGCAGAAGTGATTGCATGAACGAGTGGCTCGGGGCTAGTGACTAGGAGCTGGTTATTACTGCATCATTTTACCCGCTTTGCCGCACGCAACAAGGATGGCATTTTTCTCAAGTGTGATTACAATGCGCGGTAAGCGTGTAATTTCTACATGCCATCACAAACCATTCCGTTCCCGGCGTGTATTCCTTGCAAACACACGGGAGGGAGGGGGCGATTCGCACCGATGAGCACGCCAAAATTCCTTCTCCCATACGTGGCAAACATTTTATTTGTTGAATACGTATGGAGTTATGCGACCATGCCGTGTTTTTTCACCGGATGCGGAATTTTTCGAGATATTGGCATGAAAAATGAGTCTACTCATCTCAGTTTTATGGAGCGATGCAAGGCGAGGTCCCATCAGAATCATCAATACCCCGTACCAATTGACTCATAGTTGCATCGAAAGGATTTCAAAAGGCTTTAGGAGAAAGCGACGAGGTGAATCATGTACAGCACACACTATAGCACAGCCGACGAATTGACTTGGGACGCCATGACCGATTATTCGCAATGGACGGACGAAGAGCTGATCCAAGAATATCGCACGACAGGCCGGCGTTCGCATTTTGAAACGCTTGTTCATCGCTATGAACGAGAACTTTTCAACTATCTGCGTCATTATCTGGGCAACGCGGAAAGTGCCGAAGACGTTTTTCAGCTGACTTTTATGCAGATTCATCAGAAATGCGACCTTTTCGAGGAGGGCAGGAAATTCAGGCCGTGGCTTTACCGGATTGCCACGAACCAAGCTATCGACTTGCATCGCAAAATGCGGCGACACCAGATGGTCAGTCTCGACGAAAACCATGATACCGGGGGCGAGGCGGCCCGATTTGCGGATATTTTGGCGGGAAACGAAATGGACCCTTTGGCGGACACCATTGATGCTGAGCGGGCAAGGCAGGTACGGGAAGCCGTCGACCAATTGCCGGAACTCCTGCGCCAAGTGCTGTATATGGTCTTTTTTCAAGGCATGAAATACCGCGACGCTGCCGAAACGCTCGGCATACCTTTTGGCACGGTTAAAAGCAGAATCAATGCCGCTGTAAAAAAATTGAACCTTTTGCTTTCGGACAACGTATAGAGACCGGAACGCGGCCTGCGAAGCCGCAATCACATACGATGCGGACACGCCGCGGAATATGTTCAATTTCTATTGACCGGATGCGTTTAAGTGGCCATACTTCCCCGTGAAAAAACTCGATTCCGACGAAAATCAGATGGATAAGTCAGGTGCTGCAATCAATCGCGCCGGCATCAATTGTGCCGGTATCAATCGTGAAGTGTTATTGGGCTATTTGATGAATGCCCTGGACGACGACGAAAGTGCCCACGTTGCCCGCAATTTACTGCGAAGCCCGGAACTTCGGGCAGAATTGGCCGATTTGCAGCAGGAAATTTCGCCGCTGAACGCCGTCTACGAATCGGTCGAGCCGCCGGCTCATTTGGCGCGACGAACTTGTGACGCCATCTGGGCCGCCGTCGATCACGAAGACGATGTCGCTCCTTCCATACCTCCGCCGTCGGTCTTTCTCGCCGTCGATGCAATACGGTCAACGGAAACGCTGTCGGCCTCGTCCCGGACCGTGGAAGTACCGGTGCTCGAATCTGCCGCCAGACGGCTGCTGCGTCGTGACAAGCGGGACAAAACGGCGTGCAAACAGCAGGCGGCCCAAGAGTGCCTCACCCGCCCTTCTTCACGGGGTCGCCGGGTCGATATTCTCGTCTCCGCCGCCATCGGTATCGTGATTGCCGTGATCGTTTTTCCTACCGTCAACTACACGAAAAATCGAGTACAGCAGTATTTCGCTCAGGGCAAAATCCAAGAAATTAATCAGCGCATCGACCGCTTTGCCCAACTACAACCCGGTGTGGTCGGCGCGACGGAAACAACAGGCCCGCTTGACTTGTCCAACTTCGGCTGGGAGGAACTCAAGCCGAACGAGATTCCGTTGCTCGTTGTCAACGCGGGTTCGCCGACCCCACAGCTTGGCATCGCCACCGCGTCCGAACCGCGACGCGATCTTTCGATGGCTTCGAGGGAAGAGCCATCCGAGGGAACGGCGGGAGGGCTTGTACTCGGACAAACGCGGCGAGACGGCGTGAGGCACGATAGCATGAACAACATGCCATCGGTGTTATCTAACGTGAGCTTGCCCAACATCGGGCAGATTCTTCCGGTGGCCGCCGGGTCACCATTACAGACCGCCTACGGCCAGAATGTGCTCTTTCACAATGGCCGGATATTCATTCGCCGTGCTCCACCCCTGTCCACGTCAAAGTGAGGCGTGTCCCTTGTTCTACGTTTTACATCCGTTATTTTACAACCGCTTCCTCACGGGTGCGGCTCAGAAGCCCCCGGTTTCCTCCCGGATAATCACGTTAGCCCCGAAATCGAGTTCTTCGTTCGCGTCCAGCGGCCTGCCGTCTTCGCCGAGTTTCACGTCGGCGGTGGCCGTCTTGATTTTTGCGACGGCCACGAGTGCATCGAAAAGCTCTTGCCGGTCGCAGCCGTTCACGGCGGAAACCGCGCCGGCCACCTCGCCGAGGTAACGCAGAAAAATGCTCCGCCGCTCGCCTTCATGCTTTACCTTTTCGCGGCGTTTCATAAACATGCCCAGCTTCCGCCCGACCGCTTGCAGCGCAAGTCGCAGTTCTTTTTGAATTTCGGGATACGAAGCAATCGCCTCTTTCGATTCGCTGGTGAACGGAACCCAAACGCTGGCCAAGTGTACGATAACGGTCACCGGGCCGCGTGGCAATTGTCCCCGCGCTTGGCTCAGGCCGTAGGGCTTCCAATTCATATTCATTACCGTTTGTGTGATCAAACATGCCCCGGCCTGAAATTGCAGCGGCACACGGTTGGCGTAGCGATACACATTCATCGTTTGGCCTTCGGAAAGATTGAGCGTTTGCAGAGCTTCATGCAGGCGAGCCAGTTCTTTGGCGTCCAAATTTTTCGGCGAAACGCGAGGCCTCAAATGCGCCGCTTTGATGATTTTATCCGCCACATCATTTCCTAGGCCATCGAAAGTCGAGGTCAAAAATTGCCGCAACGTTCGCGCATCGCTTTCGCTCAGCAGCTCTTCCAGCGTTTCCTTGGACACCTTGTGCGTGGCCGCCGCGCCGCCGTAAGCGAGGCCGACCTCAATTTGAAACGGATTGCCTCGGTAAACCGCCGGGGGGCGTGTTTCCGTTGCAAAAAATTGGCCCGGCACGACATAATGCAAGCCTTTCAGCAAATGTTCTTCGCCAATCGGGGAAATGCAATCCGTCGACGGCGGGGCAATGCGCTCGACTTGGATGGCCTCAAACAGTTTTTCCACATCGCTGCGAGAAATACCGTGCGGCGATTGGGTCGTCGACATTCCTGCCGCCGCGCAAAGCCGCTTGGCCAAGCCCGGCGTCACTTTGGAAAAGGAATCCGTCAAGAATTTTTGTAGCGACGGCTCGACACTCTCGTGCATCATGTGGGCCAGTCTGCCCAATTCCACGCCGTAGGGATGCGGCTTGATTTCCAGCGGCTCCGGGGGCAAAACCTCGATCACCCGGTCATAGTATGTTTCATCGCCATCAGGATCGATATAGTGAATCGTGACATGCGGATTGGAAATGGCCGTCTGCTCCAAATATTCGTCGACGCTGCCCCGGCCACGGTTGTATTTCGCTTCCAGTTCAATGGTTACTCGCGTGCCGTGATCGACTTCCACCCACTCGATGCCCTGCTTCTCGATCATCTTTCGGCCTTCATCGTTGGCCGGGATGTCCTCGCCCTCGCCGTTTCCGTTCAAGATGTCGGGCTTGTTCGACTTCGTGTCCATGCGGATCACGTAATAGTGCACGGGCTTGCGGGGCGAAATTTTCGACGTGACTTTGACGGGCTTGCCGGTTGTGATGAGGCCGTACATTCCGGCGGCGGAAATGCCGATGCCCTGCTGGCCGCGACTCATGCGGAGCCGGTGAAATTTCGAGCCGTACAAAAGTTTGCCGAAAATGAGCGGAATCTGCTTTTTGATGATGCCCGGCCCATTGTCCTGAACCGCCACTTTATACTTGTCTTTCCCGGTTTGCGCAATATGAACCCATATTTCCGGCAGAATGCCCGCCTCCTCGCAGGCGTCGAGCGAATTGTCCACGGCCTCTTTGACCGTGGTGAGCAGGGCCTTTCTGGGGTTGTCAAAGCCGAGCAGATGGCGGTTTTTGGCAAAAAATTCACTGACGGAGATTTCCTTCTGGGATTTTGCCATCTCCTCGGCATTGGAGCGGCGGCCTGATCGGGCGGTATGGGGAACTTCGGGCGACATTCGATAATTGACAACGTGTTTGAAAACTGGGATAATGACCGTGGCATTTTATCACTGAGCCGCATTCCGGCAAGACGCGAGTGTCCTTGTTTGTTTTGCTTGCCACCCGATCCTCTTTTCGATACCAGAACAATGAAACGCCTTTTATTTTTCGCGGTCGTACTGTTCGTTTTATGCTTCTCACCCGTTTTCGGTAGAGATGATGCCAAGAAAGATGACGCCAAAAGCGATTTCATTCCCAAACCGGGGCGACTCGAAAATCCGCCGACGCAGGAAACGATCCTGAAAACGATTGGGAAAGGCGTCAATTTCCTGATCGAGCACCAGAACAAAAACGGCTCTTGGGGTTCGGCACGGCGAACAAAGGACTTGAACATTTACTCGCCCGGCTCTTCGCACGATGCGTACCGTGCCGGCACGACGGCCTTGGCTCTTACGGCTCTGCTCGAAATCGAAGCGGCGGCCAGTAGAGGCGAAAAGGCGATCCACTTTGAAACGCTGGGCGTGGAGCGTGAAAAATTCGACGCGGCCATCGAAAAAGGCGAAGTGTGGCTGTTTGACCGCTTGCCGAAGCTGCGCCGTTCCGCGCCCGATGTTTTGTATAACGTCTGGGGGCACGCCTACGGTATTCAAACGTTGGTCAGAATGCTGCACCGACCGGAAAAAGTGGCCAGGGACACGGAACGGAACGAAAAAATCCGAGAACTGATCGCAGGCCAAGTGGACATGCTTCGCCGCTTTGAAACTTTGAACGGCGGCTGGTTTTATTATGATTTCAATGCAACGGCCCGCCCATCCGAGACCACGGCCAGCTTCGTTTCCGGGGCCGGTTTGATTGCTTTGAAGGAAGCGGAACGAGAAGGCATCGAAATCCCCGAAAAATTGATTAAAACCACGATGGCCTCACTGAAACGCCAGCGTCTGCCCGACTTCGCTTATCTGTATGGAGAATATCTCTGGCAGATACCCCGCATGGAAATCAATAGGCCCGCCGGAAGCCTTGGCCGGTCGCAGGCCTGCAACCTAGCCATGAAATGGTGGGGCGACGAAGCGATCACCAATGCCGTACTCATTGATTGGCTTGACCGGCTTTACGCACGAAACGGCTGGCTCGACGTGGGTCGAAAGCGGCCTATTCCACATGAATCGTTTTTCGCCATCGCCGGCTATTTCTTTTACTTCGGCCACTACTATGCCGCTTTGTGTATTGAGGAAATTCCCGAAACGGAAAGGGAAAGGTACAAGGAGTTCCTCGCCGACGTGCTGGTGGGTTTGCAAGAAAAGGATGGCTCTTGGTGGGACTATCCTCTGTATGATTATCATCAGGCTTACGGTACGGGCTTTGCCATTCAGTCGCTGCTAAGGACGCTGGAGTAGGCGGCCCAACCATCATTCCCTCGCAGGCGGTTGGAAACGACGATTCCCGAACCAATCGAATAAAAAACCTCTGCCCGGCATTCACGACAGGAATTTGTCGCTTCGAGACGGATGGAAGCCGGGCGTACACTTGTACCAGCCGGAATTGGCTTCGACCCACGAGATTGGTTGACCTTCCAGCAAACCCGGACAAGAGGTTTCTTGTGCGATCGTGTGACGATTATATCATGGTCATTCAGCTTCCGCAATCTCCTTGAACACATTATAAAGTTCCGTCACCGTCTCTTCGTCGCCGAAAAGGATCAGCCACACCGCTCCATTTTTGTCGTTGGCTTGGCTTACAAAACTGATACTCGTGTCCGGTGCGACTTGTTTGATCAAAGGCTCAAACCAAATGATATGATTCATCAGGAAATCGTTGCCGTCAAACTTCACCGTTCTGGCGATGCGTTTGGGACGTTGCGGCTCCCCGGTGGTGGCAAAACCGATTGACATATCCACAAGTGGCCTGTTCAACTGCGCCACCTGCCGACCGTCAACCGGGCCATCGGGGCCGGGCATGGCTTCTTCCACGGCTTCGTCGATTTCTGGCCGCAACAAAACCGTGTCGCCGGAGCGCAGCGGCAAATCCTTTTCCGGGTCGGCCAAGGCTTCGTCATAATCGACCGCGATTATTTCGACCGGCTTTCCCGGCTTGGCGGAGCGGAGAATTTGAAGCCGGGAACTTACTCCCGATGCCAAACCGAGGCCCTCACTGTGACAATTTTTAATCGCTTTCGTCACGGTTTCGTGGCCGGTGAACGGAAATTCCATTCGCTGCTCGCTCAGTTCGTTGGACTGATAAACGACGCGGAATACTTTGCTGTTACAAGCCAAAACTTTGACGTGAACCTTCACGGTATCTTGTGCCGACAAGAATTTTTCACATATCGCCTCTTCGCACTGAACAAGTGACATTTCTTGAACCAAAAGCGGACCGCCGAGAGAAATCGTGCCGTCGGGACTGATGAGGTGAGTACCATTGACTCGCTCCAGCAGTTCTTCTGAAATGTTGCCGCCTGTTACGGTCACTTCAATGACATCCGATGCTTCGAGCACGTAATCAGGCCGCTCCCAGATGGGAATCGGCGTTTCCTCGGCCTGCAACGAAAATACAGGCCAGAATGCTATAAGACAAAAGCACGGAAAAAGAAAAATGGAAAGGCGTCGTATCTGGTATTGCACGGGTGACTCCGATGAATGGGAAAACAGTTACCCCCGCGTCAAGGGTCGCATTTCGCAAATCAGGGACTGCGGCCACGGCTCGCCGAGCTTCTTGATATCGTCCACGCGGGGACAAATTACGAAAACGAATTTATGAAATTTGCCCGATTGTGTCAAGGGAAATTCTTCGGCACATTAAGAGCGGATTAAAAATTCGTGTACTGTCCTACCTCTCCCGTTGGCCGCTACACATAGACACTCACTACGGTACACAAATGTTGGAGTCGTTCCAAGGCGAGTCAAGAGTGCGTTATCCGCTCTTCCAGCCATGCCATATAATCGTCATTTCCTGTAACGATGGGCAAAGCGACGATTTGCGGGCATTCATAAGGATGGCCGGCGCGCACGGCCTCGACGAGCCGGTCAAAGAGGTCGAGCCGTGTTTTGGCCAGCAACAGGATTTCGTCGCTACATTCCGCTTCGCCTTTCCAAACGTAGTGGCTGCGGATGGGGCCTAGGAGCTGAGCGCAGGCCGCCAGGCGGTTCCGAACCAGCTGTTCCGCCGTAGTTTCCGCTGCCTCTTCCGTCGGAAAGGTGATTTGTACTTGAATATAGGTAGACATAGTCATTTCGTGAGCTTGAAAATTTTTTATAAAAATAGTCGTAATTTTGAAATTATGCCAACAAAAGTCCGCCGAATCAAGATATAATGAAGCGTCGGGTCGTGGGCGACCCTGCGACAGGCCAGAGAAACAAACGGAGACCGCATCATGGATAATCGGCAACGCACACGAGTGATCACGACATTTCGGCGGCGACTTTTCGTGACGCTGTTTTTGAAAAAGACGGTCACGTACTCCGCACTGTTTCTGCTGCTCTGGGGCGTGATCGTGCTCAGCCTGCGAGTCGGCGGATTTGACGATGTCAAAATATTCGCACTGAGTTTTCTGGCGATATTGATTCTGCCGCCGGTGGCCATGCTGACGGCGTCGCGTCAAGTGCCGGCGGACCGAAAACTCGGCGCGATTCTGGACCGCAACAACAACATCGGCGGCCTTTTGATGACCTCGTTCGAGCGTGAGCTGGGGGACTGGGCTTGGCAAGTGGATCATGTGCAAGTGCCGCACATTCGCTGGCAGGCCGGTCGGACGGTCGGGCTGGTGCTGCTCGCGCTTTGCTTTGCGGCGACCTCATTGCTGCTGCCCGTGTCGGTGGTGTCCGGTCAGGCACGGAATCGCCTGAATATCGATGATCAGATTCGTTCGCTGACCGGTCGGCTTGATGTGCTTGAGGAAGAGAATCTGCTGGATGTCGAAGAGGTCGAGGCGCGAAAATTGGAACTGGAAAAAATACAAAACGACGCCGACGGAGCCGGTCCGGTGAAAACTTTCGATGCCCTTGATCATCTCGAAGATCGGATGAACCAAAAGGCCGCCGAGGCGGTCGAAACGGCGATGAAAACGGCGGAAACGCTTGCCGAAGCGGAGGCACTGTCCCAAGAAGTCATGGACGTTTCGAGTCAACTTGACACTGCAACGACAAAATCGCTCATGGACGGCTTGGCCGAATCGCTGGAAAACATGCTGGCCCAAAACGAACAGCTTGCGGAGGATATGAAAAAAGCACTCGATCAGAAGGCGGACAAAACGGACGCCGCGCAGTCGGAGGGCCAAAAGAGTGCGGAGGAGAAGGCAAAAGAAGAGGCGATGAAGGAAGCTCTCAAAAAAATGCTGGACGAGAAGAAATTGCCGAGTCTTTCGCCGGAAATGCTCCAGCAGCTTTGTGAAAGCATGAAACAGTGTCAGGGCAACGCGGAGCGGATGTGTGAAAATTTGCAGAACGGCGGTTTCCCGATGGACAGCGACATGCTGAAAAAGCTCGCCGAGGCGCAGCGGGTCGACAAAGAGGAGGCCCAGCGAATGCTGAGCGAGCTTTGGGCCAACTGTGACTGTGAAGGAACGTGCCCCAGCGATGGTCGTCAAAGCGAGTTCAGCCCGCGTTACACAAAGAAGCGGGATTGGACGACCGACCCGAATACGCCGCCGGGCAATATGCGATTCCAAAAAGAGCCTGACGAGGAAGGGGCCGAGTTCCAAGCGAAATTTCTGCCGCCCTCGGACTGGCAGGCGTTTCAGAACAGTCAAAAAATTGGCGCTTCGATTTCTGCTCCGGATTTTGATCCCAACGGCGTCAAAAACGACCACGGCGGCGCATTACGGCAAACCGAAGGCGGCAGCGCATCCGCACAGGGGCAGACCATTCACCCCCAGCATCGTGGGCCGGTAGGGCGTTTTTTCGGCAGGGACTGATGGTGTTCTCACTTTTCTTCCCCCATAAGCATTTTCGCGCTCACCGCCCCAACGCTGCCGTTGCGGTAGCCCGCGTTGAATACGCCGGCGTGCATGCTGCCCACGCCGATTTCTGTTCCGGTAATGGAGTCCGTGTGCCCCTTGACCCAATTTTGAGCTTGCTCCGGTGTGATCCGGCCCGTGCCTTCACCGAGTTTCATCGCCGGGAAGGCCTCGACGATGAGAATTTTGTTCGTCAATTCACGAGCCGGGGACGGCGTTCCCGGAGTGTCAACTTGAGGAGTAGCATGATCGATCAGAGCATAGGTCGTATATCCTTCCGGCATGGAACAAGAGGGGCAGCGAAAAATGTTTTCCGAATCGTCGCCCAGATACGGCCTGATCGCTTCCCGCCAGTCGCCGTTGGGCAGTTTGCCGTGTTCTTTTTCGTACAACATCAGAGCCAGCGTGAGCGTCTGCATGTTTTCAGCGCATTCGATTCGCCGGTACGCCTCCCGCCCCGCTTGCATGGCCGGGATGAAAAGCGAGGAGAGCGTGTCCGCCATCAACAAACTTCGTGAGCGTACCGTTGGCAGACGCAAGGGCCAGTGCTGTGGCTTTCGCAGAGCCTCGTCAATTTCATCCACCAGCCTTGTTTGATCGCGCAGGGAATCGAAAATGTCGTTGAACCGGGCCAAAATGATGTTGATGTCCACAGACCACTTCAGTATCGGATAGAATGCCACAGGCAGCGGAAATGGCCCCGCGTCCTTGCCCCAATACTGATCCTGCATGGTTCTCAACGAAAAAAAGCGTTCCGATTCGACGGCCTCGTTCATCGTACAGCGAGGCGGGAGTTCGGCTAATTCCGCGTGCAAATGTTCGATCTGTTCTTTCGTCGGCGGAAAATCGGGGTTCTCGGCGATGCCCAGCGACCGGGCCACGCCCTCAATCGCAATACCTACCAGATACATCACGAGCGTACCTTGCTTACCGACATGCCGGGCCAGCAAGTGACACGTTATAATGTCATAAGTTGCCCCGTCGATGTCGCCGGTTCCCAGTCGGTAGCGAGTGCGGCACTGCAACGACCGTGCCCAGTCGCGCATCGTTTGCACTTCTTGCAGATTCAGCAGCGACTCCATCACCGCCTCGTCTTCATGCTCTCTGGCATACGGGACTTTGAACGCCGGTTTGCGCACGGCCTCGCCGATCACGTCCAAGGCCGGGTTCGCCTTTTCCAGCCAACCTTGCATGAACGGATATTTTTCAAGTGTCCAAGGTTTTCCGGCGATGACACCAAAATCGCGTGCCTGCGGCTCTTCATTCCGATTTTTAGAATCCTGCCAAATATAGTTACTGGCAGACCATTCTTCCGGTTTCAAATTCAGCATCGGCGGCACGTTCGGATCGAGGCCCAGCTTTTCGTACACTTGGCGCCGCAGCAATTCACCGTCGACAGGAATGGATTCCTCTTCGCCCGTCGTCGGATTGAATTGCAGCCGAGAATCCCGTATCGGGCAGCCCAAAGCTCTGACGATCACTCTGTAACCATTGTCATCCGTTTTCATCTCCGGTGGATAGTGCAACTCCTCGTATGCCCGGAAATAATCGATCCGTTTGCCGTCGGACATCATCGGCCCCAGTGCCCGCGTCGTCTCGTAGGACACGCGGAGCGACGTCGTGTGACAGCCGAACCAATACACGGGAAACGCCGCAATCAGCACGAAAATCAAGCAGCCTCGGCGACACCCCTTTCGAGCACGTTTGGGTTGGTCGTCGACTTTTTGCACGGCCTCGTCGAGGAGAGATTGGGCTTGGAGTTTTTCTGTGGACATGGCAGGAGGAAGGAATAGGGCGTGAATTGGGAGGAGTGGATAAGGGCTGCGTTCTGCGAACGCAAAGGCCACTCTCAATTCTCGATTTGAACAACCGGTTCCAATTTTTCGTTCACGAAATACGGCACATGATAAATTTCCCGCACCGCCGGGGTTTTGTACAAAAATATCGACGCGGCCACGCCGACAAACAGGCCCAGCAGCGAACCGCCCAGCACGCCAAAAATCACGCCGTAAAATCCCGCTGAAAATCGCACCGATTTCACATATTCTTTGAGCGACAGCGTGATTTCTTGATCGTCCGAGCGGACGAGGGTTTCAATCAGTTTTTCGCCGGACAGCGTGGGTTTGTCGAGTAGGCGCAACAGTACCGCCGCCTTGGCCGATTCTTTGCTGCCCGGCGAGGTCTGCGGTTCCAAACTCGACAGCGCGGCTTCGAGCGAGGAAAGGTGCGGGGGGAGTTGAATGACGGGTACGGTGGTGGGCATGGCAATTTCGCGGTTTTCAGGGCTTCACGACAACATCTCTCTCAATTCCTCCAGTGCCGCCGTATAAACCCGGTAAACGCTCGTCTTCGGCTTGTCCAGCAGTTCGGCCATTTCGTCGAAGGTCAAGCCGCTCCAAATTCGCAGCAGCACGATTTCGCGGTGTTCGGCGTCGAGTTTTTGTAATTTTTCGGCGGCCTCCTGGGAAAACAACGCATTTTCGTTTGGCAGGAACCAATCGGATCGTATTTGAGCACTGTGCCGGGCGGCCTCGGCTTCATGCTTGGCACGCCGTTGGTTTTTTCTCTGGCGGCTGATGGCCTCGTTGCGGACGGTGCGAAAAAGCCAAGCGACCGGGTTATCGGGCTTAGGCCGCTGCTCGACCAATTTGAGCAGGGCATGTTGCACGACATCTTCTGCGGCGTTACTGCAAAAGTTCCGGGCATAAAGCACCAGCGCGGCGTGCCGGGCATCGACAAGCTGCACCACTTCCTCGCCCGAAATCGGTTGTCCTTTGCCTTTTTGCATTGGAAGTCATGGCGGAATCGCTTTTTATGAAACGATGATGCGTATAAAGAGATGACGCGCGCCGGGGCGAAACGTTCCAAAATATTTTTGGATACCGTGCTCCGCATAAAAAATAAACCGAGTGTTGCATCGGAGACGTCGGCTCAAATTTTACGCGGAAGGAACAGATCGATTCCCTCTCACGCCGCCCTTTGCGCTTCTTCGATGGCGAGGCGAATGCGTGTGAATGGCTCCGCCAGGTCAATCGTCAGCGCGATCGCTTTGATTCGGTCGACCAGTTGATTCCATTCGTCGTCTTCCCGACCAGGCAGAGCGATGCGGCGATTGCCAACTTGGACTCCCTGCCATCGACTCACGTCCAAGCCCGGCACTTCCGGGACTTGGAGCGGCCCGGTTTCGATTCGGGTTTGGCGTTGCACGCCGTCGTTCTCTATGCCGAATGATTTGAGCGTTTCGCTCACTGCCTCGGTAATGGCGATAACGGGTTGCCGGTCTTCAGCTTTTTCGTCCTGAATCCCTTCTTGTGAAAGAGACGGCATCTGTGGCGGACGCAACGCGAAAACGTAGAGCACGGGAATCTCGACGAAATCCTGCACGGCAAGCGCGGGGGCCACATCGGTCAAGACGTAGGCGACCGGCACTTTTGATCGGGCAATCAGTGTTTTTGCAATCTGTTCTCCGAACAGGAAAGGTTCCAGCGTGCTGCCGTAAAGGATTTCTTGTGCCCGATTGGGCTTAATCGGCGTCGTGCAGTGAAATTCGAGCGGCCTGCCTGCGGGGTTCAGGACAAGAAAGCCCCCGATCAAACCGAGCTTAGGCTGGTCGATGACGGTCAGGTATCCGAGGTTTTCCGAAAACGGGGAGGAATGAGACATTCGGATCATTCTTTATGGGGAATCGGCGGCAACGCGCTCGCCGTACTCCGTTCATCGGCATTTCCGAATGGCGGAATTGAGCAACAATCCCCGGCATTTTATAGACCCGTGTTCCGTTCTTGCGGAGCAAGAATAATTCTTGAACTTTTTTTGGAGGGGGTCGACTTTTTTGGCAAAAAATGTTTTACTTTAGCGGTGTGCGTGGCCTTTTCATTTCGTCTCCGCGTTTTCGCCTAATAAAAATTTAGAATCATGCCCAATGTTCCTCAGGAGCCGCATTATTATACTCAGATCGATGTCCTTTATTCCCAGCCTGCTCAACAAATCACCCCTCAAGAGCCGCTTTCGGAAATCTGTATGCTGCTAAGAGAACTTGTCTCGGCGCAAGGCCAACAAAGCAGGCTTCTGTCGGAACTGATTTCCCATATTTCTCACTCGCACCGCCGGAAAATGTATGATCTAGGCATGTGGAAACAGTCCCATCCCGAACTTGCGGAATTTTGTCGCCGGGCGGCCATCAAACTGGAGCGAGTCCAAACGGATTTGCTCTCCACGATCACAGAAGAAGTCGACGACAATGTGGACGCCTTGCTGGACAATGAATACGTGCTCGGCGAATTTGTTGACCGCTTTGGCCCAAAGTTTATGCACTTGAACGGCTTGCTTCAGGTTTTGTCGCAACTGGGTAATGCGCCCGACATTCAGTTTCAGCCGTCGGAAACGGCGAAAGACGCATAGCGGTCCGACTTACGGAAACACCACGATTTCTTGAACCGTGATGTGGCGTCGGTTGGGCTGGTTGGCTTTTTCGTAAAAGCCGAGTATGCCGTTGATGCCGACCACTTTGCCGACCTGTTCTTTCAACTCCACGCCGGTGGCCGGGGAAATCAGGCACAGGATTTGCTGTTTTTCATCGGCAACGGCGTAAGGCGGGTAGCCCGCCGGTGGGTTTTCAAACTCGCCCAGCCTGCCTACCACGTCAAAGCCGCGAAGTTTGAAACCGTGCTCAATCGTGTTGCTCGAAACGGCGTTGGAAGACAGCGGCCTGTCCGGCGGCCCAAGGGCGGTTCCCTGTAGTGCTTTCATGGTCGCTTGCACGGCGGGTGAGTAGGTCGATGGTGCGGGCGTGGCCGAGGGCGGCGGCGTCAGGAGTCCACCGGTACGGAATTGACGGCGGTACGCAATTTCCTTTCGCACGGCCCAGGTACGTTCGAGCGATTCAACCAAGTGGTACACCTTTTCAAGATCGGCATCGGAGGGCGCAACCTCGTAGAGTTCGTTACCACGATCCAGGAGCGTCTGAAATACCCAGTCCTCGGTCGGCCTTGTCATCACGATGCGCGCTTCTGCCTTCAGTTCCTCAAATGCCTTGCTAAACGCTTCCGCGACCGGATCAAGTTCTTTTGTAACAGTATCAAGCGAGACGCGGTCCGGTCGACTCGACGCCAATTTATCCTGCTTCATTTTATCTTGCATGAGGTCTCGCAACGGCGGCATGGGAAGCACGTCGGGAGATGTCTTTTCCGCAGCGGACGCCCGCGGCCTCACCGGGTTGGCCGGGGGAAGACGCGGAATGAGAAGTTGCTGGGGCGGCTTGGCGGAGGAACCCGTGGAGGGGACTGCCGCCGGAACGACTGCTTCAGATTGGTAGACCACTTGCTGAATCGGCGATTTTGCTTCGTTCGCTCGCCGGGCAGCTAGGGCATCGCGGCGAATCCAGCGAAATTCACCGCTGGGCGGCGCGATTTTGTACCAAAGAGGACTGGCCGAATTTTCCGGCGTTTCGCGGAGGCCTGTGACGAGCACCCTTTCGCCCTTTTTGAGTTTGACCTGTACCGTGTCGCAGAGTTCGGTATTGTCCGAGCCGATACGCGCCGCGAGACCGTCGGCTATGACCGTGCCAAGGCCGTTCGCTTCCACCTCCACGTACAGGGCACTGATCCACGAAAAGCTGCCTTCCGGCGGTTTGATGGCACACCAGTTCTCCGTTTCATAATACACGTCGACGCTCTCACCTCTTTTCAGCGTTGTCGTGACGTAATACTCCGTGCCGGGGCCGCTCAACACCGGCGTTGCCACGGCGGCAATCGACGCTTTGTAAGGGTAGCGTTCTGCCGCCACGGCGGTGGCGGTCAAAACGCAAAACAAGACAAGAATATTGGGGACTCGCATCGCTTTTCCATTGTAATACCAGCGGTGTATCGGGAAGTATTCCTTATCGCGTGAAACCTGAGCCGGGACACCTCCACTGGGCACTTGCGGCTTTTGGAAGCTCCTCGACTCATTCTTGCGCGGAGCACGATACTCCCAAGAAAACCGCCGGACATTACGAAAAAGATTGAGCCATGTCAAGAGCAAAATGCGCTCGATTCGTCAATGGATATATCGGTACGCCAGCTCCATGAGGATCACGACGAGAACCATGAATGCGGTCAGCCAACCGCCAAACCGGGCGGCGTGCGGCAGAATCAGGCTCATCGATTCATGCCGCGTGGCCGCATAGCAGAGCGAAAAGATAAAAATGAGGGGAAGGGCGCAGAAAATCATGGTCGACAAACAATTTTTTCAGACAATCCGTGTGAAAAGCGGGCGGCCTGCAATGCGTGCGACCGCCGCAAAAATACACTTGGTCAAACGTTGAGCAATTCAGACTCTTGCGTGTCCATGCCGGCGGCATCGACGGTTTCCAAAACATCAACCGCTTCCTCCGCGTCTTTTTTGATATTTTTGTACATTTCGTCCAGCTGCGACTTTTCATCGTCCGTCATTTCGTCGTACTTCGCCCCTTGGAAGAAAAGCTGCTTTTTGTCACCGACCATTTTGGCCTCGACCTTAATGACTTCCTTGCCGTCGAAGGCACCCATGAGCAGTTCCTCGGACAGCGGGTCTTCAACGCTGCTTTCGATTGCTCGGCGCAGCGGCCGAGCACCGAAATCAAGATTACTGCCTTTTTTAATCAGATGGGTTTTGGCTTCTTCGGACAAAAGCACTTTGTAGCCTCTTTCAAACAAGCGGTCACGCACTTTTTTGAGTTCCAATTCAACGACCGCACCGAGGTCTTTTTCCGTCAGATGGCGGAAAACGATGATGTCGTCGCAACGACCGACGAATTCCGGGCGGAAAACCCGCTCAATTTGTTCGTGTACGCGCTCTTTCATGCTGTCGTAGGACGCATCATCCGTCGGCTTTTGGAAACCGAAGGCCGATTCGTTTTTAATGGCTTCCGCTCCGGCATTGGTCGTCATAATCACAATCGTGTTGCGGAAATCGACATTTCGGCCAAAGCTGTCGGTCAATCGTCCTTCCTCCATGATCTGGAGCATCATATTGAACACATCGGGGTGGGCTTTTTCGATTTCGTCCAACAGCACCACGGAATAGGGGCGGCGACGAATTTTTTCCGTGAGCTGCCCGCCTTCCTCATAGCCGACATATCCGGGAGGAGCACCGACCAAGCGGCTCACATTATGCTTTTCCATGTACTCCGACATGTCCAACATGATGAGCGCATCCTCGTCGCCGAACATAAATTCCGCCAGAGCTTTGGCCAGCAAGGTTTTTCCCACGCCGGTCGGGCCGGCAAAAATGAACGCCCCGGTAGGCCGTTTCGGGTCTTTGAGACCGCTGCGACTGCGGCGGACCGCCTTGGAAATCGCTTTGATGGCTTCGTGTTGGCTGATGACACGGCGGTGCAATTCATCTTCCATCTGCATGAGCCGCTTCGTGTCCTCAACGCTCATCCGGGTGAGCGGAATGCCCGTCATTTTGGAAACCACTTCCGCAATCACGGTTTCGTCGACGAGGCCGACATTTTCCTTCATTTTTTCCGTGGCCTCTCTTTTCTTGCGGACGATGGCATCGATTTCGTCTCGCAACACGAGGGCTTTCTCAAAGTTTTGGTTGCCGACGGCCGATTCCTTCTCTTTGTTCAGCGTTTCGAGCTGATCGTCCAGCTCCTTCAGCGAAGCGGGCGAAGTCATGGACTTGAGATGGATTCTCGCCCCCGCCTCGTCAATCACGTCAATGGCCTTGTCCGGCAAACAGCGGCCTGTGATATAGCGGTTTGACAGCTCCACCGCCGACAACAACGCTTCGTCGGTAATTTTGACGTGATGGTGTTTCTCATAGCGGTCGCGCAGTCCCTTGAGAATGGAAACGGTTTCCGCCTGACTCGGCGGTTCCACCATAACGATTTGGAAACGCCGATCCAGCGCGCTGTCTTTTTCGATATATTTGCGGTATTCATCCAGCGTCGTTGCCCCGACACACTGGATTTCGCCGCGGCTCAGGGCCGGTTTCAATACGTTGGATGCGTCGATGGCACCCTCCGCGCCACCGGCACCGACAAGCGTGTGAAGTTCATCCACAAAGAGGATGATGCGTCGCGTTCGTCGCACCTCATTCATCAGGGCCTTGATGCGTTCTTCAAACTGACCGCGGTATTTCGTGCCCGCCACCATCATGGCAAGGTCCAAGGCCACAATGCGATAATTTTTCAGCAATTCCGGTACGCGGCCTTCGACGACCATCTGAGCCAAGCCTTCGGCGATGGCCGTTTTGCCCACTCCGGCTTCGCCCAGCAACACCGGGTTATTTTTGGTTCGGCGGCTCAAAATTTGCATGGTTCGCTCGATTTCCTTTTCCCGACCAATGACGGGATCAAGTTTCTTTTGCCGGGCAAGTTCCGTCAAATCGCGGCCAAAGCTGTCGAGGGCAGGCGTTTTGGATTTTCCGCCTTTTTGTTGCTGTTGGGGTGTTTCCTGTTCGTCGTCCATGTCTCTGCCCATGTCGCTTGGGTCAATGCCGTGGCCGAGCAAACTGAGCACCTCGCGGCGAACGTCATCCAGTTTCAGACCGAGATTCATCAGGACTTGCGCCGCGACGCCTTCCTGCTCTCGAAGCAATCCGAGCAGCAAATGCTCGGTGCCGACATAATTGTGGTTCAGATTTCGGGCTTCCTCCATCGAGTATTCGATGACCTTCTTTGAACGGGGCGTTTGAGGCAATCGTCCCATTGTCACCAAATCGGGGCCGCTGCGCACGAGTTTTTCGACTTCGTGGCGAATTTTGCGCAGATCGACACCCAGATTTTTCAAAACATTGGCCGCCACACCGCTGCCTTCCTTGAGCAGGCCAAGCAAGAGGTGTTCCGTTCCGATATATTCATGATTGAACCGCTGAGCTTCCTGATTGGCGAGTTGCATAACTTTTCTTGCCCGGTCGGTAAAACGTTCGTATGGCATTATGTTGTTCCCCGTGTTGTAGGAGGATCGTTTTTTGTCAGTCACAAGTTCTTTGCAGGAAGGAGGCGCAAAAACAGTGCCAAGTCTTGCTCTTCCTCCGTCTCGAAACTGAACTCTTGTGCAAGCTCCCCCATTCTACACAAAAAAAGACTTGTGGCAAGGAGAATTATCGGCGTTTGGTTGCGTATTTGGGGGAGTCGGTCAAACACAACAGCCGGCAAGGAGACGCAAAACCACAGCGGACTCGCCGTTATGTCGGTCCCTGTGCGCGTTGAAGATTGGTTTGGAGTAGTTGATAGTTGATGCGGAAAAAGTGGTGACCGACGGGAGCGCGTACTCTGGATCGCAGCTCCAGAGCACCTCTAAATACGTTATAAACCGCCCTGCGGGGGAGCCAAGGTCGGCTCGCTTTGCGGGATGTGTGGCGCGGCGGCGGGCTGGGGAAAATGAATGGGGTAAGGCGACATGAATTGCCGTCGCCAGCGTGGACGAAACGGGACGGGCGGATAAGGATACTGGGATGCGTCCGGCGATAAAACCGTCGCAGGGGCATCGCCGGACATGGCGGGAAAAAAATTGATGAGTCGCGTTTCCGTGGTTCGGATTTCAGCCCCTTCGGCGTCAAATGCCTTGACGGTTTCGTGATGCACCCCGCCGGGCACAAACCGCGAGCAGGACGCCTCGGTCAAGGTGGTCATTTTCCCCTCCGTCGTCCTCATGCGATAGCGATAAGCCCCTTCTTTGCTCTTTCGCGGTAGGAACGCCGACGATTCATACACCTCAAAAATGGTGCGCCGGAGTTCAAATTCCATAGGCTCATTTTCCGTGGGAAGTGCCGTCAAGACGGTCTCCGCACGCAGGACATAGGGGTAAAGCTGGGTGGAGAACCAGAGTGTCGTCGTGAGTTTTTCCGTGGCGTTTTTTTTCTCGTAGACACGTTTTTTGCACGGAATTACCAACTGATTGACCAGTAACTTGCCCGTGCCCGCATTCCGAACGACCACATCACTTGTGATCGGCTGCTGGAAGAAATCGAAACGCTCGGTCAGGGGAGCGGACTTAATCTGTTTGCCGCCCACGCCGAGTGTTGACTCCGTTTTCAGCGTGACGCCGTCCAGGTCGACAGATTCCAAGGTCGTTTTTGTTTCTCGGATCGAAACAATCCGTGTGCTTCCGGGCTGGCCCGGCACGGTCGTCCGGGAAATTGCCTGCGTATGAATCCAGCTCTTGGGTTGGAACCGCCCCCAAGGATGCTCCCGCGCGGTGAGATCGGAAAGGAGGTTGGCATCGGCAGACGAAGCGACACCGGGCGGAGCCAAAGCGGCGGCATCTTGCTCCGGCCGTGGCGCGGACGTTGGTTCGGACGGAGCAAGAACCGGCTGGCCCCATGTCGTTTCCACCAACGAACAGAGGAAAAGAAGCCCAACAAGCCCGGCGCAACGCAACCACAAACACTGCGTGTGAGTAGCGAGTGAGAATCGCTGCCGCAAACGCCGCGCCACAATTTTTGCGAGGAAACCAAAAGATACCGAGAACAGGAGGCCCGGCACTTCGATGGAGTGTTCTTTCATGTGCTCATTTTAGTCGGCGACCACTTTTTGTGAAGCGGGAAAATCGCGCGTATCGTGTACTTTTCCGCAAAAACGGACTCTCTTCCCTCTTTTCTCACAGCCCGATGATCGTTTGCCGGGCGGCTCCCTCCACGGCGGGCGACGTTTGATCGGACAGCATTTGCATTTCCGCAGGCCAGTAGTAGGTTTCGTCAGGGTAGCGGCTTTGATAGGTTGTGGCAGACTCTCTGACAGGCTCGTTGCCGTGAATCACCGAATTTCTTGACGTGGACGCTACAGGGGTGAGCGAAATCGGCGTTCCTACCTTGACGGTCACAATTTCGTAAGTCACCGTTTCTTTGACATGAAGCCACGGAAGCGTTGACGTGTTCTCGTCGTTGTTGCAATACGTGCGAACCACGCGACCTGTTCGCGGATCAACCACTTTGACCAAAGTTTCCGTTTTTGTCGTGATGGGCGAATAGCTCAGACGCCGCTCCACTTTGGGACGCCGCACGGTCATGGTACGAACGGCAACGGGAATCGCTCCCGGCGTGCCCGGTGCAACAATTTTTGACGCCGTGGCCGGTACGCCTTGTACGCCATCAAGGCATTCCCGTTCTCCGGTCCGCTCCGGCGGCATGACATAAACGATTTCCGTGCCGGGCGGAGCTTGGGGTAGTGTTGCCGTCGTTGCCGCACTAAACGGCTGCGTGGCGGGCATTCCCACGGAGCCAACCGGCCCGGTGGGTACGTTGATAGTGGGAATCGTCGCCTGCGGAACGGTAACGGCATACGAACCGGGTGAAGCCTGCACCGGCAACGTTTGGCCCGGAGCCACGCCCGGCTGCGGTGCGCCGAGATTCATGTCGGGCCTGTTCACCTGTGCCAGCGTGGTGTTGTCTGCTGCCCGAAGGTAGGGCGCGGAATACTGCGTTTCCTCGTTGGAGCCGCCCCAGAGGCAATCCCAAATCCCAGCCGAGGCGGGCATGGCAAGAAAAGTCTGGACGGCCAAGCAGGAAACAAGGCTCAAAGCGGCAAAAAATAGCCTGCCGTGGCGGGAATTAGTCAACATGTCACGCCCTCCAATCATCACAAAGCGAATACTGCGCAAACATTTCCTATCATGCGTCATTTATCAGGCAAGTATAGGATTGTTTTGAGGGGCGTGGTGGAAAAAAATGCAAAAAATGAAAAATTTTGTGGGTGCGCTCCGCGGGTTCACTCTCTGCCGAAAAAATCGTCCAGCAACTGAAAAAAGGCGGATTCGTTCGGGGCTGTGCAGATGTCATTGCGAAATTTCCTCGCTCCCGGCCTGCCGACCGCGTAGTGGCATACGGTCTTTCGCAGCAAAATCATGGTGATGTGGTCATCGAAGCGGCGTTTCATCATTTCGTAATGCCGCGAAATGAGGGCGCGCAATTCCCTCGTCGTCGGCTCAGGATCGACAGGCTCGCCGTCCAGTGCTTGCCGAATTTGCCGGAAAAGCCAGGGGCGATCAATGCCTCCCCGGCCAATCATAATGCCGTCCACCGGAAAATTGCGTAGGCGGAACAAGGCGTCCTCGGCACTGCGAATATCGCCGTTGCCAATGAGCGGAATCACCTTGAGATGCGGTTTGATTCGGGCAATCTCTTCCCAATCCGCTTTGCCGGAGTACATGTCTGCCGCCGTTCGGCCATGGACTGTGAGTCCGGCGGCCCCGGCATCTTCCACGGCTTGGGCGACATCAACTGCGTTGATGCTGTCGCGGGTACGGCCTAGCCGAATTTTTGCCGTCACCGGAACGGGGGCGGCCGCAAGAACCGTTTTTTGAACAATCTCGCCGATACGTTCCGGGAATTGCAGCAAAAACGAGCCGCTTGCGCTGCGGCCCGCAATTTGCTTGGCCGGACAACCAAAATTGAGATCAATGACCGATACCTTGAAATCGCACGCAAGACGGTGTGCAAATTCCGCCAGCGAGTCGGGATCGTTGTCCCAAATTTGCACGCACAACGGTCTGGGTTCGTCTTTCACGCCCCAGAGCCGGGTCGGATGGTCTAGGCCGCGGCTGTCGAGTTCGACAAAGGATCGGGCAGAGACCATTTCTGTCGCAATCAAGTCGACGCCTCCGAGCATTCGGAGCAGTTCCCGGTGCGCGAAATTGGTATAACCCGCCATGGGGGCCGAGTAGAGACGTGGCTTGTTCTGCCCCAGTTCGTTGTTCCCACTCACACTCACGGCTCACTGACGGTATTCAGATGTTGGGCAATCCGGTCATAAAGATCGAGCAAATTCTGCCACTGGGCGGCGGACAACGTGACCAGTCCCTCGTCGCTTTTCTCGTCACTGTTGCGCGAATCCCCGGAAACGGCTTGAACCGTGGAAACCAGATAGCGAAGCCGCAAATGCACGTATTGGAGAAATTCCGACAACTGGGCTGTTTGACGTGCCGAAAGACCGTGCGGGAGCACCGGCGGCCGAAGCAAATGCAAAGGAGCCAGTTCCACGGGCTTCACGCCGCGGAAGATTTCAATCTCAAACAGCTCCGAAGATCGGTCTCGCCCCGAAATGCGGTCGAAAGGTCGACCGAGAAACCGGAATCCTTCCCCGTCGGCTCCCATGGGAACGGAGCCGATGGGATCGGTATGGCCAAGCAACGCCAGCCTTTTGGCAATCTCATCGGTTGAACCGAAAACCAGCACGGAACGTCCGACCGAGATCAGGTCGCCCGGTCTAAGCTGCCACACCTGCACCGCCTCGCCGTTCACGCGAGTGCCGTTCGTGCTCTGTAAATCCGTCAGCAGAATGGCCCCCTCGTTTTCGTGAATCTTCAGATGATACCGGCTGATGCGCTCGTCATTGAGCTGAATGAAATTGCCCTCTTCCCGTCCGACGGAAACCGGCGTGGTGATTTGGTGGAACGCCTTTCCCCTCTCCGGGCCGTCTAAAATTCTAATCGTGACTAAGGCCATGTTCTTGGGTGAAAAAACGGATTGACACGCTCAGAATACTCGAATATGAAGGAATAATCAACAAGATTCGCCCCGTTTTTCGAGGAAAACGGGTTTTTCCAAATTTTACCTCTTGATATGTGTAAAAAAGAACATAACCTAGATCGATATGTCCACTTCGTCATCCGGTCTATTGCCCACTCCCGTACCGTCGCCCACGCCGCCGCCACAGCGTCGTACACGTAGCGAGCGTGTCGCGTTTCGCAATGTGTCCCAGGGCTTTCTTGCCCGGTGCGCGGAGACGGTGAGGCGAGACCATCTTGGGTTGCTGTTTCTCATCACCTGTTTGGCCACACTGGCAATCTGCTTCGTTCTTCAGGCCTGGGATCCGCCGTTCGAGTTTCATGTCAACGATCCGGTAACGCGAGAAATCGTCTGCAATACCGCCTTTTCCATAGAGAGTCCTGATGCGAAACGCATTGCGGAAGAACGGGCGCGATGGTATGCCCCGCATGTTTTTGTCAACGATCCCGAACCGCTGGTTCAACTGCGTGAATCGCTCTGGATCACCATTGGAACGCTGCTGGCGGCAGGCCGATATGACCAACTCGACGAGGCAGGCAAGCAGACTTGGAATCTCTTCCTCCATCAGCGCACAAATCCGCCGACAAGCCAGCTCGCAAACGGAACGGAGACTGTCGATCCCAAAACGGCGTTTGAGACCTTTATTTCCCATTTTCAAGGCGAAAAGAGCTTGGGGCTTTTCAACAGTCGCCTGAAGGCGGCCTTTACCGAGTTTGAAATCCACGGACTTTTGTCGGCGTGGAATATCGGGCCAAGTCAAGGGAATCAGGAAACCGTCCGCGTCTATCTGAAAGGCAAGTCGGCGGACACGGCCGTCTCCTTCCGAGTCGCGGAAGTATTGATGAGCGATGGTTCACGGCTCAAGGCCAATCTGCTGCGTGATTTGCCACGCGAAATGCAAAACACGGCATTCGTCGACCACCTCTTTAATTGGCTCTATCCCCAGCTCAAAGACACACTGAGAGAAGACAAAAGTGCCACAGAAGCTGTCCGAACCCAAGCCGTTGCGGCGGTAGGAAAGCAGTACGACGACTTCGTGCCCGGTCAGGTGCTTGTCGAAGCAGGCGACAACCTGCAACAACGTGACGTTGATTTGCTCCGGGCCGAGCACCGAGCCGCAATGAATCTGCGTGATCCGGCAAGACGCATCCTCCGTTTTCACGCTGTATTCTTTTCCATCTTGACATTACTTTCCATCTCTTGGGTCGTGGTCCGGCGTTTTGAGCGGCGGCGGCCTAAAACGCCGAAGGCTTTTTTGTCGCTGATGGCAGGCCTCGTCCTCACCGTGCTGTTGGCCAAGATTCTGGAAGGCTACACGATCACCGGCATTGACTGGTTCATTCTCTCGATCCTCCTGTTCGTCATGATCGTTTCCATCATGTATTCCTGCGAACTGGCCATTGTCTATGCGGCTCTTGTGGCCTTGATACTCGCCCTGGGGACGGGCAGCGGTATTGATTTCCTAGTCGTCCTGCTGACCGTTTCGGTGACTGCGGGACTTCAGCTGGGGCGGCTGCGTTCCCGGCGAAAATTGGTGGTGGTGAGCGTTGTGGCGGGCATGGTCGCGGCAGTGCTGACCTTGGCGTTGGGACTGTTCGATGGCCTGCACTGGGAAACGCCGCTCATACTCAACGCCGGGATCAATCTGCTGGCCGCCTGTATGGCAGGCTTGATTATGACCGGGCTGTTGCCGTTTCTCGAAGAACCTTTCGGTATCCTGTCCGACATGAGCCTGCTCGAACTCGGCGATGTGTCGCATCCGCTGCTCCAAACGATGACCAGGCTTGCTCCCGCAACTTACGGCCACTCCATGCAGGTGGCCACCATCGCTGAAACCGCCGCCGAATCCATTGGTGCGCGAGGCCTTCTGACTCGCGTGGGAGCGTATTTTCACGACATCGGCAAAATTATGAAGCCGGAATACTACAGTGAGAATCAGACCGGCGGCCAGAACATCCATGACACCTTACAGCCCCAAGTCAGCACGATTGTGGTCATCGCCCACGTCAAAGACGGAAGCGACTTGGCCCGGCAGCATCATTTGCCGCAGCCGCTGATCGACCTGATCGAGCAGCATCACGGCACGACCCTAGTTTCTTTCTTCTACGGCAGAGCGGCAAGCAACGCGGGCAAAGACGATTCGCCCGTCGAAGAAAGCACGTTCCGCTATCCCGGACCGAAACCGCAATCGAAGGAAGCCGCCATCCTTATGATTGCGGACTCCTGCGAAAGTGCGTGCCGAAGCATGGGAGCCGCCGCAACGCCGGGAAAAATTGAGAACAAAGTGCGTGTCATCATTAAACAAAAACTCGACGACGGCCAATTCGACGAATCCGGCCTGACTTTATTGGAACTCAAAACGATTGAGAACAGCGTGATTAAATCGGTCATCGCCGCCATGCACGGTCGCATCAAATATCCGGGTCAGGAAGCGGAAGAAGCCGCCAAAACAGGCATTTTGCTGCCTACGACACGACGCGATGAATCGCTTCAACGGACAAAGTGAGTTCAAAAGGGGCGAGGCGTCGTTGATGCCCGACGGTGCTGATGGCATACGGCGGCGATGCCGATGGAAGCCTCGGCCCGCGATCAACGAGCCGGGAACGCCGGGTCGGAATGTATACGAGGGGTGGTAATACGCTCAAAAAGCGAATGTTTCATAGATACTCAAAGAAAAATGTTGCGAATTGATTCCCGATGTGACGATGTTGCGGCAAAAATGTCTCTGTTGCGACAAAAACTCAGTCCGAACGGCGACGTGGTCAGTGCCGCCGGTCGGGCCAAGACCATCGAAATTTTCGGCGAACCGCTCACGCCGGCGCAGGTCGTTGAAAAAATTTGCCGCGAAGTTCAAGCACAGGGGCTGTCCGCGCTGCTGAATTACGGCAAAATCATCGACGGGGCGGACCTGTCGGCGAAAACGCTTCGTGTGTCCCAGGATGAATTGGCCGAAGCCGCCCAAAAGACCGACCCGAAATTGCTGGATGCCGTTCGACGTGTTCGGGATAATATCCGTACATTTCAAGAGGCCATCCGGCACAAAAATGTCCGTATTGAGCGGCCGGGCGGTTGGCTGGCGGAGCGGTATCGGCCTCTTCGGCGGATCGGCGTCTGCGTACCTGGCGGCGCGGCGGCCTATCCTTCGACCGTCCTGATGACAGCGGTTCCGGCTCAAGTGGCCGGCGTGCCGGAAATTGCCGTCATGGCACCGCCCACGGACTTCGGCGCGTACAATACGGACATGCTGGCCACCTGCCACGAACTGGGTATTTCCGAAGTTTACCGAATGGGCGGTGCGCAGGGCGTGGCGGCGTTCGCGTATGGAATTGAAGCCGGCCCCGATGGCATTGCAAAAGTTGACAAAATCGTCGGGCCGGGCAATCTTTTTGTAGCACTGGCCAAGCGGCGCGTTTACGGCGAAGTCGACATTGATTCCATTGCCGGCCCAAGCGAAGTTGTCGTCATCATCGACAAATCGACGAACCCGGTGTTCGCGGCCTACGATATTTTGGCTCAGGCGGAGCATTCGCCGGGTGCGAGCATTTTGATCGGATGGGATGAATTGGCCCTTGAGTCAACTCTCGCGGCACTGGCGGAGCAAGTTGCAAAAATCGAGCGAGGCAAGTTGGCGGCGGCGAGTTTGGAGGATTTTGGGGCCGTCATTTTGGCCCAAGACGCAGAGGAAGCCTGCAAACTGACGGACGAAATCGCGCCGGAACATTTGCATATCGCAACAGAAAATGCGGAAGAATTGGCCGACAAAATTTCTTGTGCGGGTGCGATTTTTCTCGGCAATTTCACGCCCGTCGCGGTGGGTGATTACGCCGCCGGACCGTCGCACGTTCTTCCGACCAGCGGTACGGCCCGATTTGCGGGCGGTCTGACCTGCAACGATTTCCTGCGTGCCAACAGCATAGTGCATTTCAACCGTGACGGTTTGGCGAATCTTGCACCGGATATTGAGACGTTGGCAACGAAAGAAGGCTTGACGGCGCACCGGGAAAGCGCGCTGGTGCGTTTGCGGGATTAACCGCGTGTCCGGCGGTTTTATGAGCAATACAGTTTGTGTGTGAAAATTTTTTGATGAAGATTAGGCATTATTTTTCCCTCATTCGTTTTTCGCACACGCTTTTCGCATTACCGTTCGCGCTGCTGGCGGCGTGCATGGCGGCGAAATTGAACCTGCTACAGTCGCCGCCGGTCTGGCCACGCTGGGTTGACGGACTTGGCATTCTGCTCTGCATGGTCTTTGCCCGGAGTGCCGCAATGGGATTCAATCGCTGGGCAGATCGACATATTGATGCCGAGAATCCCAGAACGGCCCGGCGTCATCTTCCCGCCGGCACGATTTCCGCACGACATACGCTCATTTTTGTGACCGTCCATTCACTGGCTTTTGTGGCCACGACGCTGCTTTTTTTGCCCAATGTGATTCCGGTCGTCGCCGCCGTGCCCGTACTGCTTTTCCTGCTGGGTTACAGTTTTGCAAAACGCTGGACGGTCTGCGCCCATTTCTGGCTCGGCCTTGCCCTGATGCTGGCCCCGCTGGCTGCCTGGGTGGTGGTCAGACCGTTTTCGTGGCAACATCTTTTGGCCGATCTGGTTCTGACGCTGCCTTGGCCTGTGATTTTTCTTGGGTTGGCCGTGCTGTTTTGGAGTAGCGGCTTTGATTTGATTTACGCCACGCAAGACGCGGAACACGATGCAAAGACCGGTTTGTTCAGCGTGCCGGGTCGATTTGGCGTCACAAACGCTTTCCGCCTCGCCGCCGCTTGCCACGCGGTGGCCATCGTGTTTTTTGCGGCCATTCCCTTGGTGTTCCCACCATTTGGGGCTGTTTTTCTCGGCGGGGTGGCCCTCGTTGCCATCATCCTTTTTGCAGAGCATTGGTTGGCTGCGCCCCGGCCAGGCAAGCCCCTCGACTTGCAACGTGTCAATGTCGCCTTTTTTCAGATGAATGTCGCCGTATCGCTGGGCTTGCTATGCGTGGGGGTCATTGATTTAGCGGTGTTTTGAGAGCGGATTGCTCTGACGTTCTTGAAAGTTTAGGAAAAGATAAGGCAAAGTAGGCCAAACACCGTTCTTTGTCGGTTATCTGTAGTGCCAAACTCGATTTCAGCCTGTCTTTTTCAACTTGGCGGGAACCCGCAGATTGAAGAGGCCAAAAATGTCGTCTTGGTTCAAGCCCGATGACATATTCAGCCCGCGTGCGCCGGACAGTATTTCCTCCGCCAGTTCGCGTTTTTCCCGGAGCACCTTGTCAATGCGTTCCTCGACTGTGTCTGTGGAAATAAAACGTTTCACAAAAACGGTCCCCTTCGCGCCGATGCGGTGAGCTCGATTGATCGCCTGAGCTTCGACGGCGGGATTCCACCAGCGGTCAAAAAGAAAAACGTATTCGGAAAATTGCAAATTCAGGCCCACACTGCCCGCCCCGTAACTCATCAAAATGATGTGAATGTCTTTGTCTTCCTTGAACATTTTGATTTGGTCATCGCGTTTGGCATGGGGAATTTTGCCGTGGTATTCCGCCGTGCCGAATCGTGCGAGGTGCTTTTTGAGCAGCATGAGCGTTTCCACCCACTGACTGAACACGATGGCTTTTCGGCCACTCAGGGCCACTTCTTCCATGTCTTCCACAAGCCGCTCCAGTTTGGCACTTTCGCCCGTCGCGGGATCGAAGTTACAAATTTGCTTGAGCCGCATGACCAATTCAAAAACCTGCGGAATCGTCACGGAATCGCCCGCCTCGGTTAAACGTAACACGCCGTCTTCTTCCGCCATTCGGTACGTTTCCTGCTGTCCCGGCATGAGTTCGAGAAACGTGTCTTGCTCCATTTTGGGCGGCAAGTCGGTCAGCACTTTGTCTTTGGTGCGACGCAAAATATGCTCGCCGACCACGCGGCTGACTTCCGTTGGTCGGAGACCGGATTCCAAAAAGCCCGGCGCGAGAAATTCAAAAATGCCGACCAAATCTTCCTGCGAATTTTCGACCGGCGTGCCTGTAAGTGCCCAGTTACGGCGGCGTGCAATCGCTCTGGCGGCCTGTGATGTGGCATTGCCTTTATTTTTGATTCGCTGGGATTCGTCAAGCACGACGAGATCGAAAGTCGGACTGCCCTGATCCGGCGGGCAATCGAAATACTCACGGTCACGATTGAGCAGTTCGTAATTCGCCAAGCGCACGGGAATGCCCGGCAGTTGCCAGAGCCATTTTCGCCGGGCCGGCGAGCCGTCAATCGACTGCACGTTGATTTCCGGTGCCCAAAGTTCAAATTCACGTTTCCAGTTCGTCAAAAGCGGCTTGGGACACACAAGCAGCACGCTGCGCACCTCGCCGGTTCGCAACAAGAGCCGGATGGTCGTGATGGCCTGCATTGTTTTGCCCAGCCCCATTTCATCGGCCAAGATGGCGAAATGGGCACTGTACAGGAACGCAATGCCTTGCCGTTGATATGGAAACGGCGCGAACGGCATTTCGAGCGTGGGCTGATTCAGAATGGATTCAATCGGTGGCTGCAAAATATAACTGAGCCGATCTTCGATTTTAATCGCGTCACGAGGGACACGGATTCGTGTCAGTTTTTCGGGATCGTCTTTTCGGAATTTTTCCGTTTCAAGATCGTCGGCGTCGTGGCCGTCGCGGCTGCTTGCGGCCACGTTGGCCGTTTCGTTCGCGGTTTCCGGCGGCACATAAAAGAACCAACTCCGTGAATCAACGCGCACGCGGGAACTGACGGGCACGGAAACCATTTGGGGTTTCGGCGACTGCGGCAAATTTTTCGTCACGACGCCGAAATCGACGGATCGCTCCAGTCGACGATTCCAACCCGTTACGTAAAGTTCGGGCGGTGGAAAGTCAAATTGGCAATTGACAACCGAGAATTGGCAATTGAGGAGAGCTGGCGACACAACGTCAAATTCCGGGAAATGAATAGGATTCATGGGAACGGAGGGTGTTGGAAAGAACAAGCCGCCGCACAAGTACACCGGCTAACGACGACTCACTGGACACTTATCCGCTCTCCTTCATTCACCGATCTTAAACGTATCGAGCAGTGCTTCATCCGCATCGGCGAACTGATCGAGCATGTCGGCTTCGACGACGAAGACAATGCAAATCTGCTGGCCGTTCGGGGCTGTCATCAAATGATAAATCCAACGTAACGCTAATTCACCGGCGTTGCCGTCAATCAGGACGGTGTAAACTTTGCCGCCGTTTTTATGCTTCCGCTGTTCTGCCGCCGCGATTTTGCCAAAACTATCGCCAAAGCTCGCTTGCAAATCCGCTTGATATTTTTCCAGCGTGGACATGGTTTTGACATCGACCCTGCCCATGTCGGCGATGTTGCACTCGGCCACCAGCGCGTTATCATACAGCTTGCGAATAACCGTAGTTCGCGGATCATCCTGATACACATACCAGTCCCGGCCATGCGAAAAACGCCACGGCCCTTTGCCGCCGTCGTATTTGAGTTGCATCACGGCCTCGTTCGGATTGAAATCGATGTCGGCCAGCATGTCATCTGTCAAAACTTCCGGCTCTGCGATGGGCGAAATCTTGACTTGCAATCTTGCCACAAGGTCTAGGCCAGGGCCGACATGGCCGATAGAACGGTTTTCCTCAATCAAAAGCCCAAGCCAGTTGATTCGCTGCAATTCCAGGTCGTACTGATATTTTGCACGCACCGACATTTCCGTGGTTGCGCCCAAGTACATGCCACTGATGTCACCCACCACCTCAACGAGGGCCATGTTGTCCGCCACGGCCGTCAGCACGGCGTCAACACTGCTTTCAGTAATCGCGTCAACGGACAAAAACGAACGCAGCACGCTGTCCGGCACATTCCACGAATCACCGATTTTGACGGCCTTGTTCGGCAGCAATCGGTCAAGCGTCAAGGTATTGCCCGGCAAATCCTCGATCAGCAAAAGTTGCTCGCCGCGCAGCGAACCGTTGGGCGAAAAAAGCGAAACCTTGTCACCGTCGAGTCGGCAAACGATGGTTTGCAAGGCCGTGTCGTCCAAGGTCGGCGTTTTGGTGTCGTCGCCGATTTTCATTTTTGCCTTGGCCAAGTTGTATTGGCGCACGCTGACTAAAGGCCCCGCTGCCTGTGAAAAGCGATCCACCCGTTCTTCATAGCGGAAACCGGCCACGACTTCCATTTTGTTTGTGGTCGCCTTTTGCTCACTGTCCAGCTCCTTGACCGTGCCCGTCACTTCGAGCAGGGTTTCCACAAGGTCGGTCGTGTCTTTTTTGCGGCTGCTCTTCAGGAGATATGTCTCGCCAGCCACCGCCGTTTGTTCAGGGAGAGGAACCGCCGAGATGGGGCGACGAACGGTGGTTTTTTCGGAAGCGTCTGCGTTTTCCAACGAGGGCCGGGGACTGCGCTGCACTCCGTCCTTGGCCCCTCCCGCACTCTTGGCCCCTCCCGCTTGCTCTTCAGCCGCCTTTTTCGATTTTCCCCACACAATGCCCTGTCCTGTTGACGTACTCTGTGCGATTTTTGCCGCGCCAGCGTCGACGCTGGCCTCGATGTCGCCGTTGTCAACGGTTTTGGTTTCTTCCACCACATTGCCCCAACCGTCCCCGCCCTCTTGGGCATGTAGCATCACACAGGAAAACGTGGCAAAAATGAGAGCGAAAGAGAGTGTGTGTGAAAATATTCTATACATTTTTGGTCGAGTGTAAAATCGCAATGTTGGTGTCGATGCCTCAAAAAGACACTCGTGAGTTTCATCGTCTTGCTGGCATGGCAAACTTTGACGAAAATAACGACATTGACTTTTTTTAGGATTCAGCGACAATGAAGCTGTTCGCTATTCCCAGTTCATTATCCCCCATTTACTATCCCCCTCACATGGCAGACAACGACAGCGTTCAAGAAGGCAAAAACTTTGGTATCGGCATCCCTCAAAAGACGGGAGACACGTTTTTGAAAGGCTCCGCGCATCTGGACTGGGGCGTCAAAGACCGCCTGTCGCGGGTATTTTCGCCTTCGTCAGGGCGCACAGTCATGCTAGCCTTCGATCACGGTTACATTATGGGGCCGACTTCCGGCCTTGAACGGCTTGATTTGACCATCGTGCCGCTCATCCAATACGCCGACTGTATCATGTGTACCCGCGGCGCGCTGCGGAGCATCGTCCCGCCGTCACTGAATAAGCCCATCTCGCTCCGCTATTCCGCCGGGTCGACCGTTCTGACCGATCTGAACGATGAATGCGTGATGGACATCCAAGAGGCGATTCGGCTGAACGCATCGCTACTGGCGGTCATGGTGGCCATCGGCGATCCGAAGCATGAAGGGTTGACCATCCGAAATTTGACGCAAACCATTGATGCAGGCATGAAATACGGCATTCCCACGATGGGCGTCACGGCCGTCGGCAAGGAACTCGTGCGTGATGCCCGCTATCTAGGCATGGCCTCCAGGGTGTGTGCGGAAAATGGGGCGCACGTCGTCAAAACGTATTACTGTGAAAAGGATTTCGAGCAGGTCACGAACGCATGTCCTGTCCCGATTGTGATTGCCGGCGGAAAGAAATTGCCGGAGAAAGATGCCCTCAACATGGCATACCAAGCGATCAACGAGGGGGCGGCCGGTGTCGATATGGGCCGAAACATTTTCCAGTCTGAAAATCCTGTGGCCATGATTCACGCGGTCAGGGCCGTGGTGCATGACGGCGTCAAGCCCGACGCGGCGTTCAAGATGTACGAGGAGATGAGACGGTAACAATCCCTAGTACCACCGTCGGTACGCTGTGCATGTATTTCAGGATTACTGCGACTGCTGTTTTTCCGGTCGCCTGACGTGTCTGTTGCGAGGCACGTTTACGAAGTCTGGTCGTGCGTGATGAGGGCGACCAAGGTTGTCGGGTCACGGCCTGGGGCTTCGCACGGCGGTGTTTGACAGTTCAAGTTTTGCGCAAATCATTTATCCCCAAGCCAAAAAACTTGACTCAAAAAGTCAAATTCGGCGGGTTAAGCTACCTAGGCGTCGTAATGTGCAAAAACGTCTCTTTTGGTAATTTGGGTGTTTTTTTTTGATTGCGGAACATGATTTGGTTGCATTATTTGTTCCAGGCACACAAATTCCAGTGAAATTTTGCACTTTCTTGTTCGATTCCTTGTGATAACGGGAAGAGGATACTTCCGCGCCATTTTTGAATGATCGCAAAGCGGCCTGAGCGAAGCCGAACAGGAGTGTGAAAAACTCCCAAGGGTGAGCTGCTCTTCGTTGGTCGCGGAGCCTGCGAGCAATGCTTTCTGAAAAAAGAAAGGAAAGTGTTTCTCGCGGAAACGATCAAGGGAGCGGGCCGAGGCATCGGTTTCGGTGCAGCCCGGCAGCCTTGTGTGCAGGATTTCGGCGGCGCGGACGATCCGACAAATCTATGGTCAGTTAACAGAGGAACAACAATGAGAAAGATGATCTTGGGATGCCTCGGCGTCGTCGCAATGATCGCGATGCAATTCGCCCAGGCGGAAGTAAAAGCAGATGAGTGCGTTCTTGATCCCTGTGCGGATGTCGCCTGCGATCCTTGCGGTGAAGACAGCATTTTCTGCGATCCGTGTGCAGACATCGACTGCAACAAAAAATCGAAGTGGGTTTTCGGCGGCTTGATTGAAGCCGGCGTCTATGTCAACGAGTACGGCAACAAAGACGTGTACGGCAAAGATGGCAGGGGCCTGCTCACACTTGGTAACGGGGAGAATGATTATTGGCCTGGCAGTGCTGGTAACAGTGCCACGAACGTCATCACCGACCAGACGAGCTTCGTCGTGAATCAGACCTACCTTTACTTCGGTAAAGAAGTGAGCGGAAAAGGCCTGGATTTCGGCGGTAAAATCAGTGTCATGCACGGAACCGACGCTTGGCTCCTCCAGTCCGAAGGTCTGGAATACGGGGCTGGCCGGGGTGCATGGAATAGCGGCGACTACTTCACCGCCCTGCCGGAAGCCTATTTTGAAGTCGGCTACAACAAGTTGAGCGTCAAAGTCGGTAAATTCCTCAGCCCGCTCGGCCATGAAGGTTTTATCGCAAACGGTCGCTTCTTCTATTCGGCCTCTGACGCGCTTGCCATGCTTCCGGGAACACACTCCGGTATGCTGGCCACTTGGACACCGAACAAGAAACTGTCCGTTTTCGGCGGCTGGGTCAATGGCTATGATCGCTTTTTTGACGACAGCGACGACAACGCCTTACTCGCCGGCTTCAAGTATCAGTTCAACAAGCGGCTCTACGTCAAGTACGGTGCGCTGATCGGAACCCGGACGTGGGACGAATATGATGTTCCGTCGGTTGGCGAAGTCAAAAAGGATCAAGACTATTTCATTCAGTCCTTCATCGTTGGTTACAAACCCGGCAAACGTTGGGACTACACCTTCGAATGGACGCTTCGGAACGAACGGTATGTTGACCGCATTGACAACGAAATCGCCACGGACTATGGGACTTGGGGTGCCTACGGCATCAACCAAGAGTTGCTGTACACGCTGAACAAGAAGTGGGCCTTCGGTGCTCGCCTCGAATGGTCGCATGACATTGATTGGCCTGACGAGGAAAAGTACACCTTCACCTTGGGGGCCAATTGGAAGCCGACCAAACGTCTGACGGTTCGCCCGGAAGTGCGTTACGACAAGTATGACGGTTTTGACTACTTCACGGACAAAGGTGGCGTTGACCACGCAGACCAGATTTCCGGTGGCCTTTCCGCCTACCTGTCATTCTAAGGCTGTATACGATTTATAGCGTAGATCGCGTAAATTTTTGGGACGCAAAGCGAGTTTTCAGGTTAAACTGATGATTCGCTTGCGTCTTTTTTTCATGGCCGACTTTCAGGAGCCGCCGTGATGGCGCGGTTCCGAATGGGGACAGGCAGGGCTTGTTTGGGGAGCCGTCCAGAAATATTCAAAGTTTTTTCTAATCAACCTGTTTCTTTTTTTATCAAAGCAGGATAAATTGATCGAATAAGAGAAAAAAGCCTCTTTTCGATCAATATGAGCAGCAAGTACAATTCGCAACACCGGAGATGCGCCTTCACGCTGATCGAGCTTTTGGTGGTGATTGTTGTCATCGCTTTGCTTCTGGCCGTCCTGCTTCCGGCGGTACAAGCTGCCCGGTCGGCGGCGCGCAAAACGCTTTGCGCAAATCGAATGAAGCAGATCGGGCTGGCCATCCAGAATTATCATGCTCAGTACGATCAATTTCCTCCTTCAAAATGGGGCATTGAAAGCCCAAGCGATTCGCGGGGGCGGATCAAACATCATGTTCTGTCGTTCATTTTGCCGTTCATGGAACAGCAGGCGTTGTACGACAAGATCGATTTCTCAAAACACTGGTATGACAACCAGGCCGTGAAAATCTCCATTTCGAGCTATCAGTGCCCCGACGCTCCCCGGCACACGACTTATGGCAACGCCGCGTATTTTACAGGCGATTATACCGTGGCGGAACAGATGCAACGCACCGAGGGCAAAATCAAACCGCTGTTTGACGATGGTATCGTGTCGCCTCGCAGCAGTTTACTGGGCGCGCTTCAGCCTGCTGATTTTGCACAGTATGACCCCGTGACGGGCACAAGCAGGGTGGTTTCCAAAGTTGTTTCTACCGCAACGGTGACGGATGGTCTTTCGCATACGATGTTCTTTTTTGAATCCGCCGGTAGACCCCACAAATATACCACGGGCGGACAATTGGCTGAGAGCAATACCGCACTGGGCGGCGCGGACTGGGCCAGCAACGTCGCGCCGGTCTATCTTCACAATTCCTGTGGCGGGGATGGAATCGAAGGTGGTATGCAATTGTTCAATTGCTCCAACGAAAATGAAATTTTCGCTTTCCATGTGGGCGGCGCGAATTTCGCCTACGGCGATGGAACCGTCCGGTTTCACGTCGTAACGATTCACCCTGAAATCTTTATTTCGCTGTTTACGTCTCAGGCCGGAGATATTGCAACGATTGACTGACGCCGTGCTGAGAATAGCGAGCGTGATAGTGGCAATGCTCAAAGAAGTTGGTAGACTGTAACTGGATTTGTCGTACAATCGCTCTGCCCGCCTTGTCGAGTTTTGCTTGTTTGGAGTCATACCATGAACAAAACGATCCTCCTCTCTCTTCTCCGTGCCATCGTTCTGTCGGCCACCGTTCTGATCGGTGTTTCCGTTTCAGCGCAAAGCTCACGCTTGATTTCCGGTGTCGCGCCGGAAAATCCCGAAGTCGTTGAAGGCGTCAGAGCGGCATTGCAGGGCGACGATGAGAAGGCGGACCAATACTTTGCTTCGGCGGCGAGCAAAAATCCCGGTGGTCGGCCCGGCGGTATCGATGCGGCCATGGCCTTCACCGATTCCGACTTCAATGCCCAATTTTACCGCAAAATGCGTTTCTGGCTGGAAAGGACGGCGGAAAAATATCCCGACGACCCTGAGGCGTATTTTTTGCTGGCCGACATCGCACTTTATGAAAATCGCGGCCTAGAGTGTGCCATGCTGGCTCAGCGGGGTCTGGAAGCGGCGGAAACACTGGCCATCAATCCCGAACGTCGGCGTTCGCTCCTGATCTACGGCGAAAAGATTCTGGCCAGCCTGGCCGAACTGCGTTTGCGCTGGGTCGATGCCGCCGAGCAGTACGAAAAATTGCGCGAACTGGACCCGGACAATGCCGACCACGCCTACAAACTTGGCGTTGCGCTGTTTCAGCTTGGAAAAAAAGATGAGGCGATAGCCATGCTGGCATCGGCGGAAACAAAAAATCCGAAATTGCTTCCGGCGAAAATCACGCTGGCCCAGCTGTCGGAAAACGAAGGAAAAACAGACGAAGCGGAGACATACTTGGCAGAAGCTCTGAAAGAGAACGGAAAAGACGTTCGCGTGCTCAGTACGGCGGCGGCAATGGAATTGGCGTGGAACCGGCTTGAAAAGGCGGAAGAGCTAGCTGAAAAAGCGGAAAAATTGGCCCCGCAAGCCCCTGATCCGATCATTTTACTGGGCATTCTCAATCTCTATGCAGGCCGATATGAACAGGCTGAAGACCGATTTATGCTGGTGACAGGCTCGATTCCCGACGAGGAAAGCGCGATGTCGGGCTTGGCTATGGCGTTGTGTGAGCAAAAAGATGCGAGACAGCTTCGTCGCGCTTTATCGGTGGCCAAGCAGAACGTCGACAAACATCCCGATTCGGTCGATGCGCAGACGACGCTGGCTTGGGTCTTGATAAAAACGGATGCGTTGGACGAAGCGGAGAAAATTTTGTTGCGGCATTTCGACGCCGGAGAACTAAATTCGCCCGGTGCTTACTATATGGGTGTGCTGATGTATCGCCAAGATCGCAGAGGGGAAGCGATCAAATTTCTTCAGGCCGCGCTGGAAACAAAGTATAATTTTCCGAAACGCACGGACGCGGAAAGGCTCCTGAAGGCCATCCTGAGCGATAATTCATGATATTCCCAGCTTTTTACCGCTTGCCTTACCGTAACACGTTCACAATTTCGTCCAAATCATTCCCGACAGAAACAGGCCGGTTGGCGAATTGCGCGGTTCCGACTCCGCGCCGGCCCAGTACGTCGTCGAAAAATGTCTTGTCCGTACCGTGATAGGCGACCGTGGCATTGGGGTCTTTGAGTTGGTGGCCCGTCAAAATGCAAACAACCCGCTCATCTTTGCCCATCACACCCTCGGCCACGAGCTTTTTCGCACCGGCCACACTGGCCGCACTCGCCGGTTCGCAACCTAAACCGCCCGCCCCGACTTGGGCTTTGGCATCCAAAATTTCCTGCTCCGTGACTTCCCGCACCACGCCGTTGCAGAAGTCGAGTGCTCGCAGGCATTTTGAGAGATTAACCGGTCTGTTGATTTCGATGGCACTGGCAAGGGTCGATGCTTTTCGGCCTTCTCCATCCATTTGGGCGAAAAATTTTTGAGCCAAAGCCTTGTCATAATTGCCTGCATTCCAACGCAGTCCTTCGTTTACATACAGGCGATACAAGGTATTGGCCCCGGCAGCGTTGATGACGGCCAGACGCGGCACTTTTTGAATTAGACCAAGTTTGTGCAATTCGATAAACGCTTTGCCAAAGCTGCTCGAATTGCCCAGATTTCCTCCCGGAACGACAATCCAGTCCGGTACTTCCCAATTCAGGGCCTCCAGTACGCGGAACATGATGGTTTTTTGGCCTTCGAGTCGAAACGGGTTGACGCTGTTGACCAGATAAATACCCAGTTTCTTGGACACCTGCTGTACCCGCGCCATGGCATCGTCGAAGTCGCCATCAATTTGCACGGTCAGCGCGCCGTAATCCAAGGCCTGTGAAAGTTTTCCGTAGGCAATTTTGCCGGAACCGATAAAGATGACGGACTGCATCAAGTTGGTGCAAGCGGAATAAATCGCCAGCGAAGCACTGGTGTTTCCTGTGGAAGCGCAAGCAGCCCGCTTCGCGCCGACAAAAGCTCCGTGCGAGAATGCGGCGGCCATACCGTTGTCCTTAAAACTGCCGGAGGGGTTCAAACCTTCGTACTGCAAGAAAAGTCGATCACTCTTCACACCGACAAAAGTCGCAACTCGCTGCGCATTCTGGAGAAGTGTCTGGCCTTCGCCGATAGTCACGCATTTTTCAAGCGGCAAAAACGGCAACAATTCGTGGAAACGCCACACGCCGCTGAGCCGGTGCGGATTGGCACGCTCTGACCAGTAGGCCTCAAAATGTTTGAGATTTTTCGGCACCCCGGTCGACGCAGCGATGTCTTCCCAATCGTAATCGACATCAAGCAATTCACCGCAGGCCGGACAAGCGTGGTGGATTTCTTCGATGCCGAAAGTTTTGCCGCAGCGGGGGTTGATACAGTGTTGGAAAACGCCGTGCTGGAAAAAGGACATGGGAAAAAGGGGAGAAAAATTCCATCTCCCTCAAAATTGATATGTCAATTGAATGGCCTGCCGTACAATCGCTGTAATATGCTTACGGGAACAAGGCTTATGGAGAATGGAAAAAGCAAATACTTCTTGTGCCGCCTTGACAATCATCTCATCAAGAGCCGCCGAAAGCAGGATGCAGGGCAATTCCGGCCTAAATTCGCGCACACGCCGAATCGTTTCCACGCCGTCCATCTGCGGCATGTGCATATCCAGCAGAGCAAGGTGAATCGGCTCCGATTTAATGATTTCAAATGCTTCCATCCCGTCTTCCGCTAGGACGGTGCGAAAGCCTTCCGGCACGAAAACGTCTCGCAGCGTCTCGCGGAAATTGGCATCGTCGTCGGTAATGAGAAGGGTGGGGGAAAACATGGGTAGGCAAAAAATACGCGAGCCAAACCGCCCGCGATGGAGCACGGCACTCTGGGGAGTTCCGTGCTTGGTATTTGCTGAAAAAACCGGTCGATGGCGTTGCAATATCACCACAAAACGACATCGCAAAGAGCGTACCAAAAAACTCAAAACCGCACAAGGCCGGTTTTTTTGTGGTAAGTGCTTCCGTATCGGCCTGTTGCGTTGTTCTTCGTTGCTTCGGAAGAAAAAGTACATCACTACAACCTGCCAAAATGGCTTTTTTCCCATTTTTCCGAAATCGGTCACACACAGGCCTTCCTTCCGGTTGTGGTTGTGCTGGCAAAATGGCGGCGCACTCCTTTTCCCTTTCCAACGGTTTTTGGCGATTGTAAAGAAAGACTGATTTTGGTATATTGGCTATCTACGCAGTTTATGTCGGTCGCGTAAAAAAGAAAACCGTAAGTGATTCAACGCTGTATTTAACACTGCCACACATGAATTCCTCCCCCGGAAACTTCTCGTTGAGGCTTCAGCCACCGTTACGTTTCGTCCATGCCTCCGACCTCCATCTTGACCGGACGCTCGAAGGAATTGCCGAAGGGCCTGCCCACTGGGAAAAGCGTATGCTCAATGTTTCACAGAGAGCCGCCGAGCGGCTTTTTCAGAAGGTGATTGAAGAGAACGTCGATTTTTTGATTCTCAGCGGTGCTGTGCTGAATGCCAATTTGGCCGCTCCGGGCACGTTTCTGTTTCTCGTCGAACAGTTTGGGCGGCTGAAAAAGGCGGGCATTGCCGTGTACTGGGCCGGCGGTGAATACGATTCTCCCGAAGATTGGCCGATGGCGTTTCCATTACCGGACAACGTGTATCATTTTCCAGCCAACACGATTCAAGAGTGTTATTTTCAAAGAACGGAAAGTGCCTCCAACACTTCGGTATCCCACGCGCCTGTCGCAAAAATAGTAGGCATGAGCAGGAACCAGAAGCGGCAGACGGTTCGGAGTACGGATTTCCCGCTTGATCCGGGCGGTCTATACACGATTGCGGTTGCCAATGGCCTAGTTGATCCCGAATCGTTGTCGGAGCGGCGCATCGACTACTGGGCTTTGGGGGGTGCTTCGGACCGGCAAGTTTTCCGGGGCAATCCCAGAAAGAAGGGGCCTGACGGCCAATCGTTGCCGCTTGATTTTCCGAAAGAAAGTCCGCTGGGACCGGAGGGCGCGAAACGTGGTGACATGCGGAACGATATTCACGGCAGACCGCCACAGCCGTACACGGTTCATTACCCCGGTGCGACTCTTGCACGTAGTCCCAAGGACATTGGGCAATTCGGTGCCACATTGGTCGAGGTGCGATTGGAGAATGGGCCTTGGGGTGAAGAGCCGGTGCTGACTCCGTTCGCCACCTCGCCTGTACGTTGGATCAATGACACCATCTCACTCGAAGGCAACGCCGACACCGGTGTCCTGGCCGACGAACTGCGTGAACGCATCAAACAATACCGTGAAATGCGGAGGACGGAGGATTTGCTCGTCAATTGGTTTGTCGACGTGCCCGGCGGCCCGCTGGCAACCAGTCTGCGGCGCGGCGGCCTGACGGCGGAGCTGCTCAGCGAGCTACGTTCGCTCTACGGCAATGCGCAAAACGATGATGAGCCGATGGTGTGGCCTGTCTCCATTTCGTTTCTGTCACCCGAAAAACTGCCAAAATCGTCTTACGAACAGCAGACCTTTCTCGGTGATTTTCTCCGCTCCGTGAGGCATTTTCAAGACAATCCGAAGGAAGTCATCGACTTGGAACGCTATGTGCCGAAAGACTGGGCCGATGCGGAGATGGTCGACCGGGTTTTACTGGCCAAAAAAGTGACCGCCGTGAAACCGGAAGAAAAAAACACGGAAACCGAAGAAGCGGAAGAGTATTTTGTCACATCGCTTGAACAGGCCGTGCGACGAAACCAAGCATTGCAGGAAGCCGCTCTGATTGGCATGGAATTGCTCGGCGGCGGAAATAGTGGTGAGTGGAAGGTGGAGAACGGGGAGTAAGCCCAAGCGGATTTCTCTCTTCTGTTTGCTTTCCATGCTCATTTTTCAACTTTCAACCAATGAAAATAACCTCTTTTGACATTGAACGATTTGGTCTCTGGTCGGGTTTGAAAGTACCGAAACTTTCGCACGGCCTGAACGTTTTTTACGGCGCGAACGAGGCGGGCAAGTCGACGCTTATGGAATTTATTCGTTGCCAACTCTACGGCTTCGGCGACGAACGGAGGCGTTTTGCTCGCAAGCCGTCGAATATTCGTATCGCTTGGAATGCCGAAGTCGACCATGAGGGCCGGTCGCTGTACGTTATTTCCGGCGGCGCGATGCAGATGGACAGCCCCAGCGGTCGGTATCGTTTGCGGCGCATGTTTCAGCCCGGCAAGCCCCTAGGTAACGAAGAGGAGGTGGAACTGCGCACGCTTGACGGCAAAAAGGAAAGCACGCAGCTTCTGCGCGTACTGGTTTCCGGCGTGGACGAAGCGACGTTCAACAACGTGTTCGCCATCGGTCTCGACGAGTTGCAAAAGCTCGGTTCACTCAGCGACACGGAAGCGGCGGAAATGTTGTTTCGACTCAGTGTGGGCATGGACCGTGTGTCGATTGTCGATGCCGGCAAGGAAATCACGAATCGCCGTAACAAAATTTTATGTGCGACAGAAAAGGAAAACAAACCTTCGCGTCTGCCCCAGCTTTTACGGCAACGGGAAAAATTGGGCGACGCCATTGCCGAGTCGAAACTCAAGGTGCGCGAATACGCCCGACTACGTAACGAATTGCACGCCGTGGATCGGTCTGTTACGATTTTTGAGGAAGACCTTGCGAAACTGGAACGCGAAAAACGCATTCACGAACTGGCCGCCTCGACCGAATCGGTCTGGCGGCGACGGGACAAGTTGAGAAAAGAAATCGACGGCATGGGCACGGTGACGGCCGTGTCCGAAGCCGTCATGGAGGAACTTGAAAAAACCGGCAAAAATCTCGATGAACGCAAGTCTTCCTACAATCGATTGCGGGAAGAGTTTCGTAAAGCCAGGGATGCGGTGCGGTCGCAGGCCGTGAATGAAACGCTGTGGAAACAGACGCCGCGTATCGAAGTCTTGTTGGAAGAAGAAAAGCGGATCGTCGAAATCGACGCCCTGATCACCGGCCTTGAAACAGAAATTGCCGAGCGTGAAATCCGCCTGCAAGAGGAGGAATCGCAACTTCAGCAAGGACGGCGTTCTTTGCCGCTTCGGGTCGCTTTTCGCGGCAAACCGCCGAGGCCACAGCAAGAGACGGAGCCGACGACAACGCAGACGGACGAAGATTCCGGGAATGCCGCCGCCCGCCCGCATGTGATGGAGCCGCGTTCGCTCGAAGATTTCCGTATTCCCGCTAGGGCGGTTTCCAAGACGAAAAAACGTGTTCATCGAATCAAGGAAGAGCACGCCGATCTCACCGGCCGCGTGAAAGTGCTGAATGAAAAAGTCAAATCCGAACTGGCTCGGCATGATTTTGACGATCTCAATGTCGCCTTGGAAACGGCGGGTGAAAGCATTACGCATTTGCGCAGACGGCAGGATATTGCCAAGCGGCTGGCCGAAATGGCCTCGCACCACAAGGAGCTGCATCGGATCAACGCTTTTCTGGTACAACATCAAGCCCTGCCGTCCTGGGCGTTGGGGTTCATCGGTCTGGCCTGCGTGGCCGGTGCGATTCCGGTGGGATTTGCGCTGTTCGGCGCACTGGGCCTTTATGAAGAAACGATTCCGCCGCTTTTGACACTCTTGGGACTCTCCGTCATTTTTGCCGCCGTAGCCATCTACGTGCTCTCCGGCAAAAATAATGCACGAAAACTTCAGCAGAATCAGCGGCAATTGAGCATTCTGCTTGCTCAACTTGACCATGCCAAACAGGAAGCGGCGGCCATTGATGCCCGCTATCCCGGCAGTATCGGTGGCGGTCCGACGACGGCCTCAATCGAGTTGCGGTTTCAGGAGGCCCAACAAACGCTGGCTCAGCTTGAAAAACTTGTGCCGGTTGAGACCCAACGGCGAGAGGTGAGTGCGAAGCTCCGTCAACTTGACCTTCGGTTGCAACGCTGCAAAGACGAGCACGGCTCCGCCGCCCGCCGCTGGAATGATTGGCTTCGCATGGCCGGTTTGCCTGCGGACTGGACGCCGGGACAGGTGCGTGCGCTGATTGAGCAAACGGATACGGTCGGTGATTTGAAAAAGGAGCTTGACAGCCGTTACGATTTATTGAGCCAACGGACTCGTGAAATGCGAGGCATTACGGACCGCATTGATCGTATGATCGATGAGACAGGGCTGGCCTTTGAAGACGGCCTGAGTTATGTCGATATTTTGAAGGAAATTCGCCGGAAACTCGAAGAAAACGAAACGGCCGTTCAGGCCCGCGAAAAATTGAAAAGCGGCATCAAAGAACTGCTGAAAATGCGGCAAAAGGCCGTGGCGAATTTACGCAAAGCCAAGCAAGCGAGAATCGATTTGCTGAGACAATTCAACGTGAAAAAGGCCGAACAACTGGTGGAACTGCACCGGCGACATTTGAAACACCGCAAATTGTTGCAACAGGAACAAGGCGTGCAGCGGGAACTCGACGCGGCACTGGGCGGTTTTTGTGACGAATCCATCATCGCTGCCCTGCTACAGCCTCGACTTGAACGCCGGCTGCTTGCCGAAGCGATGCGGGAAGCGACCGAACCGGACGACGTTTTGGACGACGAACCTAATGAATTGCTGTCACGAGAACGAGGCCGGGGCGTGGTTGATGGAAGTACGACCGCGACCGACGGGAACAGGGAACTCCAGATCGATGCTAAATACTCTCTAAATGAGTTGCTTGACGACATCAACGCCAAAATTGCAATAAAATCAACGAAGCTGCACGAGGAACTGGAACAACGCGGCAAGCTGACGGAGCAATTGCGGTTGATTGCCGAAGACAAAACCACGCTTCAAAAGCAGCGTGAACTGGCCGTCGTGGAAGAGCAAATCGAGCAGGCTCGGCGGGAGTGGCAGTCCTACGCTGTCTGTGCGAGGATGCTCGACGCCATCCGTGAAACTTACGAGCGGGAGCGGCAGCCGCGAACGTTGGCCGAGGCATCGATTCTGTTGCGAAATCTGACGGACGAAAAATATCTGCGCATCTGGACGCCGCTGGGCGAGGAAACGTTGCTCGTCGATGATGACAAGGGAGACACTTATGATGTAGCGTGGCTGTCGCGTGGAACTCGTGAACAGCTTTTCATTGCGTTACGGCTTGCCCTGGCCTCGGCTTTCGCCCAGCACGGCACTCTGCTGCCGATCGTGCTTGATGACGTGTTGGTGAATTTTGATTCCAAGCGAGCTTTTGCCGCGGCGCGAATGCTGGTGGAGTTTGCTCAATCCGACCGGCAAATTTTCCTGTTCACCTGTCACGAACATGTTTGCCGCATGTTTCAAAAACTGGATGTGCCGGTGCGAATTTTGCCGCCGGTCGACAAGCCGGAGCAGCCGACCCGCGTGCTGCTCCCTCGCAGTGTGCTCAAGCGACGGGCCGCGGCAAGACGCCGCGAAGCGGAACGACGTGCCCGATACGATGAGAAACAGCGACTCGAAATGGAAATAGCTCGACGAGAAGAATCGATTCGCCGCGAAGCGTTGCGGAAAGCGGAAGTGCAGCGACTTGTTCTCCAAATGCAGCAGATTGCCACGGCGGAAAAGGCATTGGAGGCGGACAAACGCGAACAATAGGGCAATCTCGCCCGTGCCTGCGTGAAGGGAGGGAAGTTAAGGGCGTGTCAACAGGCTCTAACAGGGCTGAAACTCCACTTCCGGCTCAAATACTTTCCCGTCATCGTTCGCCATCAGTTTGGTCAATTCCGTATCGACCCGGTCGTCGATTTTTCGCACCTCGCCGTTAATATCAACAACGACGGTTTTGTTCTCGTCGTCGTTCACTCGTCGGCCCTTAAATTCTCCGAAATCTTGTTTCTTGAAGATGGATTGTTTTGGTAATTCTTCGGAACAAAGCGTTGCCGGAATGAGAAAGACACCAAAAGGAAGAAACGTTTCATGACGTTCTCCGCGGTAATTTGACGACGAACCTCGCTCCGCCGAGCTTTTTCGATTTTTCGCACGCAATCGAGCCGCCGAGTTGTTGCATGATGCGCCACGCTTTGGGCAGACCGAAGCCCAGCCCGCGGCCTGCCTGTCGGCCCGAAAAATAGGGGCAAAAAATCAGGGGCCTGATTTCGTCGGCCACGCCCTGGCCGCTGTCCTCGACGGAAATTTCAATGCCGTGATCACCCTGTTCCAGAAATAATCGCACCGTGCCGCCGGCGGGCCGCAAAACGTCTCCGGCATTGTTACACAAAGCCGAGACGACCAAGTGCAATTGGGCCGCATCGCTTTCGAGTGCCAAATTCTCCATTTCCGTTTCAAAACGGAAGTCGACGCCGGCGTCTTCCATGAGCGGCGTTTGTTCGGCCACCAAAATTTGCAGATGTTCCACGAGATCGAAGCACTTGATTTCCGGGACGGGTGGACGGGCGAAATAACGAATGTCGGCAATCATTTCGTAGGCGCGCTTGACTTGTGCCACGATGACGGCCAACTGGCGTCGATGCTCCGGGTGTTCGATTTCTCGCAACATCATCTGCGCATGACCGCCGATGATAGCCAGCGGATTGTTGATCTCGTGGCCGGCCCCGGCGGCAAACTCGGCTAGTGCGTCCAGCTTTTGCTTTTCAAGCCGCTTTTCCAACTCTTCGTCGAAAGACATTTTTGAATTTTTTCCAACAAACAAGGCATTCCAAGAATCGCAGCCTGCGACCGCAGACCGTCGGGATGGCCGGGGACCGGGGGGCTTTTTTCCCCATGCGGACAAGATATAATGCGTAGATTCCGGCAGTAATGCGCCCTTAGTGTAGCGGCAACACGATAGCTTCCCAAGCTGTAATTGAGGGTTCGACTCCCTTAGGGCGCTTTCTTCTTTCGCGTTTTCCCCATTGCGGCATCCCACGCAGCAGTTTTGCCCGGAAGGGGAAACCCTAATACAAAACACGAGCCGTGCTCCTTAGCCCGGCTCGCGTTAGTCGAGGGTCGCTCATCTCAGCCCCGAGAATCTTGGAAGCGTCATATTAGACCATTTCCTTGAGGCCTTTGAGTGCCTTGACTTTGACGCGGTAGTGGGCGGGCTTGGCGGGACGATCATAAACCTGACCCGTCAACGAATTTTTCACATTTTTCTGGGCGGGCTTAGCTTTGACGTGCTGCTTTTCGACCTTCAGCAAGCCGGGCAACGTGAACGAGCCGGCTCCTTTCTTGCCGAGGCTGTTCTTGATCTCTTCGCCCAGCATGTCGATCACGGCGGCAACGTCCTTTTTTGAAAGCTCCGTCTTCTCGGAAATCAGCGCAATGATCTGGGTTTTGGTCAACGGTTTCTTTTCGGATGCTTTTTCGGCTTTGGCCATGGGGATTCCTCCTTGGTTCTATTCGTGTAACTCGGCCTTTGCTGTCCACAGACGCTGGAGGCCGGAAAATACGGGGCAAAACGCATCGCTCCCGGATTTCAACATATTGCCATCTTCAAATAGACATGTCAATAAGGACAACCGAAAAAGTCGGTAAAAACCGCAAAAAAAGAGAAAATAATCAAAAATGCTCAAAAATTAAGGCTCTGTTACAGACAGCGAAATGCCTTACCGTGCAAAAAACTGATGCAAAAAGGCAAACGGCTTGGCCGGAACAGCCGATTTCGACTGCGTCGGTTTCGTCTTGGAGAAAGAAAAGCTAAAGAATTTTTTGACCTTCATTGCGGTGGATTCTTCGAGCACGACTCCCTGTTTGTCACAAGCCAAACCCAGAACGGTCTGAAAATACGCAAACCGTCGGCTTTTTTCCTGCTGTACCGCTTTTTTATAAGCGTAATACAAAATTTTATCGGGCAGCACGCCTTCGTCTCGCATTCGGGTCACAAATTCACAATACGCGATTTCCGCACTCGTCCGGGCATAAAGGGATTTGCTCAACACGTCCGCCGTCAACGTGCTGTCCGGGCTGGCCGCCCCGCTTGCAAAGGAATGGCCTGCGTCCACTTGGGCAAAACCGACCCGCGCGCAGGAAACGACGAGCACTAGCAAGAGAAGGGTGATAATCGCAGGGAACTTGTACATAATACATGCCTTATCGGAAAAAACGTCAAACTTTTCCAGTCGAGGTCTTGCGAAATGTCGATTTTCCGGTAAGTTTTAGCGGATTGAGCTTGCGGGACGTATTGCGAGAGCACTTTTTCAGCCACACTGGATTGTTTGAGTTGTTTGTCCGATAAGTCTCCACAGTGCCTGTTTACACGGGCCTGTTCGTGTGGCGCCGTAGCCAAACGGCTAAGGCAGCGGATTGCAAATCCGCGATTTCCCGGTTCGAATCCGGGCGGCGCCTTTTTTGCTGCTGAAAATCAAGAAGAACCCGTCAAGCAATCGCTTGGCGGGTTTTTTATTGTCCGCGAAGAAAATTTGACCTGCTGTTCGGCTTTTTCCGGGCACAAAAGGCCATTTTCCGCGATGGAATCATCATGAAATCATCACGATCATTCAACTGGAAACTGCCGCTACTGCTCTACCTGCTGACATGGCTGACCACCAGCGGCCTGCGGTTGGATGACATCCGTGTTCTTTCCCTATTCTTCGTCGCCATCAACACCACGCTGCTCAATCCGCAATATTCCGTGGAGCTTTGGGCGATTTTAGGCCGGTATGCTCTTCTAGGCCTCCAATTTGCCTCCGCCCTGATGCTCATTTTAACCTGCCACGAATTGGGCCACTACGTTCAGATGCGGCGTTACGGCGTGCGGGGCAGTTTGCCGTATTTCATCCCGCTCCCTTTTGGCCCTTTCGGCACGATGGGGGCCGTCATCGCCATGGACGACCAGATTCCGAATCGCCGTGCCCTGTTCGACATCGGCGTTACAGGGCCACTGGCCGGACTGATTCCAACGCTGATTTTCCTCTATTACGGCGTCCAATGGTCGCACATCGGCCCTTCTTCCGGGGCAGGAGCCGCCGCGTTGGAATACAATGAACCGTTGCTGTTCCAATGGGTGGCCTTGTGGTTCTTCGGCCCCGTGCCCAGCGACCTCACGCTCTACATGCACCCCGTCGCTAAGGCTGCTTGGGTCGGGCTGTTGTTGACTTCGCTCAACTTAATGCCCTTCGGACAACTGGACGGTGGCCATGTTTTCTACGCACTTACAGGACGCCATGCCGCCACTTTTTCGAGAATGTTATTTTACGTCGCCGTTCTTCTGGTCGCTTTCCACTGGCAAACGCTGGGGCACTGGACTTTGCTGCTGATCCTTTTGAGTCTGATCGGCGTGACACATCCGCCCACTACCGACGATAAAATCAGTCTCACGCCACTGCGGCGTTTGATCGGTTGCGGTATTCTCGCCTTTATTTTTCTTGGCTTCACACCGACCCCCATCGACCTCAATGATTGGGATCAAGACCACGGCAAGCCACATTGGTACTGCCAACAAATGTTGCCGTGCGAAACACAAGCATACGAAAATTGCGTCTAGGCCAAAAGGTCGACGGGCGTGCGTCCGGCACCTTCGATCAGTCGTCGAATTTTTTGCACGGAGAGGCCTCGCGGTGTCTCGCTGCCAGCGTCGTGATGAATGCGTTCCTCGAAGACTGTGCCGTCGAAATCGTCCGCGCCGTAGGACAGTGCCACCTGAGCCAATCCCTCGCCCAGCGTGACCCAGTACGCTTTGACGTGCGCAACATTGTCAAGCAGCAACCGACTCACGGCAATCGTGCGCAGTATGTCTTGTGGTGAAATCGGCGTGACATCAATCCGTGTGTTCTTCGGGTGAAACACAAGCGGCACAACACTGTCGAATCCACCCGTCTCAGCCTGCAACGAACGAAGCCGGAGCAAATGCTCCACTCGCTGTTCCGGTGTTTCCAGATGGCCGAAAAGCATGGAAGCATTCGTGGGAATGCCCAGTCGATGGGCCGTGCGATGAATATCCAGCCAATTTTCCGCCGGTATTTTGTGCGGCGCGATTTTTTGTCGTATGGCCGGCGCGAAAATTTCCGCCCCGCCGCCGGGTATACTGCGTAGGCCGACCGCTCGCAGTTCGCGCAGAATGTCTTCCACGCTTTTTCCAGAGTTTTCAGCAAAATGAAAAATTTCCACCGCCGTCCATGCTTTCAAGACCAGATCGGGAAATTTTTCATGGATCGCCGCCAGCATGTCACGATACCACGCAAACGGTTTGTCGGGATGAATGCTGCTGACCAAGTGAAGCTGCTTGGCCCCAAAGTCAACCGCCCTACCCGCGCGATCCAAAATTTCCTCCATGTCCAAAACATAGCCGCGCTCGTCGCCCAGTTTTGCCGCAAAGGCACAGAGTGGGCAGCCAATTTTACATAGATTCGTCGGATTGATGTGCGCGTTGACCACGTAGTATGCCTTGTCGCCGTGGAGACGCCGCCGCACGCCGTTTGCCAGCCTGCCGAGCGTGTGCAAATCCGCCTGAGCAAATAAAGCGCAGCCGTCTTCATAGGAAAGGCTTATGCCGTTGTCGAGTTTCTGTTGAATTGCTTGCATACTTCTCCATTATGGCCGAAAACCGATAAAGTCAAGGGCCGGATAGGAGACGTCAAAGCTCCAAAGGGCGAATTCAAAGTGAGTCGTAGCAGTCCCCGGATGAGAATCTTGTTTTCTTCGAGGATGCGATTACAATGTGGCGGGAAGAGTCACCATCCAGACGCCATGACATTGACGACGTTTTCCTTGTTTTTAAGTGGTCTTGCGGCCACGGCCTTGCCCGTGTTGCTGCATCTGCTCCTGCGTGGAAAGCCGAAGCGGATTGAGTTTCCGGCCCTCATGTTCCTCAAGAAACATTTGGAAACGCAGCGACGCAATGACCGGATTAAACAAGTGATTCTGCTGGCCCTGCGGATGCTTGCACTCGTGTTTTTCGGCTTAGCACTGGCAAGACCGATGGTCAAGCTAGCTGATTGGTTTCCCACGCTGGTCATGCCCGGTCAAAATGAGCCGGGACAGATTCGTAGCTTTGTCAGCTCGTTGGCCGCCTCGCTCACCAGCCAAGACGTTCCAATTGCCGCCGCCGTGGTCATTGATTCGTCGCCGCGTATGGCCTACGTTGCGGACAACCAGTCCCGGCTTGAAGCGGCGCAAGATTTCTCGCAATGGATTCTTGCGCAACTGCCCCAAGACAGCGCGATTGCCGTGCTGTCGTCCGAACGGGAAACGCCCGTTTTTCAAGTGGATCGCTTGGCCGCCACGGAAAAAATTGACCGGCTCCGTATGACCCCGCAAGGCAAGCCCGTGGCCGAAACAGTTCGTGACGCCTTAACCTTGCTGGCTGGCAGTGAACATTCCCAGCGGGAGCTTTATATCGTGACGGATTTATCCGAACCGGGTTGGCCCGGCGATTTTGGCACCGCGATCAAAAACGCAATTGAGGGTCTGAAGAGCGGTGCGAATCCGTTTGGCGTCGGCGAGCAAGAGTTGGGCGTATTCCTAGTCGATGTCGGTGCCGACGCTCCGGTGAATACCTCGTTTGTTCGCCTGTCACTGATGCCGGAAATCATGGCCGAAAAAAGCCCGGTGCGAATCGACGTGGAGGCGGCTCACACGGGCCATGCGGTTACGAAAACAATTGAACTGCTCCTGACGGGCGTCGATCCCGAAGCACCGAACAAGGAAACGGTGCGAAGTACGAAATCCGTCACTTTCGACGAAGGCCATTCACGCAAACATGTGTCCTTCACGCTTTCCGGTTTACCGCTGGGCACGCAGCAGGGCAAACTTCGTTTCGCCGCGCCGGACGCGCTGCCGACTGATGACCAAGCATGGTTTACCGCACACGTTCAAAAGCCCGCGCAGATTCTCCTGCTGGCCTCGCCGCCCGTTTGGGATCGCACGATATATCTTCGTGAAGCTCTTGATCCGCGCGACAGTTCTGAGCCTACGCCGTTTGACGTGGAAACGGCTGTGCTGACCGATTTACCGGGCATGACGGCGAAAGAATTGTCCCTGTACAGGGCTGTTTTCCTGCTTGATCCTTCGCCGCTGGGTCCAACCGTCTGGAAAAGGTTGGCCGATTATGCCTCGTCGGGACGCGGGGTAGGGATATTTTTGGGAAACGCCGCCGACACCTCGTTTAACGCACCGGCGGCGGTGGAACTCATGGGAGCCAAACTTTTACGACAAGCCCGCGACCCGGACGGCGAAACGTGGATCACGGCCGGCCACGGAAATTCGCCGGTACTTTCCGCCTTTCGTCAGATTCAACCGCTTGAAAAATTTCCTTGGGACGCACTGCCCGTTTTCCGTTACTGGGAAATGACGGAACTGTCCCCGACCGCCGAGATCGCAGCCGCTTTTTCCAATGGTCGTCCTGCGATTATTACAAACAATATCGGACAGGGACGGTCATTGATGATGACCACGCCACTGTCGGAAACCGTGGAAGAACGCACCCCGTGGAATCTCTTGCCGCGGGGTGATGCCTCATGGATGTTCGTGTTGCTCGCGGATGGTCTAGCTCGGTATCTGGCCGGCATGGATGACAACCGATACAATTTTGCGGCAGGCGAGACGGTCACACTCCGGCCTGACATGCAAACTCTACCGGCGACATGTCAAATGAGCACGCCGCTCGGCGAAACGGTCAGGCTCTCCCCGGAACGGACAAAACGGGAGATTGTCATTACAGATACTATTGAGCCGGGAAATTATCGTATTCGCTCCGGTGGAGCTGCGGAATCTTTAGACCTTGGGTTCAGTACAAATATTCCCGGCGAGCAGATGAATTTAAGCAAAATGGACAAATCCCGCCTAGACGGCATTCTGGGAGCGGGAAATTATCGGTTGGCCAAAACGCCGCAAGAAATCGAAGTGAGTATTGCCCGGCGGCGTATGGGCCAAGAGTTGTATGCGATGATTATGCTCATACTGGCGGCCCTGTTTGCCGGTGAATACGTACTGGCAAATCGCTTTTACGCGGCAACGACAAAGGACGCCAAGACACCGCCGTGAAAGACCAACTCGGTCGATACACTCGCCCGACTAAACTTGCGATGGTTACGATGTTGGCGGAACATGACGAATGCTGTGGCGGATACGATGGCAGGTCGCAATCATATCGGTGAATTCATCGGGCGTGAGTGATTGCCGACCGTCGCAAAGTGCTTTTTTCGGGTCCGGGTGAACTTCAACCAACAAGCCGTCCGCTCCGGCGGCTGTCGCTGCAAACGAAAGCGGGGGCACGAGATCGGCTCGGCCCGCCGCATGAGAAGGATCGACGACCACTGGCAAATGCGTTGCCGATTTCAGGGCCGGGATGATTCCGATGGGCATGGTGTAACGCATATAAGTTTCAAACGTGCGAATGCCACGCTCGCATAAAATGACCCGGTCATTTCCGCCCGCCAAAATGTATTCCGCCGACATGAGAAATTCTTCCAGTGAACAACTGAAACCGCGTTTCAGCAGAATCGGCTTCTTCGCCCTTCCACACGCCTCAAGCAGGCGGTAATTTTGGGCGTTTCGTGTGCCAATTTGGATGATGTCGCCAAATTCCTCCACAAGTTCCACCTCTTCGGGCGACATGGCCTCGGTGACGATGGCCAGACCGGTTTCTTGTCGTGCCTTTTGAAGAATTTTCAGGCCGTCACGCCTCAGGCCTTGAAAAGCGTAAGGGCTGGTTCGCGGCTTGAACGCTCCGCCTCGCAAGGCGGAGGCTCCCGCTTTTTTTACCTCCGTGGCCGTTTCAAGAACTTGTTGCTCGCTCTCCACCGTGCAAGGACCGGCAATAACACCGAAAGAACCGTTGCCAACGGAAAAATCACGCACTGCGATGACCGAGCCTTCCGGTCTCAACGTTTTTGACGCCAATTGGTATGGCTCGCGCACGTCCACCACGTCCATTACGCCATCCCACTGCAAGGCGGTCTCCTGCAAAGCGACAAGGTCGACAAATCGTCCTGGCAGGTATTCGATGGCGACCACGACGGGCCGACCGCCGAACCGAGTGGCAAAACCTCGCACGCCCTGCGTTTCCAATCGGGCAAGAACATCGGATTTCTGGGTTTCGTTCGATTTTTCCGAGAAGAAAATGAGCATGGCAATTGACCGATCCCGTGGAAGAGCCTCCAGTCAAGGAGTCTCGCTTGTGTCCGTTTTTGTGTCTTGCGGCGTTTCTTGCGTCGATACGTTTTGTTCTTTCGCCACATCGGCTTCCTCCGCCGTTTTTTCTTCAGCCTTCTCTTTCGTCTCAGACGTCGTTTCCGTTTCTGGAATCATTTCCGAAACAGGCTCTTCGCTGTCGGGTTCGGGCAACACCGCTTCGACCGTCGATTCAGCCTCTTTCGCCTCCTTGTCGGACCGGCTTTCCGGTTGACTCGACGACATTTCCGGCGTGCCGTCCGCTCCGGGTTCCACCTGTTCTCCTTCCGTTTCATCAAGCGTTGGCAACGCAAACATGCCTTCCGTGCCGGGCAGAGCCGGGGCGGAGCCGATGGGTTTATCACGAATCACCGTCGCGCCGGTCAAATGAATTTTTTTGTACACGTCTTCCGAAATAATATAATACCAGTCCGCGAACCGGGCATTCAACGTTTCCGCACGTTTTTTCCCTTCCGCAATCTCACGCTCATAGCGATCTTTTTCCCGTTGATTTGATTTTTCAATCTGTCCTTTTTCCTCCGTCAATGCGCTTGGCTCCTTGCCGGCTGCCGTTTCTTCCGGGAGGGGCTGAATTTCCGGCTCACGCACCATCGCCGGATCGAACTCCGCCGTCACAAAAAGATAGCGGTTCGCCCCCATCGCCGGTGTTTCCGTTGCGGATTCACTCTGTTCAAGCTCCGACTCCGTACCCGTCAAGTCGCCGAAACGCAAATTGTAACGAATGCCGTCTTTCATGCGCAATTGCACATCGCCCTGGTTGGACAGCAAACGTACCATCTCCCCTTTGACAATGCCTCGCGGGTCCGCCAGCGGCACGAGAAAAAAACCGCACTTGCCCAGTGATTCCGGGGCTGCGCCGTTTGTCATCAATTCTTGGAAACCTTTGCCTTCCCGCAAGGCAGTCGCCAGTTCCGCCGGTTTTTTTGAAACACCGACGATTTTCAGATCGTTCAACGCCGAAACCATGCCGTCAAGAACTTCGCCGTTCAGTTCTTGACGCGGATTCAATTTCTCCTCTTCGTACCGTTCCAATGTCTGGCCTTTGAACCCCATCTTTTTGACAAGGTTCCACTTTTCCGGCCCGGTTTTTGCGCCGTCATAAGCCAAGGTCATGTCGCCCTGCAAATCCAGCACGGCACTCTGCTGCGGCCCACGCTGCGTGAGTTGAATTTCAGTGCGGATCGAATACTCGTCGATGTAAATTTCTTTCAAATCCATCGTGCTGATGTCCAGCAGATTTTTCTCAATCCACTGGTCAAAACTCGTCGAAAATCGCGCCGGGTCGATGGCCACCGTGTAGACCGGCGTCTGGCCGGGAATGCGGGCGTAACGCAAACTGTCCGCTTCCTCGCCTGCGGGATTGGCTGACTTGTCGCCTGCTTCAACCGCTTTGCCGACGATCAAATTCACGAGTTGCGCATCATTGTCCCCGGTCAGAGTCACTTTCACGCCGACCCCTTCACCCAATGAAGCGTCTTCGGAATCGGGATCAATGACGCCGTACATGGAATGCAGCGTGGTCGCGTCAACGCCTTCACCGCCGGCCACGCTCACGACATTCAGGTCGGCCAGAGCTTCGGCCACTTTGCCCATCTGCTCTTTCGCATCGGCAGGATAATTGTCATGCGACGGAATCGACCATACGCCGTCGAGTTCCGCAATACGGAACTCCTCTTTCGCGCCGGAAGCGTTTTGGCGAACGATTTCGAGTTTCTTCACGTCCAGCGGATTCGTGAATTTCGGAAACAAATTTTTGCCGATCATGGCGTCCATTTGGATTTCAGGAATGGCAGGCCGGGTGTAGGCGGCCAACGCAACCAGAACGAGGGCCAGCGCGAGAAATATCGATGTTTTTGTGGTTTCGGACATGGGAAGGAGCTGGGAGTTAGGGACTAGGAACGAGGCCAAGAGCCGCAAGCGAGGCGGCACTCCGCGCAACTTGTGGGTGAAGGATCGTTTGGTTTTCAAACCCCGGAAGTGACGGCGAGTATGCTTTCATTTCCGGTTCATTGCTATTATTTCTTTCTCCGTGATTGCGGAATGCCTTCCGTTTCACGAATGCGGCGAACGACGAACACGGCGAGGCCGATCAAAAGCGGCGGCAGCGGTGGTAGAGCCACGGCGGCGAGTTTATACCGACCTTGAATGTTACGGATGTTCTCATTGAGTTCCACAGCCGCCTTTTCGAGCTGAATATTCAGTTCGCGCTGTTGTTTTTCACGCGCCGCCGCCAAACGCTTTTGGGCCGTCATCATGGCCGTCGTGACTTTGACCATCGCCTCGGCCTCGTTGACGGAACCGCCCTGCAAACCGTCTTGCAACTCTTTCATTTTTGTTTGCAACGCCTCTTCCGTTTTAATGGTCGCATCAAAATCCTCTTGAAGCGATTGACGTTTTTCATTGGCCGCACTGCGAATTTTATCCGTATTCTCGTCGAATTTGGAAAGCGTCCGGTGCTTGGGCCTGCGGGTTCTGATGCTTAAAAAACGATCATCACCAGCCACGCTGTCGATGGCATTGAGGGCAAAGGTGACATTATCAAAGTTCAAATTGATGCCGGAACCCGGTTCGTTACCCAAACGGCGAAGCTGGAAAAGCATGTCGGAAAGCATATCAATATCCGAAACGAGCAACACGTCCACTTGTGTCGTTTGCGCCGTTTCCGCTTTCTCCGTCGATTCGTTTTGCTCCGTTCCGACCGTTGGCGTCGCCGTGATCTCGCGTTTGATTCTCACGGCCATCGCCTGCGGATTCGATTCGGTGACAAAACCGCGTTTCACGCCGGTGCGAAAACTTTGTATAGCATCGCGGGTTTCGACATGGCCTGCCGGATTCTGAAATGTCTTGAGAAGCGGCGTGACTTTGACGTCCGCGGATTGTGTCACAATTCTTCCCGGCAACGGCAGCATGATGTATTGCAAGGCCGAGGTGACAGGATCGGTCATGTCGAACGGCGAAACGGATGATTGATCCGACTTTTCAGAACTCTTATCAAGGAAAATGAATCCTTCGGGAATCTGCGACAATTTTCGTATCGGATAATAGTCTTGCCAGACGGCTTGGGTCGCGGCGACTTCCACGCCGAGCAAATTCCAGAGCGGCGTGATGTCACCCTTCGGTTGCTGCCGACCCATCATCATCATCATTTGCGACGGGGCTTGCCGCGGCTCGCCCGTACCGGCCACGCCGCGAACGTAAACCGGCATGGGGTCTTCAAAAATGACCGTCGGCTGGCCCGATTCGACGGCGGCGATAAAATTCATGAGTTCGTTCGGCCCCATCTGGGACGGCTGGACGGCCAAAAGAGCATCGAACTTTTCCTTGATGGGTTCGACCGGATCGACTTCAATCACCGTGTATTGTTTTTGTAACTCATCGACGATTTGCCATTTCGGGGTCATCTGAAACGTGCTCATGTCCAGTTGCCCAAAGAGCGGCGCATCGGTTTTGATAATTCCGATACGTTTTTTCGCCGGCGTGGTGATGCTGCACAAAGCGTGAACCAATTCATATTCCACGGAAAGGCCGCGATCAATGAACGGCAGCGACAGCGTCGACAAACCGCTGCGAAAAGCCACGCCCATGAAGAGGCTCTTGAATTCCCGCTTGCCGCGCGACATGAACGAAACGTCCTGCGGCTTGATTTCGTAACGCTGATTGGCGACGAGCGCACGCTCCGTGTCGGGCTGGGTGGGATAAATGCGGACTTGGACATTGTTGCCGCAAATCGATTCGATTTCGCCCAAAATGGACACGATGTCCAGTCGCGTCTGAACGTGCGATTCGGGCACGTTGGGACTCAAAAAGGCTTCGACGACCACCGGGTATTCCGGCTTGATTGCCCGCAATAATTTTTTCGTTTCCGGCGACAACGTGCTGAGCCGTTCCTCCGTCAAATCGGCGCGGACATCATGCCGCTGGAAAAGGAAACATAAACTCAGGCCGATTGCGAGCAGAGAGAGGACGCGCATCGAATAATGGAAAGTGCCCTGAAATTGCCGATTGGCCGACCAGTGCCGACGCCCCAAGAGAATCATGCTGAGATAAAGCATGGTCGCCGTTATCATAGCGAAATACACCATGCTGGAAAAATTGACCATGCCGCGCCCGAACAGTTCAAACTGGGCTGCCAGACTGAAATTTTTGAGAAACTGCGCCGTTTCAGAATTCACCGGGGCGGCGTCGATCCAGTTCAGGGCGATCAACGGACTACAAAAGATCGCGCCCAAAATGTAAGCGACCGTCAAATTGCCGGTCAGAAACGATGCGACCATGCCGATGGAGATCATGGTCACGCCGACAAGCCAATAACCGAGATAAGTGCATAGAAAGAGTCCGAGGTCGGGCATTCCGAGGTAACGCAGAATGGCCAGACTGCAAATCAGCGAAAAAAGCAGCGACACGGAATAAATGCAAACGGCGGCCTTGAATTTGCCGAGCACGATCTCGAAATCACCCGCCGGAATGGTCAGCAGCAATTCGTCGGTTCCTTGGCGGCGTTCGTCGGCCCAGATCGACATGGTGATGGCCGGTACGAAAACGAGCATGATGAGCGGGAACCACAAATTCAATTGGTCGAGATTGGCAAGGTTGGCATTGAAAAACTCGTCGGGCAAAAACGCGGCAATCGAACTGAGCAGCACGAAAACGCAAATGAAAACGTAACCCGTCGGGTTGGCAAGATAACCGAAAAAGTTGCGTTTGAAAACGGAATAAAGGACTTGGGTGTTCATGGGGGGAGTGACTAAAGACGAGTGACTAATTTGTAACAAGCTACATTCTGTGAATGCAGGTGGATTACTCGTTTGTGGTACACCTGCGGTCACAGACCGCAGCTCGTTGGGGATATATGATTTGGGCTAAAACGGAAACGGCTTTCTGATTTTCGGCGGCACGGCTCCTTCGGGCACGGGATCGCCGGGCTTCCAAGCATCGCGCCACGAGTCGTCTTCCGGCCTCTTATTTGCTTGTTTCAATTTCCAGTCGGCGCGAATTTGCTCCAGCTTTGCGGGCCAGTCGGCGAGGATTTTTTCGAGCTTCGCCGTCTGCTCCGCTGTGAGCAGCGAAAGTGTCCGGGCCTTGATTCGCGCTTTCAATGCCGAGGTTTTTTCCAAATAAGGTTTGAGCATTTCTTTGGAAGGCTCGTTTCCATCCGCCGCCATCTTTATTACATCCTTAAGCATGTTCTGATAAACATCCGCGACTTCCTTGCCGAATTCTTGCCACATTTTCGCCAAAGCCTCTTTTTGCTCCTCAGAAAGTTCCAGCGTTTCGTATGCCTTGAGATTGAGAAACGGTTCCGCTTTTTCGTCGCCAAGCGTGGGAAGAGTTTGCGTCGGCAAAACCAGTTCCAACTCCTGTACTCGCTGAAGCTGGGCGGGCGTGAGCACTTCGGCCAAAACGGCTTGCTCAACAGCAATGCAACCTTGAAATGTTAGTCGGGCAACGTTTTCAAAAGACTCTGCTTCGTCTGGTGTTAGCTCGTCAAAACGGGTTAGGCCTTCAAGGAAGGGACGTTCGAATTCTCGAAAGTTTTCCATGCTATCTGCACGGAGTTTGGCCATTCGTGTCACTTGTTCCGCCGTCATGCCCAAGGCTTCTTGATACACGGCCACTTCTTCGTCCGATCCATGAAATCGCTGGCTTGTCATGTTCCCCTGCATTTCGGCGAACATCGGCTCCTCCAAGCCTATTTTCATCAGTACGTTTGTCCCGCCTTGTGAAATGGAATAAACCACCGGCTCCTTGCCCGGCTCAATGACACGGAGCGTTGACGTGCCGTCAGGATTTGCAATAAAGGCCGTTGAAGTCGTTTCCTGCTCCGCCGACACAGTGAGAGTGGAAAGGCACAAAAACGGGAGAATGATAAAAAGGCGTTTCATGGGAATACTCTATTTCTGTGTCAAGAACGAAAAATCGCAATCGGCAGATGACTTACGCTATCAATCGTTGACAAGGTCATTGTATTCATTGATGTTGAGTCGGGTTTCACGAAGAATACTTCGTAGTAGTGGACGGGGCAAGTCACGTTGCCGTGGTGCGGAATCGTTGTTGTGCGGCCATCTTAGTGACGATAAAAGGCATGACTTCCCTTCTGACGAACTTTGACAAAACCGAGACCAAGATCAATTTCCCCAGTCGGGCGGCGGAAATCAATTTGAGCGGACTCATAGTGCAACCTCAACTTGGGAAATCCCCGCAAAAACGGGAAGCGAGGCAATTTCCGCACGGTCCATTTCTTCAAGGCAAAGCGTGATGACTTCGGCCAGCCTGACCTGCAAATCGTCGATGGTTTCGGCAAAGGTATGCGCACCGGGCAAGCCCGGCACGGTACCAACGTACAGTCCGCTCTCCGGGTCTTTTTCAATAAATGCCGTAAAACTCTGGGACATAATAACCTCGTTTTCACAGGGCACAGAGCGTATTAAGCATTGCTCTACGGCCTGCTACACTTTTGTCAACTCCCTGAACTTCGCATCAAGGTCGGCACCGGATTTTTTCAGGTCGCCGACCGAGCCGTCAAACACGAGCCGGCCTTCGTTGATGAACAGCACCCGCGACGCGACGGCTTCGACTTCCTGCAAGATGTGCGTCGACAGCAAAATAGTCTTCTCTTTGCCGATCTGCTTGAGTGTTTGACGCACATCGTGAATCTGGTTCGGGTCGAGGCCGGCCGTAGGTTCGTCGAGAATCAGCACATCCGGCTCATGCAAAAGAGCCTGAGCCATGCCGACACGCTGCCGAAAACCCTTTGACAGCTTGCCAATCGGTTTGCCGTACACTGTTTTCAAGGAGCACAGTTCGACGACCTTGGCCATGCGCTCCTTGAGCTTGATTGCCGGAATGCCGCGAGCTTCGCCGAAGAATTTGAGCAACGAACGCGGCGTCATGTCGGGATACAGCGGCCCGTTTTCCGGCAGATAACCCAACCGCAGCGCACCGGCAATCCGGTCGGATGCCATGTCGTGGCCTGCTATTTTCGCCGTGCCTTTTGTGGCGGCCAAATAGCCCGTCAGCAGTTTCATCGACGTGCTTTTTCCCGCTCCGTTGGGGCCGAGAAAGGCGGCGACTGCACCTTGCTCGATGGAAAAGGACACGTTATCAATGGCCGCAAAATCGCCGTAATATTTTGTCAGGCCCTGGGCCTCGATCATGGCATTGCTCATCTTTTTTACCGGGAGAAAGGCTCTATTTTCCAGCACGACACGCAGTAATTCTAGCGGAAAACCACCGCTTTTTCAAGAGGTGACCACTTCCGAGCCGCGTCCGTCCAGCGGCGGTACGACTCTTCCCCGAAACCGTATCATCAGGCACTTGTGTTATTTTTGCCAAAAACCCGGATGAAACATCGAAAGCACGACAAACAGTTCGAGTCTGCCGATCATCATCAGCCAAGTGAAAAGGAATTTCGAGGTTTCGCTGAACACGCCAAAATTTTGACGCGCCCCGATGAGTCCCAAGCCCGGCCCGACATTGTTCAAACACGATGCCACCGCACTGGCCATGTCGATCAGTTTTCTGTCCCCCGCCACGGGGCGATTGCCCCAAGTTGAAAGCGGCTCGAAGAGCAAGGCCAGCAACACGCCGCCGATAAAAACGGTGGTGAGCACGACGAAGTGCATCATCATGTGCCGCACCGTTTCTTTATCCAGCGGCACGCCGCCGATGAGGAGCGGTCTGACGACGTTGGGGCGATACGACTGTTCCACCGCGTGCGGTAACGATTTTACCAAACAAATGACGCGAATAATTTTGAAGCCGCCCGACGTGCTTCCTGCACAGCCGCCGAGAAACATCAAAAGCAACAGAACGCCGCAAGACAAGCCCGTCCATTTTTCATATTCGTCCGTGCAAAGGCCTGTCGTGGTCAAAATCGATACGACTTGGAACACCACGGTCCGAAATGCCATCAGTACGGGAACCGTCACTTGTTCGGTTTCCGTACTCAACTCCGTGCCGTTTTGCGAATAAGTCGGCAAATCATCCGTGCCGAAATTGTCAAAATCCTTGTCAATCAAGCCTGAAACGAAAATAATCAGGGTGGTCGCCACGATCATGCCCACATACACACGCCATTCCGTATCTCGCAGCAGCTTGCCCGGTTGTCGTTTGAAAAAAAGGTAAAGCAGTATAAAATTGGAGCCGCCAAGAAACATGAAAGCGGTGAGCGTCCATTCAATCGAGGCGGCGTGGGCATAACCGTGCGCCGCGAAGTGGCCGGCACTGGCATTGAATGAACTGAGGCCTCCGGTGGATACCGTGCTGAACGAATGGCAGAGAGAGTCGAAAAGCGTCACGCCTTGTGCCAACAGCAATACGGTTTCAACGGCGATCAAAGCGACATAAATTCCGAACACGGCCAAGCCCAATTGCCGGATACGCTGCTTCGGGCTGGATTTCGACGGTCCGGTCATCTCGGAGCGTACCAGCGTTTTAGCTCCGGTCCCGTATCCCAGCAGTACGACGAAGAGTACCATGATGCCAAGTCCGCCGAGAAAATGCGTGGTGAGCCGCCAGAACAAAATGCAGCGTGGAAGCAGGTCAGGCCTTTCAACTTCGCCGAAGACGGTCGCGCCGGTGGTGCTGAAACCGGACTGCGATTCAAACAAAGCGTCACAAATACTCATCGGCACGCCTTCCGCTCTATGCACGTCGGCCAATAAATAGGGTAACGCTCCCAAGACCGTGGCCAACACCCAACTCAGCCCCACGACGGCGGTTGCTTCCTTCTTGGAAAAAGTTTGTATTTCCGCTTGGAACAATTCCTTTTCCCAGCGGCGGGAATCGTCGGACTCGCGGGCAGGTTGTTTTGGTTGGTTTTGTTCCTCACAAACGCATCCCAGTCGCCAAAAAAGCGCGGCGACGGAAAGACACACACCTATCGATACTACAAGGCCGAAGACGCCGCGCAATTCATGTTCCCAGACGCCGCCCAGCGCAGGCAAGGCCCAAGGCAAGGCCACGAACATAAAACCGCCGATCATAAAGCACACGGCACTGAGTTGACGGTAAACAAAAGAGTAGTTCATCAAGATGATCGTTTCATAGAGAGTGCGGCAATTTCAAAATGGAAAAAGGGAGAAGACGCTTGTCATGCCCGCGACGGTGGAGCACCCGCATTCCCTTGCTCCACATCCGGCTCTTTTTTATGGCCGGTGATGCAATAAATCCAGTTTCTACGCCAATTTACAAAGTCGCCGCAACGTCCATTCCAACATCAAACACGAGCAAACGACGATCAGTAGAACACGTAACATTTTTTCTTCCGCCGCCGTGTCCGGCACGGCCCGCTGCGAACGGACTGTGAGCAACTCGGCCAGTGTCTGCTGCGATTTGTCGTTTCCCGAAGTGGCGGCAAAAAGATCAAGATCGCCAAACACGCCTGAGGACTTGACGGCGGGCGCGGCGGCCATCGGCGAAGCGAAATACACGCCGCCCGTTTTCGCGGCAATTTCTCGCAGGAGAGGCTCGTTACGGTTCGGACGTTCCCGTTCCAAATCGTTCATCCTTACAGAAACCACACGCGAAAGTGCCTGATCCGTTCCGGGAGCGGTAAAGCGAATCGACCATTCTCCCTCTTCGTTCATCGGCACATATCCTTGATACGTGCCCGGCAGATTGGGATCAAGGGTGACATTCACGGTTCGCAACATTCCCGACGGCGAAACTACATCTACCGGCAGTGTGGGCTGCGTCACGGGATCAAGCCGTTCGTCCGCCGCCGTGACACGAAGCCTCGCGCTGCCTCCCAGTGCATACTGTTGTTTGTCGGTGGCCAGAGAAGCCCGGTCGGATTCTCGATGCAAGCGTCCTTGGGCGACGTGCCTCAAAATGCGCACGGCAATCTGCTCAAACGCCTTTTCGTCCGTTCGCCGTAGCCGCCACAGCTCGCTGCTTCCGAAGTACAGCACCCGACCGGAACCGTAAAATTGTTCCGCAATCAGTGTGCCCGTTGCCTCCCGGCCAAGCGTTTCCGGCGAGCCGGACGAAGCTAAAAGTGTCGCGGTGGGTTTTATCCCTCGCACGGCAAAAAAGCCGTAAAAACCGGGAAATTTGTTCCAAAAAGCTCCGGTCTCCGAGGCAGACCCATCCGGTTTCAAAAATTCTGCCTCCCCGCCTGCCCTGCTCAACTTGAGTGGCCAAGGCTTGTCGTCGCTGCGGTAGCGATGTTCAAAAGCGGATTGGCGGCCATGAAACTCGACCGGATAGAGCGAGCGTATTTTTTCGAGGCTTCGATCTGCAACCCAGCCCGCCACGCCGTCCGCCTGATGAATGGCTCCGGCGAAAATCCAGAGTCCGCCGCCTTGTCGGGCCACCCAGAATTCGAGCACGTCGATTTGTTCCGATGTCAGTTGCCGCCAATCGGGATCGAAAGCGATCACGATGTCATACTCCGCCATCTCCGCGCGGGTAGAGGGAAATCGCTCCAAAATTTTGTCGGCGTTCTGAGAAATTCCCGGCTTGGCCCAGGGTAAAAAAACGTCGACGCTCATCGAGTTGTCGCGGTGAATGAGCGAACCGAGAAACTGGTAATCGCGCGTCGGTGCGGAGGCAAACATCAAAATTCGGTCTTTGCGGTCCACCGCTTCCACGACGACGGTCCGGCTATTGTCATCCGGCAAGTCGGGAGCGGCGGCATCGGTTTCTGTGCCGGTCTCAGGAACGATGATTTGCGCTGTTACACGATGTTTGCCGGGTTTTTCCAAAAGAACCTCGAATTCCGCTTGTTTCGCGACCACTTCAGGTGAATCGGACGAAAAACGCATTTCTTTTTCGCCCAGCTTTGTTCTACCGGCCTCCCCCGCATCCGTAGCGAGCCAAAGCTCGACTTTGATTGTCACTTCATTATGGCGTTGCGGCTCCACCTCGCCGCCCTGCCTTTCAATCGGAACGCGAACGAGGAACGGATCGCCGGGAAACACACGGTCGGGAATATCCATGTTTCCGACACAAAAATTTAGCGGCTGCGCAACGGCCCCGACGCCGACGGGAAAGACGGGTATCCGCTGCTCGTGTGCCGTTTCGAGTGTCGTTTCGATTTCGCTTCCGGCATTTTGTCCGCCGTCGCTGAGCAGCACGATACCGGCCAGCGGCCTGCCGCGTTCCCGTTTCAAAATTTCAGCAAGCGAGTCGCCCACGCGCGTTTCTCCGCCCTCGGCGTTGAGCATGTTTTCCATGCCGGGCGGCACAGCCTGCACGGTTTCATTAAACTCGTACAGAGACACTTCGTGTTTTTCCGACAATGTTTCGATCAGGTGGCTGCGTCCCATCCAATCGACCAAGGCTTCGAGCCGTGACGGACCAACGCCTTCGGACGGCATGATGCTGAAAAGAGAATCGGCATCCGGCGACTTTGTGTGTGTATCGTCGGGGCGTTCCGGCGGCATGAGGTCACGTCGAGCCATGCTGGCACTGCTGTCGATGAGCACGGCAACGCGGGAGTGAGCCACAAGATTCTCCCACTGGGGATGCAGGTAGTACACCAGCAGCCCCAGCAACGCGGCACTTCGCAGCGACAGGAGCAATACTCTGTGCCAAGTTTTGAGTTCGACGGCATCGATCTTATAGCGACGCAAGAACCAGACAAACAGGAACGCCGTCACCACGAGCGGCAACAGCCAGTCGCTGTTTTCCTGAATACCGGCCAGGCGAAAAATTTCCATGTCAACTCTTTTCCTTTCCGCGAAAACTTCGCACCGGCGATTCGAACGCAATACTCACACTTGCATTCATGGCTGTGGGGCTTTCGTCACTGTGTGCGGGCAACACGGTACTCAGGAAGCCCTTTGTTCGGTTTTTGCGCGGAACACAGTGCTTTTCATGTCTTCCTCGTCGGGCACGAGGCCGCCTCAGCCCGCGACACACGACGATTCGACGGCACAGGAATCCCTTTGCCGCCGCTCAAATAGGGTCCTGTTACAGAATCGCGTTTTCTTCCGATCTGCGTCGGCGTGCCTTCCGCCACCAGTTCGCCTCCGAACCGCCCCGCCTTGGGGCCGAAATCCAAAATTTTATCTGCCCCGGCGATCACTTCCCTGTCATGCTCCACAACGACCAACGTGTTGCCCAAGTCTCTCAATTTTCGCATCGCCTCAATCAGCCGCCCATTGTCGCGGGGATGAAGTCCGATGGTCGGTTCGTCCAAAACATACAGCACGCCGGTCAGACCGCTGCCGATCTGCGCCGCCAGACGAATGCGTTGTGTTTCGCCGCCGGAAAGTGTCGGAGCTGCTCTGCCCAGCGTGAGATAATCGAGTCCGACGTCGACAAGAAATTGTAACCGATTCGCAACTTCCGTCAAAAGGTCGCCGCCCACCCGCCGCTCGTTTTCGTCGAGTCCCTGTTTTTTCAGTCGCGTTTTCACCAAGTCCAGAAGTTGTCCCAGCGGTTTGCGGCAGATTTCATCCATCGTGTTGCCGAAAAAACGCACCGCCGAAACATCGTCACGGAGCCGACTGCCCATACAAACGCCGCACTCCACCTCGTCAAGCATAGTCTCAATCCGCCCTCGCAACGACGGCACAAGTCGCGTGGCTTCCTCGATGGCCGGGTAAAGACCTTTGTACTGGAATTGAAAATTGGCAATTGAAAATTGACAATCAAACCAAATGTCGCCGGTTCCATGAAAAATCAATCGTCGATGTCGGGCATCGAGTTCGTCAAACGGCACATCTATCGGAATGCCGGTTTGTTTCGAGAAGGCGTGCAACATGGCCGAGGCAGACGGTTCTTGCATGTTCGGCCAAAGTTTGACGGCCCCCTGAGCGAGTGTCCGCTTGGGATCGTCGAGGAACATCGCAGGGTTGGCCCCGGTTTGAACGCCGAGACCTTCACAATTCGGACACCAGCCCAACGACGAATTGGCCGAAAAATGATGTGGCGTCAATCGCTCGAAACTTCGCCCGCATTTCTCGCACGATAAATGTCGACTGTGAACGGTACGCTTCCATTGCGGTTCCGCCGTGTTGTCATCCGCCTTGATGATATGAACCACGCCCTGCCCGATTTCCAAGGCCGTTTCGACGCTGTCGGCGACACGCATTCGACCGGATTGATCATCGCGTAACACAACCCGGTCGACCACAAGTTCGACGTCGTGTTTACGGCGGCGATCCATGTCCGACAGGACACGATTGCCGTCGTCGAGGGAATGCACGGTTCCATTGACTCGCACGCGGTTGAAACCTTCATCACGCAACTTCTTCCAGAGATCGTCGTACAGTCGACCCGCTTCCACATGCAACGGGGCGGCAATCAAAAATCGTTTTTCGCCCGGCACGGAAATTATTTTCGCAACGATTTCATCCAACGTTTGCGTTCCGACGGGAACGTCGCACTGCGGACAATACGGCACACCCAAGCGCGCAAAAAGAACACGAAGATAATCCTGGATTTCCGTGATGGTTCCGACCGTGCTGCGCGGCGAGTGGGAGGCGGCTTTTTGTTCGATGGCAATGGCCGGGGAGAGACCTTCGACATGTTCGACACGCGGTTTTTGCAACTGGCCGATAAATTGCCTTGCGTAGCTTGACAGGCTTTCCACGTAACGGCGTTGCCCTTCGGCATAAATGGTGTCCATAGCCAAGGACGACTTGCCGCTGCCGGACGGGCCACAGCAAACGGTCATTTTGTCCCGTGGAATTTCGAGTGACACATTTTTGAGATTGTGCTCCGACGCACCGCGAACGATGATATTTTTTTGTAGCGGTTTTTTGACAGAAGAACGCGTCCGGAGATTGCGTTGCACGCCATCTCCGGCTCTTTTGGGCGTGAGATGTTTCTTGAGAGCAATACCCGTATAGGATTTCTTGCAACGCATCACGTCTTCCGGCGTGCCGGCGACCACGATTCTACCGCCTGCCTCTCCCCCTTCAGGGCCAAGATCGATAATCCAGTCCGCCGTTTTGATGACATCAAGATTGTGCTCCACGACAAGCACGGTGTTGCCTGCCTCGACAAATTCATGGAGCACGCCGAGCAGCATTTTGATGTCGGCGAAATGCAGACCCGTCGTCGGTTCATCCAACAAATAGAGCGTCTTTCCGGTGCTGCGTTTCACCAATTCCTTCGCCAGTTTAATTCGCTGCGCTTCACCGCCGGACAACGTGGGACTAGGCTGGCCCAGTTTCATGTAGCCCAAACCCACGCGGGTCAGCATGGTCAGGTAATGTTTGATCTTCGGAATGTTTTCAAAATGTTCCAAGGCCTCCTCGGCATCCATGTTCAAAACCTGATCGATGGACTTGCCTTTATAACGCACGGAAAGCGTTTCGTGGTTGAATCGTCTGCCTTGACAGGCCGGACAAGTGATGTAAACGTCGGCCAGAAAATCCATTTCGAGTTTTTGCGTACCCCTTCCCTCGCAGGCTTCGCAACGCCCACCCTTGACGTTGAAGCTGAATCGACCGGGCAGAAATCCTTTCATTTTCGCTTCGGGAATTTGCGAATAGAGGTTGCGGATTTCGTCAAAGACCTTGATGTACGTGGCCGGATTGGAATGCGAGCCGCGACCGATGGGGCTTTGGTCGATGTCGATCATCTTGTCCAGCAGCTCAATTCCGTCGATTTTTTTGTGCAAGCCCGGATTGCCGTAGCCGTGATTCAGGTCGCGGTTCAAGGCCTCCACCAAAATGTCATTGATAAGCGACGACTTGCCGCTGCCGCTCACGCCCGTCACGCAAACGAAAGCACCGAGTGGAATATCCACATCAACATTTTTCAAATTATGATGCTCTGCCCCGTGAATCGTGATTTGCCTCGCAGGATCGACGGCCCGCCGAGTTTTCGGCACAGGAATCTCTTCTGCGCCCGTTAAGAATTGCAAAGTGCGCGATGCGAATGGAGAGTTGAGCGTTGAGCATCGAGAGTTCTTTTTTTCCGCTCCTCCAACTTTCCACTCTCCGCTCTCCACACTCAACTCAATCGCCTTTCCTCCATGCACGCCCGGTCCTGGGCCGAAGTCGACGAGCAAATCCGCGGCGCGCATCGTATCCTCGTCATGTTCCACGACAATGACGGTGTTGTCCAAATCACGGAGTTTTCGTAATGTATGCAGAAGTCGGTCGTTGTCGCGCGGATGCAACCCGATTGACGGCTCATCCAAAATATACAGCACGCCGGTCAGGCCGCTGCCGATCTGACTGGCCAAACGAATCCGCTGCATTTCGCCACCGGAAAGCGTCGGCGCGGTTCGGGCCAGCGTGAGATAATCCAAACCAACGTTGAGCAAAAAACCGATGCGGTTACGTATTTCCTTGAGTGCCTCGGCGGCGATGTGCCTACCGGCTTCATTCAATTTGAGACCGGTAAAAAAATCCTCCAAACGGTTCACCGGCAAGTCGCAGAGTTCCGGTAACGACAAATTTTTTCCGCTTGTGTCAAACTCTTTCGATGTCGTTTCAAGCCTGAAAGACCTCGCTTGTTCATTGAGCCTTTTTCCACCGCAAAAGCCGCAGGGAATGACTCGCATGTATTTTTCCATGGCCAGTCGCTGCATTTTGCTTTTCGTTTCCCGAAACTGCGTGAGCATTTTCGGGATAATGCCCTCATAAGGCCCGCCCCACTTGTGGCCGCTTGCGCCGCTGCGCCAAGTGAACGTGATGTGCCGATCTCCCGTTCCCCAGAGCAGGGCGGTGCGAATTTTTTGATCCAGTTCTTCCCAGGCCGTTTCCAACACGGAATTGGGGGGCAATCCGAAATCCTTTTCCAACGCTTCCGCGACGCCGCGAAAAATGTGCCGCCGCCATCGGCCAAGTTCCCGCCACTTTCCAATCGGCACGACGCAGCCTTGCTGAAACGATTTTGTCGGGTCGGGGATCAAAAGATTGGGATCGAAGGAATGAATCTCGCCCAGTCCGTCGCATTTCGGACACATGCCGCGCGGCGTGTTGAAACTGAAAAGCTGCGGACTCGGCGGCTCAAAATTGATGTTACAATCGACACAGGCGTAGGAGGAAGAGAATGGATAGTTGAAAGTTGAGAGTTGAGAATTACCAGAGGAATTTTTCGTTCCTTTTTTCACGCTCGACTTTCCGTTCTCAACTCTCAGCTCTTGGTCACTTGCAATCACCAGATTTCCTTCGCCGACGGCCAGTGCTCGTTCGACGGCTTCGGCCAGACGGTTGCGATTCTCTGCCCCGGCCTGCGTGAGGCGGTCAATGACGACCTCAACGTCGTGCCGCATTTGCCGGTCGAGCTTCAAATTGTCACTTAATCGTACAACTTTTCCATCCACGCGTGCACGACTATACCCTTGACGCTGAAGGTCGGCGAACAAATCCTTGAACTCGCCTTTCTGGCCGCGAACGAGCGGGGCCAGCACGAGAAATTTCGTGCCTTCGGGAATCGTTTCGATCCGGTCTATGATTTGGCTTCGCGTCTGGGCTGTAATCGGTTTTCCGCATTTCGGACAGTAGCCCGTAGCGACGCGGGCGAAGAGCACACGCAGAAAATCGTAAATCTCCGTGATCGTGCCGACCGTGCTGCGCGTGTTTTGGCCGCCGACTTTTTGCGAAATCGAAATGGCCGGACTGAGACCGGAGATCAAATCGACGTCCGGCTTGGGTAATTGTCCCAAAAATTGCCGGGCATAACTCGACAAACTTTCGATGTAACGGCGTTGCCCCTCGGCGTAGAGCGTGTCGAAGGCCAGCGACGATTTTCCGCTGCCGCTCACGCCGGTGAAGCAGATGAGTTTGTTGCGAGGCAGCACGAGATTGACGTCGCAGAGATTATGCTCGCGAGC
>QMCD01000143.1_pt1 | contig 76509 bp, 72 predicted proteins | sample 1821841 | NCBI WGS metagenome assembly QMCD01 (sample SAMN01991225, study PRJNA193472) | Termite gut metagenome, whole genome shotgun sequencing project. | isolation source: worker | host: Macrotermes natalensis
CACATCAAAAATATCGTTTATTGATATAGTGTGGGCAACCCCGTTTTTAACGGATCTCTCTGCATGACTGAAAAATCGTTTCTTCTTCTCATCTCCGGCCCGACTGCCAGCGGTAAAAGCGCCTTGGCGCAACGCATTGCCGAGCGATATGGAGGTGAAATCATCAGCGTTGATTCCGCGCAGGTGTACCGCGATATGAATATCGGCACCGCCAAACCCGATGCCGCGACCCGTGCCGCCGTTCCGCATCACTTGCTTGATCTTGTCGATCCTACGGAAACATATTCGGTGGCACAGTTTGTTCGCGACGCCCGCGACGCGATTGGCGGCATTCTCAACCGTCATCACTTGCCGATCCTGGTCGGCGGCACCATGCTTTACATCAAGGCATTGCTGGAAGGATTAAGCGATCTGCCGCCGGCCAATCCGAAAATTCGCACGGAAATCGATGCGCGCGCAAACGCGTTGGGCTGGCCGGCGCTGCATCAGGCGTTGGCAAAAATCGACGCCCAAACCGCCGCCCGCTTGAAACCGACTGACGCCCAGCGCATTCAACGCGCGTTGGAAGTTTGGCATATTACGGGAATACCGCTTTCCGCGCTTCAGGGAAAACGCCGGCACGAAACAGAAATATCGAGTAAATATTTTCACATCGCGCTGTTGCCGGAAGACCGAAAACTGCTGCACACACAGATTGAACGGCGTTTTGATCGGATGCTCGAAAATGGCCTCATCGACGAAGTACGCCATTTACGCGCGCATTATTTGTTAACGCCGGAAATGTCGTCGATGCGTTCGGTCGGCTATCGGCAAATCTGGCATTATCTCGATGGTAAAGACGATTTTTCCACCATGCGCGCCAAAAGCATCGCGGCCACCCGACAACTGGCGAAGCGCCAGATCACCTGGCTGCGCGGCATGAGCAAGGATATAACCCTTGATCCATTTGCCCAATCGTTTTCTTCATCCGCTATGAGTGCCATTGCCTCAATACTCAAGACGCCATCAGATTTTGCCAACCGGCAACAACGGCAAGATAACGCATCATCTTTCCAATCGCCATGATGGCCATCGCCTGCCACCACGTATGACGCAAAACACCGGCAGCAACGCACAGCGCGTCGCCGATCACCGGCAGCCATGAAAACAATAATGCCCAGACGCCGTAGCGTCTGATCATCGCCGGAACCGGCCGGGTCACTTTCTTCGAGAAAAAACGACCGAGCACATAGGATGTCATCCCGCCCAGCGTATTGCCAAGCGTGGCGATAAAAACCGCCGCGACGACGCGCCCGGGATAAAAAGCGATGGTCGCGGCAAGCGCCGCTTCGGAATTACCGGGCAGAACCGTTGCCGACAAAAAGGCCGATCCCAAGAGACCGGCCAAAGCAACGTCTTCCGCTATTGTCATCGATCAACCGATAATGCCGAGCTTTGCTATCGTTTCCATATCCTTGTCGCCGCGCCCGGAAAGATTGACCAAAACGGTTCCTTCCGGCGATAGCGTCGGCGCGATTTTCATGGCGCCAGCCAGCGCGTGTGCACTTTCGAGCGCCGGAATGATTCCTTCGGTATGGCACAACAGCTTGAACGCCGCCAATGCCTCTTCATCGCCGGCATGGATATATTCACCACGCTTGTTATCGTGCAACATCGCATGCGCCGGACCGACCGATGGATAATCTAAGCCGGACGCGATGGAATAAACCTCTGCCGCCTCGCCTTTAACATCGGTCAACACATAACTGCGATAACCGTGCAAAACGCCCGGCGCGCCGATCGTCAACGTTGCCGCATGTTTTCCATACTCCAGACTTGATCCGGCCGGCTCAACACCGATCAAACGCACGTTTTTATCTTCAAGAAATGCCGTAAAAACGCCGATCGCGTTACTGCCGCCGCCGACGCAGGCAATCACCGCCTGCGGCAATGCGCCGGTACGCTCCAACATTTGCGCACGCGCTTCGCGGCCGATCACGCTCTGAAAATCCTGCACCATCGTCGGATAAGGGTGTGGCCCGACCGCCGAGCCGATCAAATAAAACAACGATGGATCACGAATCAGCTCCTCGAGCGCGGCATCCACCGCCTCTTTGAGCGTTTTCTGTCCGGCAGCAACAGAAACAACTCGCGCACCCAACGCTTTCATTCGCAATACGTTCGGCGCCTGGCGGGCAATATCCACTTCGCCCATATAAATGTCGCACTCCATGCCCAATAATGCGGCGACTGTTGCCGTTGCGACACCGTGCATACCCGCGCCCGTTTCGGCAATCAGTTTCTTCTTGCCCATGCGTTTGGCGATCAGCGCCTGCCCAAGGCAATTATTGATTTTGTGCGCACCGGTATGATTCAAATCTTCGCGTTTGAGAAAAATGCGGGCACCGCCGATTTTGCGCGTAAAGTTTTTTGCTTCGGTCAATGCCGAAGGGCGACCGACATAATTTTTCAGCAAATCATCAAGCTCGGCATAGAAGGCTGGATCACGACGGCACGTTTCATAAACGGTCGCTATTTCCTCAATGACGGGCACCAGCGACTCCGGCAAATAGCTGCCGCCAAATTCGCCATATTTCCCGCGCAACGGGAACCCGGCAGCGTTTTTATCGGTAAAAAAATTCATTATTTCTCCTTGCCTGTTGGCCGCCAAGACCCGCGCGACTGCCGCGGCATTTCGGCCAGCTCGCCATGTTACCCGTTTTTGTTGCTTTTGTTGCGGGCGTTTTTCCTCTTATTGAAGGCTCAACGTCAATATTTCCCGAACCACCGCCGGCGTTACATCACCACGCTCGCCGAGCGCGGTTTGCCCGTGTTCCTGAAAACGCTGCGAGATCAGTGTCGCCGCTTCCTGGCTTACACCAAGGTTTTTCAAGTTGCTTTTTAACCCCATGGTCTCAAAAAACACGGCCGTTTTTTCGATGGCTTGATCGATTGCGCTTTCTTCATCCACCAACGGTAAATGCCAGACGCGCTCCGCATATTGCAGCAGTTTGGCGCGCTTCGCTTTTCGGCGTACTTGCCAGCTTTGCGTTTGGATCGCAGCCAGCGATTGCCCGTGATCGACTCCGTAAAGCGCGGTCAGCTCATGGCCTATCGCGTGCGTACTCCAATCGTGCATGACGCCCGCGCCGATCAAGCCGTTCAACGCCTGATTGGCCGCCCACATGAAATTGGCACGCGCTTCGTAATCAAGCGGGTGCTGCAACGTTTGCGGCCCAGCATCAATCAACGTCCGCAACAACGCTTCGGCATAACGATCCTGCACCATCGCCTGCTCGGGCGCGGTTACGTACTGCTCGAGAATATGGACGAATGCATCGACAACGCCGTTGCCGATCTGGCGCGCGGGCAGAGTAAACGTTGTCGTCGGATCAAGCACTGCAAATTTCGGAAAAAGCAGCGCGTTTGAAAAAGGTATTTTCACGCCTTTCTTCGCATGCGAAATTACCGCGCCGCTGTTGCTTTCCGAGCCGGTTCCCGGCAGCGTCAGCACACATGCCAACGGCAGCGCTTTGCTGATCGGCGCGTGTTTTTCGACAATGTCCCACGCGTCGGCGTCGGCAAACGGCACCGCCGCCGCGATGAATTTCGCCCCGTCAGCAACCGAGCCGCCGCCTACGGCAAGCACGTAATCCAACCCTTCGCGACGCGCCAGCTCAACGGCCCCCATCAGATTTTCATATGTCGGATTCGGCTCTATTCCCCCGTATTCGAGAAACGTATGTTTATTCAATGCGGCGCGGACTTGATCAAGTACGCTGTTTTTCTTGACACTGCCGCCGCCATACAGCACCAGAACTTTGTAATGCTCGGGAATTGCCTGACGAATGGCAATGATTTGTCCTTTGCCAAAAAATATCGTGGTCGGATTATGATAGCTGAACAGGTGCATGATTTTTTCCTCTGTTTCCGAAATAGTTCTTGCTTAACAGGCAATTTGTGCCAATTCGCCTTTTTTATATTTCTCCGCCATTTTGTCGAGTAAAACCGGTTTGATCCTTGATGCCATACCGACACAACCGAATTGCTCGTAGCGTTTTTTGCACAGCGCCGACGCTGCCTCGCGCGCCGGTTTCAAATATTCACGCGGATCAAATTTCGACGGGTTTTCCACCAAAAACCGGCGGATCGCGGCAGTCATCGCCAGACGAATATCGGTATCAATATTGATTTTGCGCACACCATAGCGAATGCCTTGCTGAATTTCCTCAACGGGCACACCATATGTTTCTTTCATGTCGCCGCCGTATTGACGAATTTCCTCGAGGTATTCCTGCGGCACCGACGACGAACCGTGCATGACGAGATGCGTATTTGGAATTTTGGCGTGAATATCCTTGATTCGTTCAATTGCCAAAATATCACCGGTTGGCTTACGCGAAAATTTATACGCACCGTGCGACGTGCCGATGGCAATCGCCAGCGCATCAACTTGTGTGGCCTTGACAAAATCCGCCGCTTGCGCCGGATCGGTTAACAATGCTTCGCGTGACAATTTCCCTTCCGCCCCGTGTCCATCTTCTTTGTCGCCCTGCATTGTTTCCAGCGACCCCAAACAACCCAGCTCACCTTCGACAGTTACCCCGATTGCGTGCGCCATCTCGACAACCTTGCGCGTAACCTCAACGTTGTAGGCAAAGTCCGCCACGGTCTTCCCGTCTTCTTTCAACGACCCGTCCATCATCACGCTGGAAAAGCCGGCGCGCATCGCACCCAAACATATGGCAGGCGATTGTCCGTGGTCTTGATGCATCACGACCGGTATTTCCGGATAGCTTTCCACTGCCGCCGCAATCAATTCGCGCAAAAAAGCCTCTCCGGCATATTTGCGCGCGCCAGCCGAGGCTTGCATGATCACCGGGCTGTCGGTGGCGCTGGCAGCGGCCATAATTGCCTGCACCTGCTCAAGATTATTGACGTTAAACGCGGGAATGCCATACTGATGCTCGGCGGCGTGATCAAGAAGCTGACGCATGGAAACAAGAGCCATGGGAACGATCCTTTTCTAAGAAAAAAAGCAATGTTTGTTATTGTACCCGCGCCATCATGTCTTGAACATTCGAGTCGCCGCAAAACCGTTCGCGACAATCTGTTTCCCTCCGGCTGTACCCCGGAACCTGAAACAGGTATCCTTGCCGCATGCACGCTTCGCAATATCTTGCCGCTCAGGTTGTTCAAGACGTCTTTCACGGCAAAACTTTGCCCAACGCGCTGGCGCGATATCACGTTTCGCTGCCGGCAACCATACGCGGCTTTGTTCAGGAACTGGCGTATGGAACATTACGCCACTGGGGCCTGTTGTCGGCCCAAATCGATTTGCTCAGTAATAAACCCGTTTCGCCGCCCTTGTTACGTTATTTGCTGGCCATCGCACTCTATCAGTTGCAGCACACGCGCCAGCCGTCGTTTGCCGTCGTCAACCAGGCGGTCGACGCCACCAAAAAAATAGCACCGAAAAGTGCGTCTTTTTCCAACGCGGTTTTACGCCGTTTTCTACGCGAACAAGAAACGCTGACCGCCCAAGCGCAAGCATCGTCTTTTGCCGCCCGTTTTTCGTACCGTCCCTGGTGGATCCGGCGCCTGCAACACGAATACCCGGATCGTTGGCAGTCGTTGCTTGATGAGGGCAATCAGCGCCCGCCATTGACCTTGCGCGTCAATCAACGCGTGACGACACCGGCCGCACTGTTGCGGCGCTTGACCGATAACGGTATCGCGGCAAAGCTCGTCGGACAGTCTGGTCTTTTATTGGAAAAAGCGCAAGATGTTGCGACACTTCCCGGTTTTATCGAGGGCGAATTCAGCGTGCAGGATCTGGCGGCGCAGCAAGCTGCTTTTCTGCTCGATGTTCACAACGGTATGCGCGTTCTCGACGCCTGCGCCGCTCCCGGAGGAAAAACCGCGCATCTTCTGGAGATTGCCGATCTGAGCCTGACCGCGCTGGATAATGACAGTGCCCGCTTAACCCGCGTCCAAGAAAATTTGGCGCGGTTGAAACTGGACGCGCCTAATGTTGCTTGCGTTGTGGGCGACGCCTCTTCGCCGAACGGGTGGTGGGACGGGCTTTTGTTTGACCGTATTCTCGCCGATGTACCGTGTTCGGCATCCGGCGTCGTACGCCGCCATCCGGACGTAAAGTGGTTGCGGCGTGCCGCGGATATTTCCCATTTTGCGCAAACGCAATCCGCTATTTTGTCGGCGTTGTGGTCGCTGCTTACCCCGGGCGGATACCTGCTTTACGCAACCTGTTCATTGTTTCATGCGGAAAACGAACGCGTCATCGCCTCGTTTTGCGCACAGCATCCGGACGCGCGGAGGAGGCCTGTTCATTTTCCCGAACCTCTGCCGCACACCGGCGGCCAGCTTTTCCCCAATAGCGACGACACGCAAGCCAACCAGGATGGTTTATATTACGCAATGATAGAAAAACGCTAGACAATAATGAAAAACCTTTTTGCCGGATTCCGCCTTTTTTTTCTTTTTCGGTTTTGCGCCGGCTGGCTTTTTTTTATTTCGTTTTCCTCCGCGCTTGCCAATGCGATCCCTTGCCAGAATGCCGAACTGCGTATCGATGAAAATACCGCCGTATTCAGTGCCGACTACGCATTGGTTTTTTCCTCCGGACAAATTGACGCGTTATTGCGCGGCATTCCGCTTTATTTCGTGCTCGAATGGAAAGTCACACAATCGCGTTGGTATTGGTTTGACAAAAAGTTGGTCGATGGCGAAACGGTTTTCCGTATTTCGTATCAACCGTTAACGCAAAAATACCAGCTGTCTTCCGGGCTGTTGTCCATCGACGTTACAACTCTGGAAGAAGTGGAAAAACTGGTCGGGCGCGTTTCTTCCCGTCCGCTTTTTTCGATCAGCGACCTTCGCCCCGGAGAACGCTATACTTTCGAAATTCGCCTGCGCTTCGACCATGAGCGCCTACCGTCTCCGTTTCGTTTAAACACGTTGGCGTCACAAGAATGGAGATTGGCGTCGGAATGGCTTTCGCTGGAGTTCACACCATGATGCTCTGGAAAAGCGCTCGAAAAAAGCGTTGGAGTTTATTGTTTTTTTCCTGCTTGGCCACCATTGCCTTTTTTCTGCTTGCCAGCGCTTCGGCAAATACGTTGCTTTTTGAACGATATTATTTACCATTGCTTGTTCTCAATGCTGTTCTGATTTTCATTTTGATGGCGGTGGTCGGCCGTCAAATTTATAAATTATGGCGTTCCCGCCAACAAGGTATTTTCGGATCAAAACTCGCCGTTCGTTTAACGTTGATCTGCTCATTGGTCGCGCTGCTGCCCGGTGTTTTGGTCTACGCGGTATCGGTACAGTTTATCGGTCGCAGTGTGGAAAGCTGGTTTGACGTTCGCGTGGACCGCGCGCTTGACGGCGGCATGAACGTCAGCCGCAGCACTCTTAACGCTCGCCTTAACGACACCATTGCCAAGAGCCAGCGCATTGCCGCCGCTTTTCGCGATTCGCCAACGCATTACGGCACGATTTTGAACCGTGTCGCCGAACAGGTCGCGATAGATGAGGCCGCCTTGTTTACTTCCGCCGGTACGCTGATCGCAGTCGGCGGCGTTCGTCCTTCGTTATTCGTTCCGGAACCGCCATCGCGGGAAATTCTTTGGCAGCTGCGCACGCAGTCCATGCATACTTCCATTGATCAGGATGAAAGCGGTTTGCGGCTGCGTGTTATCCTGCCCGTTGATTTTGGCGATTTATATGATTCGCTTCGTTATCTTCAGGTGATCGATAAGGTTCCCGAAACGCTGGCACACGATATAGAAACCGTACAGCACGGCTGGAGTGATTACAAAGAAATTTCTTTTTCCCGCCAAAGCGTCAAACGACTCTACATGTTAACGCTGACGATAGCACTTTTGCTGACGCTGACCGTTTCGCTTGGGATTGCCGTCGTCCTTGCCGAGCGTTTTGCCGCGCCGCTTGGTCTGCTCGCGGCGAGCACCCGCGCTGTTGCCGAAGGGGATTTCAGCGTACGCCAGCCGGTTGCTTCGAGTGATGAGATGGGCTCGTTAACCCAATCGTTCAATGCCATGACGACCCAGTTGGAGCAGGCGCGACAAGAACGTGAACGCAGTCATCAGGCATTGGAAACCACTCGCGCTTATCTGGAAAGCGTTCTGGGCAATCTTTCTTCCGGGGTTTTGGTTTTTGACGAAAACCAATATTTGCGTACCGTTAATCAAAGTGCCGCCGTTCTTTTGCAAACATCTTTTCCCGATCTTGACGCGCTCCCTTTGCCTCGGTGGCCGGAGCGGGCTCCCGATCTGACGCCGTTTATCGCTGCCGTTGCCCAGAATTTGGAAACAACCGGAGAATGGCACCAGGAAATCAATATCCCGATCCATCAAACGCTCCGCTCTTTTCTGATTCGCGGATCACGACTGATCGGGCCACCGGTCAGCCATGTGATCGTTTTCGATGACATTACCGTTATTGCACAAGCGCAGCGTGACGCAGCATGGAGCGAAGTCGCGCGGCGACTTGCGCACGAAATCAAAAACCCGCTTACCCCGATTCAGTTGTCCGCGGAACGTTTGGCGATAAAACTTGCCGAGAAATTGCCCGAGAACGAGCGCGATTTTCTCGAACGCGGGACACAAACGATTGTTTCCCAAGTAAACGCCATGAAACACATGGTTGATGATTTTACTATTTACGCCAAACAGTCGCAGCAAGGGCGGATGACGGATGTCGATCTGGTCGCACTGCTCAAAGAAGTGCTTGGCTTATATGGTCATTTACGCGCGCAGATTCATCTGGCCTTGCCGGACAAACCGATTATTATCCATGGCGAACCCGTTCGCCTACGGCAAATTTTTCACAACCTGATGCAAAACGCCATTGACGCTCAGGCAGACAACCCGAAACCGTTGTATGATATTTCATTACACGTCAATCATCAGGACGCTGTGGTCGTTTTTGCCGACAACGGCCCCGGATTTTCCGAAGAGATTTTACGGCGTGCCTTCGAGCCTTATGTGACGACCAAAACCAAAGGAACCGGGTTGGGGCTGGCCATTGTGAAAAAAATTATCGAGGAACACGAAGGACGCATCGTGATCGGAAATCACAAGCCGCACGGCAGCAGCATCACGCTGACTTTCCTGCTTTCCAAAACAACTGCCAATGAAAAATAGCTTGGAGTAGAATATTAACCATGGTTTCTGCACATATTCACGAAATTTTAATTGTTGACGACGAAGCGGGTATCCGCGAATTGCTCTCGGAAATTCTGGCCGACGAGGGTTATCGGGTTATTTTGGCGGAGAACGCGCGGGAGGCGCGGCAATATCGCCTTCAGAAAACACCGTCGTTGGTATTGCTCGATATTTGGATGCCGGACACCGATGGCGTGACGCTGCTTCGCGAATGGTCGAACAATGGTTTACTGACAATGCCTGTCGTAATGATGTCCGGCCACGCTACCATTGAAACCGCCGTAGGCGCAACCCGTATCGGCGCGTTTGATTTTCTGGAAAAGCCGATTGGTTTGGAAAAATTGTTAATTACCGTCCGGCGAGCATTAAAAAGCGCATCGGCACAATCCGATCTCAGTGTTTCCTTGGCGCAAATCGGGCGAAGCGCCGCCATACATGCGCTGGAACAGGGTTTAACCCGCTTGACCCGTGCGCGCAACCCGATCCTGATCTTGGGCGAACACGGTGCCGGTCATGAAACCGTAGCCCGGTCTTTGCAGCAGCCGCAAGTACCTTGGGTTAAGGTTTCCCATGAGCGTCTTGCAGGCCAACCGCTTTCTCTACTCGAAGAAGCGCGCGACGGCGTTCTTTATTTTCCCGAAATCGGCCAACTTTCCCGCGCCGAACAAAAAGGATTACTTTTTCTCCTACCTCGTTTTGCCAAATTTGATATCACCTTGATCTGCACCAGCAGCGACCCTTTGGGCAACCTTGCCGCCGAAGGTGCGTTCGATGCAAAACTGCTCACGGAACTTTCCTCGGGTATTTTGATGTTGCCGTCGTTGCGTGAACATCGGGAAGATATTCCGCTGCTTATCGAAAAAAAATGGAAAGAAATCACCGAGCGCAACGCCGACAACAGCTCCTTAATGGCAATACTGACGCCGGAAGCGCTTTCCTACCTCAGTAACTCCTACTGGCCGGGCAATATTGATCAACTTTACAACACGCTGGAAAACCTAGCGCTTTTCAAGAACGAAATCAACGAATCTCTGGTTCGGGCAACGCTTGGTGAAATTCTGGTACAACAAAGCAAAAACGTCCCGCCGGAAATCACCGCGCATTTTCTTGAGCTACCGTTACGCGACGCCCGCGAGGCTTTTGAGCGTTATTATTTTGAACGTCTTCTCATCATCGAACGAAACAACATGAGTCGAATCGCCGAGCGTGCCGGCCTGGAAAGAACTCATCTTTACCGAAAATTAAAGCAGCTCGATATCCGTTTCAATCGTCGGCAAGCACGCATGACCTAGCTCAATAAAAAAAGCCGCTTATGAAAAGCGGCTTTTTTTATTATTTCATTTTTTAAATATCGAGATTGCGAACACCAAGCGCGTTCACCTCAATAAAAGCGCGGCGCGGTTCTACCTGCTCGCCCATCAGTGTCGAAAACACCGCATCGGCACTCACTGCGTCTTCGATTTGAACACGCAGCAAACGGCGAACTTTGGGATCCATGGTTGTTTCCCAAAGTTGTTCCGGATTCATTTCACCGAGGCCTTTATAGCGCTGAATACTCGACGAGGAATGCGCCTCTTCAAACAACCACGCCATCGCTTCACCAAACGTTTTAACGACTTTATATTTATCTCCGCGTTTTATGTACGCACCTTCCCGGATTAATGCTCTCAACGTTTGAGATACCTCAAACAGTTTCCCGGTTTCAACGCGCTCAAGATACTCCTGTGTTAACGACGTTACATAAATCGTCCCATGAAGTGAGCGTTCAATGATAATTTTCCATGAGCCGTCCTCATGGCTTTCCGCTTGTTTGACCGTAAACGTCAACGGCTCCTCTTTAAAAATACCGCGCAGTTTTTCAGCACCGGCCTGCGCGTCTTTTTCCGTTCGCAAACTGTCTATATTCAATCCCTCAAGGATCTTGCGCAGCACTTCCGAATCAACCAAACGCGCCGATTTTTCGATAATGTTTTCCGCTTCCAGAAAATCTTTTGCCAACTGGATAAATTTTTCTTCTTCAAGCGGTTTTTGTTCCGCGCCCGGGGTAAATAAAGCGTCTTTTAACGCAACTTTCAAGAGATGCTGTTTTAATTCATGTTCGTCTTTTAAATAAATTTCTTCCCGTCCCTGTTTCAATTTAAAAAGAGGCGGTTGGGCAATATAAATATGGCCCCGCTCAACCAACTCCGGCATTTGTCGGTAAAAGAACGTCAACAAAAGTGTTCTGATATGAGCGCCGTCAACGTCGGCATCGGTCATGATAATAATACGATGATAACGAAGCTTATCGGGATTGTATTCATCTTTACCGAACCCTGTTCCCATCGCGGTAATCAGCGTAACAATTTCCTGTGTGCCAATAATTCTGTCGAAACGGGCACGCTCAACGTTCAGAATTTTTCCCCGTAACGGCAAAATGGCCTGAAATTTTCGATCACGCCCCTGTTTTGCCGAGCCGCCCGCGGAATCGCCCTCAACCAGATAAAGTTCACACAACGCCGGATCGCGCTCCTGGCAATCCGCCAGTTTTCCCGGAAGGCCGAGATTGTCAAGAACGCCTTTGCGCCGTGTTAATTCCCGTGCTTTGCGCGCCGCTTCCCGAGCGCGTGCCGCTTCAATAATTTTTCCGCAAATAATCTTTGCGTCGGCAGGGTATTCAAGGAGAAACTCCGCCAATTTTCCGGAAACTATTTCCTGGACTATCGGCTGCACCTCGGACGACACCAATTTATCTTTCGTTTGGGAAGAAAATTTGGGCTCCGGCACCTTGATGGACAATACGCAAGTCAGTCCTTCGCGCATATCATCACCGGTCGTTTCCACTTTTGCCTTTTTTGCCAACTCTTCTTTATCGATATAATTGTTTAGCGTTCGTGTCATTGCCTGACGCAATCCCGTCAGATGTGTTCCTCCGTCGCGCTGCGGAATGTTATTGGTAAAACAAAGGACATTTTCCGTATACGAATCGTTCCATTGCATCGATACTTCAACGATCATGCCGTCTTTTTCGCCAACCGAATAAAAAACATGGGGGTGCAAAACGGTTTTACTTTTGTTCAAAAATTCGACGAAACCCAAAACACCGCCGGATAAGGAAAAATTTTCTTCTTTTCCATTTCGCTCATCAAACAATTCTATTTTGACGCCGTTATTCAGAAACGATAATTCACGAAGACGGCGTGCCAAGATATCATAGTGATATTCAATATCACCGAACGTTTCTTTAGACGCCATGAAATGGACTTCCGTACCATGGCGATCTGTGTCCCCGATAACTTTTAACGGTGCTGCGGTAACGCCGTTTCTAAACTCTATCTGATGCGTTTTTCCATTTTGCCAGATACGCAGCTTCAACCAATCGGACAGCGCATTAACAACGGAAACACCGACACCATGCAAACCCCCGGAAATCTTATAACTGTTCTGATCAAACTTTCCGCCTGCATGCAGTTCCGTCATTACGATTTCAGCAGCCGATCTTTTTTCTTCATCGTCTTCTTTAATTCCTGTTGGAATGCCGCGTCCATTATCGATGACAGATACTGAGTTATCGCTATGGATAATCACTTTGATATCATCACAATAACCGGCCAGCGCTTCGTCAATCGCATTATCGAGCACTTCGAAAATCATGTGATGCAAACCGGTTCCATCGGACGTATCGCCGATATACATTCCCGGACGTTTACGTACCGCTTCGAGCCCTTTAAGAACACGGATACTTCCGGCATTGTATTCTTTTACCGGTTTTACTGGAACATTCATATTAATTTCTTTCAAAATACAAATAAAAGCAACCCGCAAATGCTGGTGCTTTTGTGAACATGGATCATTTTATGGTGTGCCGCTAAATACGCATCGGCATCACAACATACTTATAATCAGTTTGATCCGGAACCGTTAATAAGGCGCTGTCGTTCGATGAGCCGAAAGAAAAAACGATTTTTTCCGAACCAAGGCGCTGCAAGACATCCAATAGATATGTAATATTAAAACCTATATTGATCTCTTCGTCTTGATAAGCGACTTCGAGTACTTCTTCCGCCTCTTCCTGCTCGTTGTTGTTGCATATAATTTTCAGTTCGTTGGGCAACAGTGATAAATGAACACCGCGCACTTTTTCGTTGGATAAAATTGCCGCTCGTTGCAATGCCGCTAACAATATTAAACGGTCAATGACTATATTTCTTGTATAGCTGGTCGGAATGACTCTTGTATAATCAGGAAACTTACCGTCGACTACTTTCGAAATCATCTCAATGGATGTAAATGTAAAACGAACCTGATGTTCGAAAATTTCCAACGTTACCGTTCCTTCGTCATCCGTAAGCAATTTACTTAGTTCCATGACTGCTTTACGCGGCAAAATCACTTCTTTACGCGGAAAAGAATCTTCTATCGGCAATTCCGCCCAGGCCAAACGATGCCCGTCAGTCGCGACCAGCTGCAAAGTATTGCCTTCAATTGCCCATAACATACCGTTCAGATAATAACGGATATCCTGTTGCGCCATGGCAAATTCGACTTGCTTTAATAAAACGCGCAATATTTTCTGCGGCAATGTAATTTTGGTACTTTCTTCATCGGCAACAGAAAGACGCGGATAGTCGGTCGCAGGTAAGGTTTGCAAATGAAAACGCGAACGTCCTGCCTGAACATCCATCTTGCTGCCTTGTGTTTTCAATGAAATTAAAGCACCTTCAGGAAGTGCTTTGAGCAGATCTTGAAATTTACGCGCCGAAACAGTAATGGACTGCTGTTCGGATGTTGAAATATTGCAATGAGCCGAGATTTGCAGCTCCATATCCATGGCCGTCATCCATAACTGATTGCTTTTTTGTTCGAGAAGGACGTTGGATAGAATAGGAAGAGTGTGTTTTTTCTCAACAATTCCGGAAACTGAAGACAAAGGTTTCAAAAGTTCTTCGCGTGCTATTTTATCTAGTTTCATGGATTTATATAGATAGTAATAGTTAATAAAGGACGATTTTTCAGAGGAAAAAGATAAAAGTATTAAAAAAACAAGGAGATACCAATCTTTTCCTTTGTGGATAAAAAACCGTGGAAAATGGGAAGATTTCTTTATGCTTTTTCCGAAGACAGCATTAGAAAAATAACCCACAGATTATACCGTAATGGTGCTATGACATGATAGGAACTGGGGGGGGTTTTGTTTATTCATGATAAACCCAGTAGAATTTGAGGCAGTTTTCTTTTTAAGTAGTAAAAGGCGGACTTTCATTTATATATTGTAAGTGAGTACAAACAAACGTTTCACGTGAAACCTTAAAGAAAGTATTGGTTGAAGAAGTATGATTTACCCTGAGTTATTTGATGTGGTTGTTGTTGGCGGTGGTCATGCTGGAACAGAGGCAGCATTGGCCGCAGCGCGAATGAAGCGGAAAACATTGTTATTGACCCATAATCTGGAAACACTCGGACAAATGTCATGCAATCCCTCAATAGGGGGAATCGGTAAAGGTCATTTGGTAAAAGAAGTTGATGCGCTGGGCGGGACGATGGCATTGGCGGCAGATGAAAGTGGTATTCAATTTCGGACTCTGAATGCCAGTAAGGGGCCGGCGGTACGGGCGACACGAGCGCAAATAGATCGCGTATTGTATCGAAACATAATTCGTGAGCGTCTGGAAAAACAAGAGAATCTTTGGCTTTTTGCGCAAGCGGTCGAAGAAGTTTTAATAAAGAACCATCAGGTTTACGGTGTTCGAACGCAAGTTGGTGTTGATTTCCACGGTAAAACGGTTATTTTGACGACGGGTACTTTTTTGAGGGGGCTGGTACACGTCGGGCCGTCACATTATCCGGCAGGGAGAGCGGGCGATCCGCCGGCGCATCGCCTGGGGACACAATTGGCCGAAATAGGCTTACCGGTGGGACGATTGAAAACGGGAACGCCGCCGCGGCTGGATGCGCGGACAATCGATTTTTCTCAACTTACTGAACAGCCGGGCGATAATCCGGCGCCCGTTTTTTCCTTTTTGGGAAATACTTCAATGCACCCGGCTCCTGTTTCGTGCTGGATCACCCACACGAATGAAAAGACACATGAGATTATTCGTCAGGGGCTTGATCGATCACCGCTTTATTCTGGCGTAATTACCAGTACCGGACCACGCTATTGTCCATCGATCGAAGACAAGGTAGTACGTTTTTCCGAACGAATGTCACACCAGATTTTTCTCGAACCGGAAGGATTGCGTACACACGAAATATATCCTAACGGTATATCAACTTCATTGCCTTTTGACGTCCAATTGGCGTTAGTACGCTCGATAAAAGGTTGTGAAAAAGCGCATCTTCTTCGTCCGGGATACGCGATAGAGTACGATTATATTGACCCGCGTGCGTTAAAAAACTCATTGGAAACGAAAATAATCAGTGGGCTTTTTCTTGCCGGACAGATTAACGGCACAACAGGTTATGAAGAAGCCGCGGCACTTGGTATCCTGGCCGGTATCAATGCCGGACGTTTGGCCCAGGGGTTGCCGCCATGGACGCCGCAACGCAATGAAGCTTATCTGGGCGTGATGGTGGACGATTTGATGACCCAAGGCGTTAATGAACCGTACCGAATGTTTACGTCACGCGCCGAATACCGCTTGCGATTGCGTGAGGATAATGCCGATATTCGATTGACCGAACACGGCAGAGCGTTGGGTGTGGTCGATGATGAACGCTGGGCGCGTTTTTCCCGGAAAAAAGAAGCGATTGACCAGGAAACGGAACGACTGAAATCAGTCTGGTTTAATCCAAAAATAATTAAAAAACATCAAAATGAACAAGATGAAGAAATCGTTCGAGGTATTTTAGGTGTTGTACCGGAGCGGGAATATGGGCTTGCCGAGCTGTTGCGTCGACCAACGGTTAATTATGAGTCATTGATGAAATTGCCCGGCGCCGGCGTGGGCGTTCAAGAAAAAGAGGTCGCTGAACAAGTCGAAATCAACATCAAATACGAAGGTTATATTGTTCGTCAGCAAGAGGAAATCGAACGCAATGCGCAGCAGGAACATACGTCCTTGCCGGAAAACCTTGACTACCGAAATGTGCGCGGCTTGTCCAATGAAGTGTGCCAGAAACTAAACCTTTTTAAGCCGGAAACCATTGGCCAGGCCTCGCGTATTTCCGGAATAACGCCGGCGGCAATTGCGCTGTTGTTGGTGTATTTGAAAAAAAATCGGAATAAAACATGAGCGATGATTTTTCCGAAGAGTTGTGCTCGGGCACAGAGAAGTTATCGCTTACTTTCGAAGATAGTATGATTTATCGCTTTTCACAATTTTTTTTGCTTTTGCAAAAATGGAACCGCGCATACAACTTGACGGCGATTCGCGATCCGAAAAAGATACTGACCCATCATTTTCTCGACAGCTTGGGGATTGTTACGGCGCTCGAACAGGAATTCGACAAGCGAAAGAAAAACGCACCGCGGATTCTTGATGTTGGTTCCGGCGGTGGTTTCCCCGGCATAATTTTGGCAATCGCCCGCCCGGGCTGGCATATCACCATGATCGACGCTGTCGCTAAGAAAATGACGTTTGTACAGCAAGCGGCGATCGAGCTTTGCCTTGACAATGCCAAAACGGAAATCGGGCGCGTCGAAGAATATCGTCCGGCGATGCGTTATGATTTGATCACCGCCCGGGCGTTTTCGGAAATTGGCGTATTGATCGAGAAAACCAGAACCGCCATACACGAACAAGGCTTTTGGGCGGCGATGAAGGGAACGCGCCCTGAACAAGAGCTTACCCGGTTGCCGCCGGATATTCGTGTTTTTCGAGAGAGTAAGCTGACAATTCCCGGGCTGGCGGCGGAGCGCCATTTGATCATGTTGGAGAAAGCAGATGAGTAGAGAAAACCCGCGCATTATCGCGATAGCCAATCAGAAAGGCGGCGTGGGGAAAACAACGACAGCGGTTAACTTGGCGGCAAGCTTTCACGCAATGAAGCAACGCGTGCTGCTGATCGATCTTGACCCGCAAGGAAACGCGACCACCGGTGCGGGGCTGGATAAGCGGCAGAACGGCGTGACGGTTTACGAAGTGCTGCTCGGTGAGAAGAGCATCATTGAGGCCAGGCAAACGTCGCCTTCCGGCGGTTTTGATATTGTTCCGGCAAATCGTGAGCTGGCTGGCGCCGAAGTCGAGCTGGTTGAATTGCCCGACCGGGAAACAAGGTTGAAAAACGCGCTTGCCGAAGCTCTGACGCAGATGCGGACGGCGATTTCAAAAGTTGCGCACGAATATGATTATATTTTGCTTGATTGTCCGCCGTCGCTATCGCTATTGACGCTTAATGGCTTGTGTGCGGCGGAATCCGTGCTGATTCCAATGCAGTGCGAATATTATGCGCTCGAGGGGCTTTCCGATCTGGTGCAAACATTAAAAAAAGTACGCGCTCACTTAAATCCTAAGCTTGAAATAGAAGGGATTTTGCGCACCATGTATGATCAACGCAACACACTGGCACAAAATGTTGTTGCCGAGCTTATCCGCCATTTTGGCGACAAAGTCTATCGCACCATTATTCCGCGCAACGTGCGTTTGGCCGAAGCACCGTCGCACGGCGTTCCGGTGTTGAAGCTGGAATGGGCATCCAAAGGCGCACAAGCATATCTGGCGTTGGCCGGTGAAATACTGCGGCGCGAAGAAGCGAAATCAGCCCGTAAACCGGAAAGCGAAAGCCAAAGCCAATAAAAATCACGTTGTGTTTCGCGCAAAAGGAAAACGCAGCCGACGTTGTATAAGAAAATTGCCTTACGCGATATTTCGTCAGGCAATCGCGATGATAATAATTTGGTGTGTGGTATTTGCATCGTCGTTTTTCAGATGGCGGTCAAGTAATACAACAGAAACGGAAACGTAATAAATTTGCCATCAAACCGCGAAATAATATTTCATTGATAAATGAGTGATCGCCATCTCGCGACAGTTTGTCGCGTTTTAGTGAAATAAATGTCAAAGAAACCATTATGTCGCAGACTTTTCGGAAAAGCGGAGCCAGTGCTCCAAACGCAACGCCAAAAACATCGCAACCAGCGCAAATCGTTCGACAGCGCCGTATCGCAGCGTTATCTCTTGCCGATGAGATAATGCTTGAGACAGAGGCCGCAAAACTTCCCGATTCTTTTTCCTATATTTTTCTTCGTCGCCCGGAACCTGGGCTGGTGATGTTGGAGGGCAGGGCAGGAAACACCGGCCAGCGTTTTAATCTGGGTGAGATGCTCATCACCCGCTGCGTTGTACGCCTTGAATCGCAAGAGAGCAACATCGTCTCAGAGGGGTATGGTTTTGCCCAGGGAAACCGTCCGCGCCATGCGGAGCTTGCTGCCATGTTTGATGCCTTGTTGCAGCAAAAAAACTGGGAAGAGCCGCTGGAGCGCTCACTTATTGGGCCGCTTATCGCTGGGCGCAAGGAGCAATTGAGAAAACGCGCGGAAGAAACGGCAGATACCAAAGTAGATTTTTTTACGATGGTGCGGGGGGAAGACAAATGAACGTGTTTTCTACCTTGCCGGGTTTTTCCAATCCGGTTGATGATACCCAAGCGGTTTTTCGTGCAGTTTTGCATGCGTTTTCAAGGCCGGGGATACTTGTTTATTTGCCTGTGCTGCCTCCGCCGATTCCCGTGACGGGGTTTTCTCAGGGTATGCTGGCTTTGGCATTGACGTTATGCGATAGCGACACTTTGCTCTGGCTGGATAATGTTGCCGATACGCCGGAGGTGCGCCATCATTTGCGTTTTCATTGTGGTTCGCCGTTTGTGACGCACCTGTCAGAAGCGTCTTTTGCTTTTATCGCGGAGCCTGGAGATATGCCGCGTCTGCGCGCCTTTAATCAGGGAAGGTCGGATTTTCCCGATCGTTCAGCAACACTGGTCATCAACGCAAATTTGTCCGAGGGCAGTAGACGGACGCATGAATTGACGGGGCCGGGCGTGAAAAACGGAAATCAAGGATTTTGGCAAGGTTTTCATGTTTCTGGCTTGCCGGTACGGTTCTGGGAGGAGTGGGAAGAAAACAATGCCTCTTACCCTTTGGGTGTGGATATTCTTTTTGTGGATACCCAAACCGATGACGCGGATGAGCCTCTTGCTCGCTTGTTGGGCCTGCCCCGGACGGCGTGTGTCAGGACAATCGCCCCGCCATCTGCCGTAAAGGAGCGGTCGGTATGTATGTAGCCGTCAAAGGAGGAGAAAAAGCCATCAGGAGCGCTCATCGTCTAATGGCCGAAAAACGTCGGGGAAATACCGAGGTGCCGGAGGTAGAAATCGAACAAATCCGGGAACAGCTTTCGCTTGCGGTGGACCGGGTGATGGCGGAAGGCTCGCTGTATGATCGCGACCTTGCCGCTCTTGCTGTCAAGCAGGCCAGAGGCGATTTGGTTGAGGCGGTTTTTTTATTGCGGGCCTATCGCACGACCTTGCCGCGCTTTGGCAATTCGCAGCCTATGGATACCGCCGCCATGCATGTTCGTCGCCGCATTTCAGCTGCTTACAAGGATGTTCCGGGCGGGCAAGTGCTTGGTCCCACCTTCGATTATACGCACCGGCTGCTTGATACCGATTTGGCCATGCCGACAACACCGGCCACGTTTTCTGATAACGAAGAACGTATATGCGCAGAAACGGAACATGGCGAAGAAGAAATAATATCTGTCTGCCCGAAAGTGCTTTTTTTTCTGGAGAAAGAGGGACTACTGCCGCCGGAAGAGGGCGTGGATATTTTTCCGGGCGACCTCACCCGGCAGCCGTTGGAATTGCCGGCCGATCGCGATATTCGCCTTCAAAATCTGGCTCGTGCCGATGAGGGCATGTTGCTGGCGCTGGCGTACTCCACACAACGCGGTTTCGGCGCCACGCATCCTTTTGTCGGTGAAATCCGCATGGGCGAAACAGAAGTTTTTTTCGTGCCTGAAGAACTGGGGTTTCCGGTTGTCGTGGGCGAGATCACGCTGACCGAATGCGAGAGTGTCAACCATTTTGTCGGAAATAAAAGGCATCCCGCCTCTTTTACCAGAGGCTATGGGTTGGTGTTTGGCGAAAACGAACGCAAAGCCATCAGTATGGCGCTGGTGGATCGAGCGTTACGCGCCGACGAATATGATGAAGAAACGCGAGGGCCGGCACAAAACGTGGAGTTCGTCCTCTACCACAGCGATAATGTGGAGGCGTCCGGTTTTGTGCAACACCTGAAATTGCCGCACTATGTTGATTTTCAGGCGGAGCTGGCGCTTGTGCGTTCTCTGCGTGGCAAAACCGCAGGAAAGGAATCGGAGTAATGTCGGTTTCAACGCATAAAACAAACTCGGCAGTAGCTTCTTACAACTTTGCTTATCTGGACGAGCAAACAAAACGCATGATCCGACGCGCCATTCTCAAGGCGGTTGCCATACCCGGCTATCAGGTGCCGTTTGGTGGGCGTGAAATGCCCATGCCTTATGGGTGGGGTACTGGTGGTATTCAGGTAAGCGCCGCCATCATGGGCAAAGACGATATTTTTAAGGTAATCGACCAGGGGTCGGACGATACAACCAATGCAGTTTCCATTCGGGCTTTTTTTGCCCGCGTGGCCGGAGTGCGCACCACGACCGATACCACGGAGGCCAGCATCATTCAAACCCGGCATCGCATACCGGAACAGCCACTGCAAGAAGGGCAAATCATGGTCTATCAGGTACCGATTCCGGAACCTTTGCGCTGGATGGAGCCGAGTGAAACGGAAACACGAGCCATGCATGCTTTGGAAGAATACGGCGTTATGCATGTCAAGTTGTATGAGGACATTGCGCGACACGGAGAAATTGCTACAAGCTTCGATTATCCGGTGCTTGTCAACGAACGTTATGTGATGAGCCCGTCGCCCTTGCCGAAATTCGACAACCCAAAGATGAATCAATGTCCGGCTCTGCAACTTTTTGGGGCGGGGCGCGAAAAACGCATTTACGCTATTCCGCCGTATACCGTTGTTACGAGCCTGGACTTTGAGGATTATCCGTTCGCGGTACAGCACTGGGACACGCCTTGTGCGATCTGCGGCGCAACCGACAGTTATCTTGATGAAATCATTGTCGACGACGAGGGAGCGCGCATGTTTGTCTGTTCCGATACGGATCACTGCGCGAGATATCGTGCTGATTGCGGCGCTGACCATACGTCGGGTGTCGGCAAAACGGCGCAAAAAAGAGGCGCTTCATGAAGGACATCTCAACGACAGAACAGCTCGATAACCCCACCGTTGTTTCTGGTCTCATGGAAATCACCACCGACGCCCCGGATGCAGAGCCGGTATTGCTGAGTGTGCGAGATGTCTCGCATTATTACGGCGACCGAATCGGTTGCCGCAATATCAGTCTTGATTTATGGCCCGGCGAAGTGCTTGGCATTGTGGGCGAATCCGGCTCGGGCAAAAGCACCCTGCTGAATTTGCTGGCCGGACGTTTTCCACCGGCAGCAGGCACCATTCATTACCGTGATGGCGAAGGTATTTTGCACGACGTCAACAAATTGCCCGAAGCCGTGCGCCGCCGGTTATTGCGCACGGAGTGGGGGTTCGTGTATCAGAATCCCCGTGATGGTTTGCGAATGCGCGTGAGCGCTGGCGGCAATATTGGGGAGCGGTTGATGGCTTGCGGTAGCCGGCATTACGGGAATATTCGTGGCACAGCCCTCGATTGGCTCTCAAAAGTGGAAATTGCTGGAGACCGCGTCGACGATCACCCCACCGCATATTCCGGAGGTATGCAGCAACGCTTGCAAATTGCCCGCAACCTTGTTTCTTCGCCGCGTTTGATTTTTATGGACGAGCCGACGGGCGGGCTGGACGTTTCTGTCCAGGCAAAGCTTCTGGATCTTTTGCGGCAACTGGTGCGGCAATTCAATCTTTCTGTGGTGCTGGTTACGCACGATCTGGTTGTGGCGAGACTGCTGGCACATCGGCTCATTGTCATGAGGCGCGGCGAAGTGGTGGAAGCCGGCCTTTCCGATCAGGTTCTGGATGATCCCCACCATGCCTATACGCAGCTTCTCGTCTCGTCGATTTTGCAAGGATGAAAAAAACCATGGATTTCATGCCGTCGCGGCCGGTTTTGTCTGTGAGTGGTCTTCGCAAAGATTTTGTCCTGCATACACAGGGCGGAACCCGAATAGAAGCGTTTTCCGATCTGGATATCGATATTCGGAAAGGAGAATGTCTGGCGCTGCATGGCGCTTCCGGCGTCGGAAAATCGACGCTTTTGCGTCTGTTGTACGCTAATTACAAGCCCTGTGCCGGCAGCATTCGAGTATGGCACGGTGGTTCTTGGGTAGATATGGCGGCGGCTTCTCCGCGCACAGTGTTGTCTGTGCGGCACACGACCATGGGCTACGTCAGCCAGTTTCTGCGGGTCATCCCGCGTGTTTCTTGCCTGGAGATCGTGGCGGAGCGGCTTACGTTGCATGGCGAGGAGACGTCCGCCGCCAGCGACAAAGCGGGGGCACTGCTGGAGCGTCTGCGTATACCCGAACGCCTCTGGCACCTTGCCCCCGCCACTTTTTCCGGTGGGGAACAGCAGCGCGTCAATATCGCGCGCGGATTTATTCGCCGCTACCCGGTCATGTTGCTGGATGAGCCGACCGCTTCGCTCGACGCGGCCAATCGCGAAACAGTCGTGGCGCTGATCAAGGAGGCCAAAATAGCGGGCGTAGCGATTGTGGGTGTTTTTCACGATGCGGCGGTACGTGATGCTGTGGCGGATCGTATTTTCGAGTTGCGCCCTTTGGGCCAGGGGCTATAAGAAAAAAAAGAATGACGGGAACGCTCGTGTACGTTATGGGGCCATCGGGCTCCGGCAAGGATAGCCTGATCGCGTATGTACGGAAAAGCATAAACGTTTCTTACGCACAGACATGGAGCAGCGCCGTTCATACACGGAAAGGGCTGCGCCCCATATTTTTTTCCCGGCGGTACATTACACGCCCGGCAAACGCCGGAGAGGAGAGACATTATCGCCTGACCCGGGAAGAGTTCCGATTCCGTAAAAATAGCGGTGGATTTGCGTTGTCGTGGGAAAGTCACGGCCTGTGTTATGGCATCAGCAGCGAAATTGACATGCGGCTTGCCGTTGGCGCCATCGTCGTCGTCAATGGCTCGCGGGAATACCTGCCCGAAGCGACGAAGAAATACCCTGCGCTGGTACCCGTATTGGTTTCTGCGCGACCCGACGTGTTGCGAGAACGCCTCGAAAAGCGCGGTAGGGAAAACGCAAAGGATATCGATGAACGGCTTGGCAGCGCGGTCATGAAATTGCCGGATATTCCCGGGCTTATCGAACTGGATAATTCCGGTGCTTTTGAAGAGGCCGGCCGGAAATTCTCGGATATTTTTCTGCGTTTGCGTCGAGAAACGGCGACACAAAAAAAAGAAAAAAGAGGGACATAACCAACGCACTTCCATTTTTTTGAAGAAGAAAATTTATAAAAAATCATGGAAAACGACACAAAATTGTAATGCTGGCCAAGCATAGTATCTACGTTGTAAGCATCGTTTACATGAGAAAAATTATGATTCGGATACAAAACCTCACACGTTCCTTTGCCGCGCACAAGGCGCTGGACAATATAAGCTTTGATGTAAAGCAAGGTGAAATGGTCGCGCTTATCGGCGCCTCCGGTTCGGGCAAGTCAACCTTGTTGCGCCATATCTCCGGTATCATGGCCGGTGACAAGAGTGGCGGCAGCATCATGGTAATGGGCCGCATGGTGCAGCAAAGCGGCCGTATTTGGCGCGACGTACGCAAGACGAGGGTGAGCATAGGGATGATTTTCCAGCAATTCAACCTGGTAAATCGTTTGCAAGTGCTTACCAATGTCAAGCTGGGCGCATTGGGCCGCATACCGCTGTGGCGCAGTCTTTTGCATTTCTTTCCGAAGGATGTCCGCCACTTGGCGTTGGAGTCGCTTGCCCGAGTCGGTATTGCGGATAAAGCGTTCCAGCGCGCTTCGACACTTTCCGGCGGCCAGCAACAACGCGCGGCGATTGCCCGCGCGCTGGTACAAAAGGCCCAAATCCTTTTGGCGGATGAACCCATCGCTTCTCTCGATCCGGAAAGCTCGCGCCGAGTTATGGATATTTTGGCGGAGATCAACAAAAGAGACGGCATAACGGTGGTGGTTTCCCTGCACCAGGTGGATTACGCTATCCGTTACTGTCCGCGCACAATTGCCATGAAACAAGGCCGCATTGTCTATGACGGGCCTTCAAGCGCGCTGACCCCAGCTCTTCTTCGCGAATTATACGGCGCTGCCAGCGAAGAAATGTTCGTGGAAACGGCCGATAAACCTTTGGCGCAAGAACAGCAAAGCAGGTTTGCGCCCGCTTTGAGCTCAATTGCCGCATGAACATGGTTTTCTATCATCGCTTTTCATTATTTATCCATCAGGAGTTATTTTTATGAGCAAATATTTCTATTCTGCCATCACCGGATTTTTTGTTTTTTTCAACGTTTTGTTTTCCGGTGCGGCGTATGCCGAACCCCAGGAGTTGAATTTCGGCATTATCAATACCGAGTCTTCGCAAAACCTCAAGTCTGCATGGACCCCCTTTCTGGATGACATGCAAAAAGAGACGGGGCTGAAAATCAATGCTTTTTTCGCATCGGATTACGCGGGAATTATAACGGCCATGCAGTTTAATAAAGTACAAATCGCCTGGTATGGCAACGTGTCCGCCATATTGGCGGTTGATCGCTCCGATGGCGAAGTGTTTGCGCAGGTCATTCACTCCAGCGGTGCCGGCGGATATTTTTCGCACCTGATCGTCAATAAAGACTCACCCTTAAGCAACGAAAAAGAGGTATTGGCGCAGGCGAAGAGCCTTACATTCGGTAACGGCGATCCTAATTCCACATCAGGTTTTCTTGTGCCGGGTTATTATGTTTTTGCGACGAACAATGTCGATCCCAAAGCGATTTTCAAGCGCACCCTGAACGCCAATCATGAAACCAATGCTCTTTCCGTCGCCAACAAACAGGTTGATGTGGCCACATGCAACAGCGAAGTCTTGGAGCGCCTTGAAAAAACGAACCCGGAAAAACGCGCGCAAATCAAGGTTGTTTGGACATCCCCTCTCATTCCTTCCGATCCGCTCGTATGGCGCAAGGATTTGCCGGCGGACATCAAGGGAAAGCTGCGTAATTTCCTTTTCAACTATGGTCAGGACGGCAGGCCGGAAGCCGCGCGCGAAAAGGAAATACTAAAAGCGTTGCTGTGGTCGCATTTTCGTCCTTCCGATAACGACCAGCTCTTGCCTATTCGACAACTGGAGCTATTCAAGGAAAAAAGTGGGGTTGAGACCAGTGCCAATCTCAATGCCGCAGAAAAACAGGCAAGGATAAAAGAAATCGATGACAAACTGGTCGTGCTGAACGCCCGAGTGGAAGAGCTTAACCGTGCTAAAAAGCCGTAATGCCGCGCCGTACCATGAACGGCAACGGATAAAACGGTCAAAAAAGTTACGGTACGAAAGAGAAATAAGGAAAGACAATATCGTCGATTTTCGAAGCAAGGCCTATGTCTGAAATGACGCCGTTACATCAAACGCCCAAGAAAAGTCATTGCCGGACACTGCTTTCCCTTATTGGTTGGGGTTTGCTTTTCGCGGCGCTCGCATGGTCGTGGCGTGGGGCTGAAATACGCCCGCTGGCGCTGGTCACCGATGCCGGCAATATGGCGGTTTTCGCCAGGGAGTTTTTCCCGCCGGATTTTACCGACTGGCGCATCTATCTGGAAGAGATGATCGTCACCGTGCAAATTGCCCTGTGGGGAACATTTCTTGCCGTGGTATTTGCCGTGCCGCTTGGTATCCTGAGTTCCGAAAATATTGTGCCGTGGTGGGTCGTTCAACCTGTGCGCCGCCTCATGGACGCGGCGCGAGCCATCAACGAGATGGTTTTTGCCATGCTGTTCGTCGTGGCGGTCGGCCTCGGCCCGTTTGCCGGCGTGCTCGCTCTTTTTGTCCATACCACGGGCGTACTCGCCAAATTGTTTTCCGAAGCGGTCGAAGCTATTGATCCCCAGCCTGTCGAAGGCATCCGCGCGACGGGAGCGCTTGGTATCGAGGAAGTGATTTTCGGCGTCATTCCACAGGTGTTTCCGCTTTGGATTTCTTATTCGCTATATCGTTTCGAGTCGAACATACGTTCCGCCACCGTGGTTGGTATGGTCGGTGCGGGCGGCATCGGTGTGTTGTTGTGGGAGCTTATCCGAGGGTTCTATTTCGCGCGTACCTGTTCTGTCATGCTGATCATCATCGCCGTCGTGGTTTGTTTTGATCTTTTGTCCCAACAAATCCGTAAACGATTTGTATGAGCGAATCTATATCAAATAATTTCCAATGAACAATACACTTTATCTGACCAATGGGCGCATCCTGACGTCGCAGGGCGAAATCGATAGCCTGGTTTTCGGCGACGGGCTTGTCACTGACGATTGCGTGGCTGCAGACTGTGAGTATGATCTTGAGGGCGACTACCTGATCCCCGGCTTGATCGAGTTGCACACAGACAATCTGGAAAAACACTTTGTCCCGCGCGCCGGAGTGAGCTGGCCGGCGGGAATATCTTCCATTGCGGCGCACGATGTGCACATGATCGCATCCGGTGTGACTACGGTATTTGATGCCGTTACTGTCGGAGAGCCCGCCAACCGGAGAAACCGTAATGAACTTTTTACCGCCAGCCTTAATGCTATCGCGGGCGCGGCTGAACAAGACCTGCTGCGGGCGGAACACTTTCTGCATCTGCGTTGCGAGCTTGCCGGTGATGATCTCGTGGAACTGATTTCCCCGTGCATGGCGAGCGAAAGATTGCGCTTGTTGTCCATCATGGACCACACGCCCGGTCAGCGCCAATGGCGAGATTTGGATAAATACAAAACCTATCACAGCTTGCACGGCGCCACGAAAGAAGAATTCGAAGAGCGCCTGAATATGCTGCGGGCGAAACAGGAAAAAAATGCGGACAAGAACCTAATTGCCCTCATGGATATTTGTCGCGAACGTTCGTTGCCGCTGGCCAGCCACGACGATACGACGGCGGATCATGTGCGGGAAAATGTTGCCCACGGAGTCAGTTTGTCAGAATTTCCGACCACAATGGAGGCTGCGCAGGAAGCGCGACGCCATGGTCTGGCTATTATCATGGGTGCGCCCAACATCGTACGCGGCGGCTCCCATTCGGGCAACGTATCGGCGATAGAGTTGGCCAGAAATGGGCTTTTGGATATTCTTTCCTCGGATTACATGCCGGCGAGCCTTTTGCACGCGGCTTTCCTATTGCCGGAGCTGACCGGAATAACGTTAAGCAGAGCCTTGGAGACTGTAACGGTTCATCCGGCAAAAGCCGTGGGGCTTGATGATCGCGGCGAGCTGGCGCCGGGCAAGCGGGCGGATGCCGTACAAGTGAAACTGGTGGATGATATTCCGGTCGTGCGGGCGGTTTGGCGGTCCGGCCGACGTGTGCTGTGATGTTGGATGCCTGACAATGAGCGCACGTTATGCGTTGTATTTTATTCCTGATCCGGAAACGCCGCTTGCGGCTTTGGGTTCCGCCTTACTCGGTCGGAACAGCGAGACAGGCGAAGAGATTCCCCAGGCACATTTTCCGGATTTTTCACGGCAACGATGGCATGAGCTTACGACAAACGCGCGCCGTTATGGCTTGCACGCCACGCTGAAAGCGCCGTTTTTTTTAAAACAGGGAGCAACGGAAAACGACCTGCTGCTCGCCGCCGCCCGTTTTGCCGAAAATTGGCAGGCCTGTATTTTTCCGCGGTTGGTGCTTGCGCGCATCGGCGCTTTTTTTGCCCTTGTTCCGCTTGGGGAAAGCCCGGGGGAGCGGAAATCCTTGCAAAATATCAATACACTTGCGGCAGATGCCGTGGCTTTTTTCGACAGGTTTCGCGCCGCGCCTTCGAAGCATGAGCTTGCGCGCCGCCATCCGCAAAGCCTCAGCGAACGTCAAAGAGAGCTTCTGGCCAAATGGGGCTATCCTTATGTGTTTGACGAGTATCGTTTTCATGTAACCCTTACGGATACGCTTCGCGTCAGCACGGATACGTGTGCGGAAATACGCGCCGTAAAAGAAAATTTGCAAACATATCTTATGCCGCTGCGTGATGTGGCGGTCACGGTTTCAAGCATATGCGTCTGCAAGCAGATAACGTATGATATCGCCGCGCAATCGGGGGCGCGGGTAAAAAACAATAGCGATAACAATAACGTATTCATGCTGTTGCAGAGATTTCGTTTCCGGGGTATTTAACGGAAAACCAGAACGGTTTTTCCGTCTGCAAGCGTTGCCCGAGGACTTCCGGTATGGTCATTCGCGCCTGCAACAGCTTACGCCGCCTTGAAATAATTCGTTTCGTGCGTACGCGCAACAATCATCTCTCGTTGCTTTGGGCATCGAAATGCCTTTAAGGAAAGATTAACGGATAAACCTTCTTCGGACGAATATTTCATCTCTAATGATGATGTTTTTGGCTTACCATTGAAACACTATACTAAGTTGGTAAGTTGGAAAACCGTTTCTGTTCCATGGCACAAAGGGGAAATCGGGATGCAAAAAGCAAAAAAATTGCTTGTGCTGTTGCTTTTAGCCGGAGTTGGCTTTGTCGTTTGGCGCTATTTCTCCGCGCCTATATTTGAAGAGCTGGTTCTCTATGGAAATGTGGATCAGCGACAGGTAGCGTTGGCCTTTATCGACTCCGAGCGCATCGCGGAAATACTTATACAAGAGGGCGCGGAAGTGCAGCCGGGGCAAGTGCTTGCCCGTCTGGAAACGCGGAGGTTGCGGGATAAAATAGCTGTCGCCGAGGCACAGGTTGCTTCAGCGGCAGCCGCGCTAGCGCGGCTTAACAACGGCACACGGCCCGAAGAAATCGATCAGGCGCGAGCGGCTGTGGCATCGGCGCGGGCGGAACAGATTTTTGCCGAAGCGCAATACAAACGCTACGACGATATATGGAAAAGCTCTAATGGCCAAGCCCTCAGCAAACAGGATGTTGACGAGACCCAATTGCAATTGGATATAGCTCGCGCCAAATTGGTCGAGCAACAAAAAAGATTGCGGCTGGCTGAAATCGGTCCTCGTGACGAAGATATTGCCGAAGCTGGAGCGGTCTTGCGGGAACGGCAGCGCAGTCTGGAAGAGCTGCGTAACCGGCTTGATGATGCCGAGCTGAAAAGTCCGGCGCATTCTATGGTTAACCGTAGACTTCTGGAGCCAGGAGACGTGGCGACACCGCAACGGGCGGTTTTCTCGCTGGCCATCCTTTCTCCCAAGTGGGTGCGGGCATATGTTGCCGAAACGAACTTGGGCTATATACGTCCGGGCATAGCTGCGGTGGTTTTCACCGACAGCTACCCGGAACGGGGTATCGTCGGCACAGTCGGGTTTATTTCTTCGGTGGCCGAATTTACGCCCAAGGCTGTTGAGACCACGGAGTTGCGAACATCTCTGGTTTATGAAGTGCGCGTTTATGTGGAAGATCCTGAAAACGTATTGCGCCTGGGCATGCCCGTTACAGTGAAATTCCCGGAAATGGCAAGGTAAATTGGATGCGGCCATGCAATATATGTTTTCCGCCGAAAATATAACCAAGTCGTTTAGGTTAAAAATAGGGCAGATTTTTACGGCTCTGGATTCGGTTTCCGTGGGGGTTCGTCCCGGCGGCATTACCGCGCTGGTTGGGCCGGACGGCGCGGGGAAAAGCACGTTGCTTAGAATTTTCGTCGGTTTGTTGTGTCCAAATGCGGGCACCCTCATTTTTGACAGGCAGGCGTTTACCGAAAAAAGTGTGGAATTGAGGGCGCGCATCGGCTATATGCCGCAAAAATTTGGCTTATACGAGGATTTGACCGTGCAGGAAAATCTCGACCTGTACGCGGATTTGAAAGGAGTTGGCCGGTCGGAGCGATCGAAGCGTTATCGCGAACTCCTGGCAATGTCGGCCATGGAGCCGTTCCGGCAGCGCCCAGCGGGCAAACTATCCGGGGGCATGAAACAAAAGCTCGGCCTGATCTGCACACTGGTTTCTCCGCCGAAACTTCTTCTTTTGGATGAACCCACCGTGGGCGTCGATCCACTTTCCAGGCGGGAGTTGTGGGAAATTGTCGAACGTCTTACCGACCAGTCTGGTATGTCGGTTATCGTAAGCACGTCATATCTTGATGAGGCGGATAGATGCGATGAAGTAGCGCTGCTTTTCGAGGGCAAGGTTTTGGCCTATGGTTCACCTGAAGCCATTCGGCAACGTGCCGACGGCATGGGATATCTGGCCCGGCCTGCTTCACCGGATACCCCGCGGTCACTCCAGGCCCGCTTGCTGGGAGCTCCGGGGATCATCGATGCTGTTCCGCAAGGCGGCGCCGTCCGATTTATTCATGGTTCTTTGACCGAAGAGCAAAGCGCCCTCATGTTTTCCCTTCTGGGTGGAGCGGAAAAGAACAAAGTTTCTCCCAGTCTTGAAGACAGCTTCATGTTGCTTTTGCGCAGCCATATACGAACACCGAACAGCATCGAGCAAACTCAACCCCTCTCTGCGCCAGTTCCTAACAATTTTCCCGAATCCGATCTTTACGGCTCGAGTAAGAAAGAGCCCATTATTCAGATCAAAAATGTTTCCCGTCTTTTCGGGGATTTTATTGCCGTGAACAATGTAAGTTTTTCCGTATACCGGGGCGAGGTTTTTGGCCTGCTCGGCCCCAACGGCGCGGGAAAGACCACCATGTTTCGTATGCTCTGCGGGCTGCTTCCGGCCAGCAAAGGCAGTTTGCATGTGGCCGGGGTGAGCGTACGCGAGGCCAGGGAAGAAGCCCGTCGCCGCCTGGGCTATGTGGCACAGAAATTTTCCCTATACGGACCACTGAGCGTCCGCGAGAACCTGGAATTTTTCGCCGGTGCTTACGGGTTACGCGGGCAAATAAAAAACAGACGGATACAGGAGATGATTGCGGAGTTTTCTCTTGGGCATCAATTGCAAATGTCCGCCGAAAGCCTACCGGGCGGCTATAAACAACGTTTGGCCATGGCCGTGGGTTTGTTGCATGAGCCGGCGATCCTTTTTCTGGACGAGCCGACCAGCGGGGCCGACCCATTGGCTCGCCGCGATTTCTGGAAGCGCATCTCCAGGCTGGCCGATCGGGGCGTTACCATCGTCGTTACCACTCATTTCATGGAGGAGGCGGAATATTGTGACCGCATCCTGATCCAGGACGAAGGAATCATGCTGGCTTTGGGTACGCCGGAAGAAATACGCGCTCAGGCAAAGCAAAAGGCCGGGATTGAGCCGACAATGGAAGACGCTTTTATTGACATTGTGACCAAAGCCAGGGTTGCCAAGAGGGAAAAAACGGCATGAACGCCAGGAAGATCACCGACACGCATAATGCGGGAAGGACAAGAATCAGAGCCTTAATACGCAAAGAAACCCGACAAATGTTGCGGGATAAGAGTACGTTGACACTGGGTATTATTTTGCCGATCCTGCTTTTGCTGCTTTTTGGTTTCGGCCTTTCTTTGGATGTGCGGCAGGTTCCGGTGACTGTGGTCAGAGACAGCTCTTCTCCGGTCACACGTGATCTGTATACCAGCTTGAAACGTTCTTTGTATTTCAATCCGGTAATGGCGAATTCCTGGAAAGAGGCCGAGCACATGCTGCGTACCGGGGTCACCGACGCCATTGTGCGGCGGGAAATGAAAGAGTCTCCGGACGGACGTGAGCATATCCAGATAATTGTTAACGGACGCGATTCCAATACGGCTCGCATCATGCAACGCTATCTGGAAGGAGCGGTATCCCATTGGGTCTTGCTGCGCCAGAGCAATCTTTCTTTTCTTTCCGGGGGCATCGCGCCGGAAATTGCCGGGCGGGCGATCGCCGAAACGCGCATTTGGTACAACAGCGAACAGGAAAGCCGTTATTTTCTTATCCCCGGTGTGACCGTCCTCATCATGACGCTGATCGGCACACTGCTTACTGCCCTGGTTGTCGCTAGGGAATGGGAGCGCGGTACCTACGAAGCGCTTGTGGCTACGCCGGTACGAAAGCTGGAAATAGTGATGGGAAAAACCATACCTTACTTTGCCTTGGGAATGGTCGGGCTTTCGTTATGCCTGGCCGCCGCTACGTGGGTTTTCGGCATTCCCATGCGCGGCTCTCTATTGCTGATTGTTGCTGGTTCAGCCATATATATGCTTGTGGCCTTGGGTATCGGGTTGCTTGTTTCCGCGGCCGTGAAAAACCAGTTTCTAGCCAGCCAGATTGTCTTGATCCTGAGTTTCATGCCGACACTGATGCTTTCCGGTTTTATTTTTGACCTGAAAAGCGCCCCGGCTATAGCCCACTATTTCGCACATGCTTTCCCGGCTACCTGGTATGTGGACCTGATGCAAACCTTGTTTCTTGTGGGAAATGCACCGGAGGTGGTCACCAGGGATTTGCTCATCATGTCCTGTTTTGCGGTTGTTTTGCTCGGTCTGGCCGGAGCGAAAATCAAGAAATCTCTGGAGTAACGGCCGTGCCGGAATTTCTTCGCAATATTTTTGTATTGTTCCGCAAAGAAACGCTGATGATTGTGAAAGACAAGCGCAGTAGGATCATTCTGGTCGTACCGATTTTGGTTCAAACCATACTGTTCGGTTATGTGGCTACCTACGATCTTAACCGGGTCGAATATGCGCTGCTGGACGAAGATCGTACATCTGCTTCAAGGGATTTGGCGCGGCGTTTCGAAGCCGCACCAATTTTTTATAAGAAGATGGCCTTGAATAACAGCAAAGAAATAGCGGACGTGCTGGACAATAAAAAAGTATTGTTGGTCCTGCACATCGGGCCGCAGTTTGAGCGGCGGCTCAACGCCGGGCAGACCGTGCCGGTGCAAATCTTGGTGGACGGACGCAATAGCAACGTGGCTGGGGCGGCTGCTGGTTACGCTGTCGGTATGGTTGAAGCCTTTACCAATGCCCGGTTGCGGGAGCGGGGAATCACAGATTCGGCAATTACCGTTTCCAGCCGAGCGTGGTTCAACCCGAACCTGGAAACTCGTTGGAATATTATCTCCGGCCTGCTCGCCGTTCTTGCGGTTATCCAAGTTACGGTATTGGCCGGGCAATCCGTGGCCAGAGAAAAGGAACAGGGCACCTTCGATCAACTTCTGGTCACGCCATTCGACTCCATGACCATCATGTTCGGCAAGGCGTTGCCTCCGGTGCTGGTTGGTCTCGTTCAGTCTTCTGTGGTTTTGCTTATTGCTTTGGGCTGGTTTACCATACCTTTTGCCGGTTCTCTGGCCACGCTCTACTTGGCATTGATCGTTTTTAACTTCGCCATTGTCGGTATCGGCCTTTGCGTTTCGGTGATGACGGCCACCATGCAGCAGGCCATGCTGTATTCTTTTACGCTCTTGATGCCGATGATCCTGCTTTCCGGTTTTGCCACGCCGATTACATCCATGCCCGAGGTCTTTCAATACGCTACACAAATCAACCCGGCGCGCTACGGGGTGGAACTGATACAACGCATATATCTTGAGGGCGCCGGAATAAGTGAAATCAAACATCTGTTATGGCCGCTCGGGGCGATGGCGGTTGTGACTTTGGGAGCGGCCTCACGATTATTTCGCGGTAAATTGGGGTGAATCAAAGAGATAACACATACACGAAAAAGATGACCAGGCAGCCGCACACAACAGGGAGCGTGGATGCGTCCTCGCAGTTGTCCCGGGCGGGCGTATGCTTTGTTCTTTGAAGACGTTTATAATCGACGCTATCATTAATGACTGTGTTTTCTTGAGAAAACACGTTTTTTATTGGCATATTGTAAAAACATCATGACCCATTCCTCTTCCTCTTTTGCTCATCGCCATATCGGCGCGTCTGTTCACGAACAACAGGAAATGCTTTCGACAATCGGCGCATTGTCTGTTGCTGACCTGGTCGAAAAAACATTGCCGCAAGACATTCGTTTGCATACGCCCTTGGCGTTGCCCTTGGCGCAAAGCGAAGAAGATGCGCTGGCGCGGTTAAGGGCAATGGCCGATAAAAACATATTGAAAAAATCGTTTATCGGCCAGGGGTATTACGGGACGATCATGCCCAATGTCCTTGCCCGCAATGTTCTGGAAAATCCGGCATGGTACACCGCATACACGCCGTATCAACCGGAGATTTCGCAGGGGCGGCTGGAGGTATTGATGCTGTTTCAGACGATGGTGTGTGATTTGGTTGGTATGGACATTGCCAATGCGTCGATGCTTGACGAAGCGACAGCTGCCGCCGAAGCAATGACGCTGGCGCTGCGCGCGAAAACAGCGAAAGACTCAACCGCTGACAGGATTTTTATTGCGGGCGGCGTTTTCCCGCAAACTATCGACGTAATCGCCACCCGCGCCAAGCCGTTGGGGATCGATGTGGTATGCGGCAGCATTGATGAGGCTAAAAAGAGCAACAGTTTTGCCGTGCTGGTGCAATACCCCGACGCCGATGGCGCAGTGCATGATTTTACGGCGCTCGCGGAGGCGGTGCACGCGCGGGGCGGCAAGATGATCGTGGCGACGGATTTACTGGCGTTGACGATGATCGAAGCACCCGGCGTTTGGGGCGCCGACATCGTGGTCGGCAATACGCAACGCTTTGGCGTGCCGATGGGATTCGGCGGCCCGCATGCAGGGTTTTTGGCCACACGCGATGTGTTCAAACGGATGATGCCCGGGCGATTGGTCGGCGCATCTGTTGACGCAGCGGGAAAACCGGCATATCGGTTGGCGTTGCAAACGCGCGAGCAGCATATCCGCCGCGAGAAAGCCACGTCGAATATCTGTACGGCGCAGGTCTTGCTGGCGGTGCTTTCCGCGCTTTATGCAGCGTATCATGGGCCTGCCGGACTGTTGGCGATTGCCGAGCGCGTTCATCGTTATACGGCGGCGTTGAGGGCGGCGTTGCAAAAGCTCGACGCAACCATTCTCAACGCGACATTTTTCGATACGCTCATCATCACGCCGAGCGGCGGCGAGCTTTCCGATTTGCACCAGCAGGCGCGGCAGCGGGGCATGAATTTTCGCGAGATTGATTCGAGTGTACTGGGGTTATCGTTGGACGAAACCACGACGGTCGAGGATCTCGAAAACGTAATCACGGCGTTTTGTTATGCGTTGCCGCAGGAAAAACAGCAAGCAGCCAAGGAAGAATTACACCGGATGCTGGCGCAGAAACCGGAAGGCATTCCGGCGGCGCTCAAACGGCAAACATCTTATCTGACGCACGAAAAGTTTCATAACCTGCATACCGAAACCAAAATGATGCGTTATTTGCGCCGTCTTGCCGATAAAGACTTGGCGTTGGACCGCACGATGATCCCGCTCGGTTCGTGCACGATGAAGCTCAATGCCGTTGCCGAAATGATGCCGATTTCCTGGCCGTCGTTTAATGCGCTGCATCCTTTCGTGCCGGATGATCAAGCGGCGGGCTACCGTGAAATGATCGACGATTTATCGCAGCGCCTATGCGAAATTACCGGCTACGACGCTTTTTCGTTTCAGCCCAATTCCGGCGCGCAGGGCGAATACGCGGGGTTAATGGTGATTCGCGCTTACCACGAATCACGCGGCGAACACGAACGAGATATTTGCTTGATTCCCGAATCGGCGCACGGTACCAATCCGGCGTCGGCGCAGATGGCAGGATTGCATGTGGTGGCCGTCAAGTGCGATGGGGAAGGCAATATTGATATCAATGATCTCGAAGCGCGCGCCAAAGAATACACAAAGCGGCTTTCGTGCGTCATGATTACGTATCCGTCAACGCACGGCGTTTTTGAGGAAAAAATTCATGCCGCCTGCGGCATCGCCCATCGCTACGGCGGACAGGTTTATATCGACGGGGCCAACATGAACGCGTTGGTTGGTCTTGCCGCCCCCGGGTTATTTGGCGGCGATGTGTCGCATTTGAATTTGCATAAAACGTTTGCGATTCCGCACGGCGGCGGCGGGCCGGGTGTCGGCCCGATCGGCGTGAAAAAGCATTTGGCGGCTTTTCTGCCGGGGCATTTTTGTCTGGGCCACGGCGCGCGCGCTGTAACCGCCGCGCCTTACGGCAGCGCATCCATTTTGCCGATTTCCTGGATGTATCTGGCGATGATGGGCGCGGACGGGTTGCGTCGGGCGAGCGAGGCGGCGATTTTGTCGGCGAATTATATTGCCGGCCGTTTGCAAAAGCATTACCCGATCGTATTCACCGGGCACAACGGGTTTATCGCGCACGAGTGTATTCTTGATATTCGGCCGTTCAAGGAAAGTGCGGGGATAGAAGCCGAAGATGTCGCCAAGCGGCTGATCGATTTTGGTTTTCATGCGCCGACAATGAGCTTTCCTGTGCCCGGAACATTGATGGTTGAGCCGACCGAAAGCGAATCCAAAGAAGAGCTTGATCGCTTTATCGATGCCATGATCGCGATCCGTGAAGAAATTCGCGCGATTGAAGACGGTCGGCTCGACAAAGCGGACAATCCGTTGAAAAACGCGCCGCATACGGCTGAAAAGGTATGCGTGAACGACTGGACGCATCGGTATTCGCGTGAGCAGGCGGCGTATCCGGTGGCGGCGCTGCGAGAAAACAAATATTGGCCGCCGGTCGCACGGGTAGACAACGTTTACGGTGATCGTCATTTGGCGATCCGTTTGGATACTCATGAATAAAAAGATAATCAAAAGCATCATTGTCGCAATGATCGGTTTCGGGGCATGGCACGCGCAGGCCGCGATAACCACGGAGGGAATGATGGCTATTTGCGCGCAGGCCGACGATACGCACGACTGCGCGCGACGGATTGAGACGGAACAATTAAAAAACATGCCGGCCGGTTTGGCGCGCCGCGGCGAGGGCGGTGAGCGCGGAACGTTAACGCTGTCGTTATCGCAAGGGTTATTCAACGATTCGGCGCAGGAAGTCCGGCTGATCGACAAAGACGGGAAAGCGTATACTGTATGGGACTACTGGCCGACACCGGACGCTTTTTTGCTGCTGGTGCTGGAAGAAGAGGACAACCATTATTTGTGGTTGTCGCGCTTTGACGGGAAAACCGTGCGCTTGCCTGCGGAGCCGGTATTTGCTTTGGGCAACAAGCGTTTTGCCACGGCGGATTTTTGTGAAAAAGGATGCCGTAATGAAGTGGCTGTTTGGCAGATTCGCCAGGGCATTCCGGTGAAAACACGGGTATGGCAACCGAAAGAAGCATGGGAAGACGCCGAAGCAAGCTGGGTATCGCCCGAGCAATTGCGCTTGGCGTATCGCGTTTCCGGCAGTGAGGAATATCGGGAAATGATTGTCGCGCCGGATAAGTCATATAAAAATAAAAGAACCCTTTTGGAAAAACTTTTTTAACGCGATATGGGTCGTTTGTTGTCGGAAGCAGTGCCGTATTCGAATCGTCCGATCCGCAGTTTTGTATTACGGCAGGGGCGGTTGACGCCGGCGCAGCAACGCGCGATCGTGGCTATGGGCACACGGTTTTGCTTGCCGTTTGACAAATGTCCGCCCGACTACGACGCGGTTTTTGGCAGAAAGGCGCTGCTGATTCTGGAAATCGGTTTCGGCATGGGGGAGACAACCGCGCAAATCGCGCAAGCATGCCCTGAGCACAATTTTTTGGCGATTGAGGTGCACAGCCCAGGTGTCGGCAGCCTATTACAAAAAATCGAAAAAAACGGATTGACTAATCTTCGCCTGATTCAGCACGACGCGGTGGAGGTGGTTGACGCGATGATCGCTCCGGAGTCGCTTGCCGGGGTTCATGTATTTTTTCCCGACCCATGGCCGAAGAAAAAACACCATAAACGGCGTTTGTTGCAAGAAGCGTTCGTCCATACGCTGGCTGAGCGTTTGATACCTGGCGGTTATGTGCATGTTGCCACCGACTGGGCGGAGTACGCTGAAGAAACCTTGTCTGTATTGATGCGGGAGCCATTGCTGCGCAATACCGCCGAACGCTTTGCGCCTCGTCCGGCGACGCGCCCACAGACGAAGTTTGAAGCGCGCGGGTTGAAGCTTGGTCATGAGGTTTTTGACCTGATTTTTCGCAAAGTATCCCGATAAAGGCAAAACGCTCTTCGGGAAAAAACCGGCGCAGAAGAAAGCGAAGAATTATTTCACTTTAATCTCGGTCCACAACCGATTCATCAGCCGGCGTTCTTTGCGCGGGAAATCTTTGAGCATTTCCAGTCGGGCGAAAATTTCGGCATCGGGGAACACCGCCTTATTGTTGCGCACTTCGGGGATGATGTATTCCATCGACAGCATATTGACGCTGCCCGAGCCGGTCAGGTTGGAAAATTCGGCGGTACTGTGTTTGTCGACAAGAAAGTCGATAAGCTGATAAGCAAGATCAAGGTGCGGCGCGCTTTTGTGGATGACCATGTTGTCGAGCGCCAATACCGCGCCCTCTTTGGGCAACGCCGAGGCAATGGTAAACGGACGGCCGGCGGCAACGGCGTCTTGTGCCGCCTGAAACATATCGCTGGAGTAACCGTGCGCGACCCAGATATTGCCGATGGTCAGCTCCTTGATGTACGACGACGCGTTAAACGCCGCCCAATAAGGTTTGGCGCGTAAAATGAGGTCGCGCGCTTCGCGCATATGCTCTTCATCGGTATCGTTGACCGAATAACCGAGATAACGAAATGCCGCCGCAAACAATTCGCGCTGGCTGTCCATGACGGTGATTTTACCTTGCAGTTTTTCCAGATATGCCGGCTCAAAGATTAACGCCCAGGTGTCAGTGGGCAAACCCAGTTCGGCAATTTTCTCGGCGTTATAACCAATCAGCGTGATCGAATAGCCGTAAGGCACGGAATACTCATTGCCGGGGTCGAACCATTGGTTGAGAAATTCCGGCTTGACTTGATCGAGATTTTTCAGGCGCGATTTGTCGAGCGGCCGCAACATTTTTTGTGCGACCAATGTTTCGACGACATTGCCGGTCGGCACCATGACATCATAACCGGTAGCGCCCGCGGCAAGTTTGGCAAGCATTTCTTCGTGGTCGGAAAAATAATCTTCGAGAACACGGCAACGACAGGCTTTTTCGAAGCGAAGGATGGTTTCTTCGGCGACGTAATTGTTCCAGTTATAAAAACGCACAAACTGCCCGGAAGGCGGCGGTGTCGCTTCGGAAGGGGCATGCTCATTAATCGCCGCGGTCGGCGTGCCGCCATCGCAACCGGCAAGCAGCAACAGCAGGAAAAGAACAGCAGAAGAAAAAAGCGGGAGAGAAAAAATGGAATTACGTTTCATATTCTTCTCCATGATGGCGCTGGTTTTCTATGAAGCCCGGCGCAATACGGCTGGCGATAACGATGAGCGCCAACGTCAGCAACATCATCAACGAAGACAACGCATTGACCTCCGGCGTCACCGCGATCTTAATCATTGTGTAAATGGTCAGCGGCAAAGTCGGCACGCCGGCGCCTGCGGTAAAGAAGGTGATGACAAAATCGTCAATGGATAAAGTAAACGACATCAACGCGCCGGCAATTACCGCGGGCATGATCAGCGGCAATGTGATTAATCGGAACGATTGCCATGGCGTCGCGCCCAAATCGCGCGCCGCTTCAAAAATCGATTCGTCCATGCCGGTCAAACGGGCGCGTACGATGATCGCGACAAAACCGATGCAAAACGTCGTATGCGCGATAATGACGGTCAATAACGATAACGCTTCTTCGCCAAAGACCGTGATAAAGAAAATCAGCAAGCTGACGCCCAACAGGATTTCCGGCATCGCCAACGGCGTTAACGTCATGAAAGGCAGAAAGCGCGGGCGGTAACGGTGCATGGCGATTCCGGCCATCGTGCCCAACACCGTCGCCAGCAATGCCGCGACGGTAGCGATGATCAGTGAATTGACTGCGGCGGCAATCATCATTTGATCGTTGACGAGTACGCGATACCAATCAAAAGTAAAGCCGACCCATTCCGCGTTGAGTTTGGAGTCGTTAAACGAAAAGATGACGACGACCAAAAGTGGGATATACAAAAACGCATAAACGGCAAGCGACGAAATCCAGAGCAACGGTGATCTACGCATGGCGCGTTCCTCGTCTGGTCAGCACAGTCATAAAGCCGGCAATGGCGAGTACGCACAGCGTCAAAATCATCGACAGCATCGCGCCAAACGGCCAATCGCGCGTGCCGAGGAATGATTCCTTGATCATGTTGCCGACCAGCCAATCGTCTTTACCGCCGAGAATTTCAGGGATTGCAAACATGCCCAACACAGGAATAAAAACCAGCGCCGCGCCGGAAAAAATACCGGGCAACGACATTGGGAACGTAATTTTCCAAAAGCGGTGCCAGGCGTTGGCGCCGAGATCCTGCGCGGCATCGAGCAAAACCGGATCGTGTTTTTCCAGATTGGTATAAAGCGGCAGGATCATGAACGGCAGATGCACATACACCATGCCGATAATCACCGCAAAACGCGAGAACAATAAGTCAAACGGACCGAGAATAATCATCCACGCATAAACGCGTACAAGAAAATTGCTGGCAAACGGCAAGACGCACAACAGCACCATTAAATCGCGAGACTTTTTCGGGCTGCGGGCAATGAGTAACGCCACCGGATAAGCCATCACGAGACAGATCAAGGTGGTCAGCGCGGCGACGCCAAAACTTTTGAGAAAGATTTGCGCATAAATAAAATCGCCGAAAAAATAGCCGTAGTTTTCCAGCGTTAGGCCGGTTTCTTCCTCGCCGGGTACGGGAAAAAATGACGCCAACCCGCCAAACTCGCCAGGGTAGCGAAAACTCGCCACGACCATGATCAGCGAGGGAATCAGAAAGAACAACAACAAAAACAAAAACGGCGGAGTTGTAACCAGCGTTTTGGATAGCCGCTCGCCACGGATGCGGGATTCGATATACGTTATTGCCATGATCGCGCCGTTTGTTTAAGTGTCTAGGAAAGCGCCTGCCTCGGCTTTCCATGAGACACGCACCGGATCACCCAGCTCAAAAAATTTGGCGCGACCAGGCGCGGAGTTCGGCAGCAACGCCTCCAAGCGCTCGCCGTCCGGCAAATCGACAATATAAGTTGTGACATCGCCGGTATAAAGAAAGTCGTTGACGGTACCGACAAACTGGTTGGGATCGGGCGAAGGCTCATCGGCGGCGCGGATGCTGACTTGTTCCGGACGGATAATGAACGCGCCGCTCATGCCGATCTGTACTTCCTGGTTTTTGTGCCGCGGCGCTTTGATCGGGCCGAGTTTGCCCAGCGCCAACGTCAGCGTATCGTCGAGCGCTTCAACGGTGGCGTCGTGCATGTTGACGTTGCCGATAAAGTCGGCGACAAACCGGTTTTTCGGCGAACCGTAAATGCGATCCGGTTCATCGAGTTGCTCGATGCGTCCGTGGTTCATTACGGCAATGCGGTGCGACAGCGCCAACGCTTCCTCTTGGGCGTGCGTCACGAAAACAAAGGTGACGCCGATATCGCGTTGTAGCGCAATCAGTTCAATCTGCATTTGTTCGCGTAATTTGGCGTCCAACGCGCCGAGCGGCTCATCAAGCAAAAGCAGGCGGGGGCGGTTGACCAGCCCGCGCGCCAACGCAACGCGTTGCTTTTGCCCGCCGGAAAGTTCGTGCGGATAACGTTTGGCGCGGTCACGCAACGCGACAAGATCAAGTGTTTCCCGGATTTTTTTGCGGATTTCCTCTTCGGGTTGGCGTGCCATCCTAAGTGGGAACGCGATATTTTGCTCGACCGTCATGTGGGGGAAAAGCGCGTAACTTTGAAAGACGGTATGAATCGGGCGCTTTTCCGGCGGCGTGTCTTTAAGATCAACGCCATCAAGAAGGATAGACCCGGAATCAGGTTGATCGAAACCGGCAATCATCCGCAACAAGGTGGTTTTGCCGCAGCCCGATGGGCCCAGCAATGTGAAAAATTCGCCGGTGGTTACGGAGAAATCAACGTGGTTGACGGCGGTAAAATCATCAAAGCGGCGCGAGACACCTTTGACCTCCAACAATGCCATGTGCGTCATCCTCCTCGTTCGTTGAATTACACATGATCCGAAACGAGCCGATTGTACGGTAAAACAATTCGTAAAAGCAGTGTTTTTTTGCCGTATTTGGTTTTTTCTTGTCTTATAAGAAAGTAATGGCTGGCGTTCTTTGGCGGGATTCGTTACTATTTGTTTTCAGTATAAAAACGGATTTGACATTGGTTGCTCGTTAATCGGTAAAAAACAATATCGGAAACGGGCCAAAACAACAGGTATGAATACATCGGACGCGCCGAAAAAAAAGTCATTTTTGCTTGATGAATTGCGCAAGCAGGCAGAGGGCAAAGCGCCATCGACGCAATCGCCGTTACCCAGCGAAAGCCAGATTCGCGCCAGTATCGACGAACTGCTGTGGCAGATTCACGGCTGGCTCGAAGAAGTGGCGCGTCATCTCGACAAGTTGTGTCCGCCGGTTGCGCATGAGTTTCGCTTTATCAACTTGCTGACTTTTCGCGGGTTAACGCTGGAAAGTCCGTTCGTTTCATATCGCCGCACTCGTTTTGAAGAGCAGGATTTGCTCGAGCAAGTCGAGTTTTTCTATCGCCTGCGCGGGCCGAGCGATCAGATTATCCGGGTGCAGGCGTCGACTGCGGATGAAACGGAAACACGGATGCGCGTGGCCGGACTTTCTTTTGAAACCAGCCCGCAAACCAACGAATGGCGCAAAGTACACGCGGTGCAATTCAATGTGCGTCCGGAGATCAAAACAGACATCCGTTTTGAGCCGGATTACATCAAGCACCAGATCGGCGTGCGTCTCGCGAACGTTGATCGCCTGGAGTCGATGTACATGGTGTTTTCGCCGGCACAACTTGGCGAGGAGGCGCTTGAGGATTTGGTGCGCCTGATTCTTGGCGAAAAGAGTACTTTCCTGAAACGCGCGCCGTGGCAGATGCATTGGCGTCCGACGCGCCCGACGTTGCAAAAGAAATCGTTCCGTTATTACGGCTGACTTTTCTTGAGTGCGCTGCCTTGGAAAACAGGCATATTCCCCGCCGTCGTTTCGGCCAGAATTTTCTGACGGACAATCATTACATTGGCCGCATTATTACCGCAATAGCTCCGGATGCCGGTGACAAGCTGCTGGAAATCGGCCCGGGGTTGGGCGCGCTTACCGACAAGCTTATGACGAAAACCGGGCGCCTTCACGCGATAGAGATTGACCGTGATCTAGCGGCACGCTTGCGCCAGCGTTTTCCCGAAACGGTGTTGACGCTTTATGAACAGGATGCGCTGCGTTTTGATTTTACCGCTTTGGCGGGCGGCGACTGGCGCGTTGTCGGTAATTTGCCGTACAACATCAGTTCGCCGCTATTGTTTCGATTGATGGAAATCGCCGGAAAGCTGCGCGATATTCATGTGATGTTGCAAAAAGAAGTTGTGATGCGGATGTGTGCCATGCCGTCGGGCAAAGAATATGGGCGATTATCGGTAATGCTGCAAGCGCGGTTTTACATCGTAAAATTATTTACGGTACCGCCTGGCGCGTTTTCGCCGGTGCCGAAAGTCGATTCGGCGGTTGTGCGTTTGCTTCCGTTGCATGAAAAAGCGCCGGATGTCGGCGATCAAAAAATTTTCAACCAAATCGTGGCGGCAGCGTTTGCGCAGCGCCGGAAAACATTGCGCAATGCGCTGGCGACATTTTTCCGGGAAGAAGATTTTGTCGCGACAGGCATCGATGGCAGGGCACGCGCCGAAAACCTGAGCGTTGCGGATTTTTCCTGCCTATCCCGTTACCTTGTTTATCGACAACAGCGTTAACGTTAAAACCACACCGGAAACTGTACGGGGTTGTGTATCACCACCGTTTTTTGTCGGGCAAGCTCGCCGCGGATCAACGCAACGTTGCGCAGCGGGACTGAAAAAGCATCGGCAAGGAAACGAAGCAGCGCATCATTGGCCTTACCGTCAACGGGCGGCGCAGCAAGACGAATTTTGAGCGCGTTATTGTATTCGCCGCATACGCTCGTTTTTTTGGCGCCCGGCTGGATATGCAGCTCCAGCCGCACGCCATGATCCGTTTGATGCCGCCATGGTCGTGGCGTTTCACTCATGCCGGGGCGGGTGGGATGCGTCCATAACGTTGCCCAACTCGACGGCGCGCGCCAGTGCGGCGGTAATCGCCTCACCTATCACTTTTTTGACGCCTGCGGCATCGAATACATTCAATGCGTGTTCCGTGGTGCCGCCTTTGGAAGTAATGTCGGCACGCAGCTGCGTGAACGCGCGGTTATCGAATTGCGCCAGCTTCAGGCTGCCGTTGACCAGGCTGAGCGCGATAAAACGCGCTTGCTCTGCCGACATGCCCAGCGTTACAGCCGCGTCTTGCAGGCTTTCGAGGAAATAAAAGACATACGCGGGGCCGCTGCCGGAAATGGCGGTCATCGCATCGATTTTGGCTTCTTTATCGAGCCAGATGATATCGCCGACATGCGCGAGCAAATTGTTGACCATCTGGCGCGCCGTATCGTCGACGTCCGCTGTCGCATAGACAGCACTGATGCCGGCGCCGACCAGCGACGGCGTGTTGGGCATCGCCCGCACCAGCCGGGGAAATCCGTGAAGCCAACGGGTGATCGTGTCGGTGCGCACGCCCGCGGCAATGGACAAAGCGACTGGAATTTGCGTGATATACGGTTGAACCTGCTGGGTCACGACGTACATTTGCTGCGGCTTTACGGCAAAAATGAGCAAATCAACATTGGCCATCAGCTCCGAGGAAACCTTGGGAAAACAGCGGATACCAGGGAAAGCGTTGGTCAACGCGGCACATCGGGATGAATCCGGATCCACCACAAAAAGCGCATTATTTTGGTTGGGGTCTCGCAGAATGCCGCCGATCAGCGCCGAAGCCATGGCGCCGCCGCCGAGAAAAAGTGTCTTAATCATGTCTGTTCTCCTTTAATAATTTCGTGCACCAAACAATGCGCTGCCGATGCGCACCTCTGTCGAGCCTGCCCGGATCGCCGCGTCGAGATCGGCGCTCATGCCCATTGAAAGTACATTGGGCGCCAAGTTTTCCGCCACAGCTCGATCAAAGCATTCGCGTAAGCGCATAAACTGTGCGTATTGCCGAGTCGGATCGTCATGGTTTTCCGAAATTCCCATGAAACCGCGCCAGCGTAAACGGGGCAAATCACAAACCGCATGTGCCAAGGCCAAGGCATCCTGCGCGGGAACGCCGCTTTTCTGCCGCTCTTCACTGATATTAACCTGTATCAAGATATCCAGAGGCGCTTTTTCCGGCGAACGGGCATCAGATAAGCGTAAGGCAAGCGTTAGGTCGTCAATGGTTTCAACCATATCAAAAATTTCGGCGGCGATTCGCGCTTTGTTTTTTTGCAATGTGCCGATCAGTGTCCAGGAAATGTCGCGAATATCGGACAAGGCGTTCTTTTTTTGCCGCGCTTCCTGCACATAGTTTTCACCAAAGCGGCGTTGGCCAAAAGCATAAATGCGACGAATATGTTCCGGAGGAAACTGTTTGGAAACAGCCAATAAAGCGATATCGTCGGCATTTCTTCCACAGTTGTCCGCAGATTGGCGAATCCGGGAGCAAAGCGCTTGCCAGACGTTTTGTTGCTGAACCATAATCGGACAGGTTATGTGATTAATGGGATAATAGTAGTCTCAAAATCGAGACTCAAGTTACGCGCATCTGCATGCGGTTCACAAAGGAATTATAAATGGACATTACAGAACTCTTGGCGTTCGCGGTCAAAAATAACGCATCGGACTTGCATATTTCTGCCGGTTTACCGCCGATGATCCGGGTGCACGGCGATATTCGCCGGATTAACCTGCCGCCGCTGGAGCACGAGGAAGTCTATACGATGATTTACGACATCATGAGCGACGCGGTGCAAAAAGAATACGAAGACCGGATGGAGGTGGATTTCTCTTTCGAAATTCCCAACTTGGCGCGTTTTCGTGTCAATGCCTATACGCAAATGCGCGGCGCGGGCGCGGCATTCCGGACGATTCCGACAAAAATCCAGACATTGGAGCAATTGGGGGCGCCCAAAGTTTTTTATGAAATCGTGACACGACCGAGAGGATTGGTTTTGGTCACGGGACCGACCGGCAGCGGAAAATCGACAACGCTGGCGGCCATGGTAAATCAGGTGAACGAGCAGGAGAACGGACATATTCTGACCATTGAGGATCCGATCGAATTTGTCCACGAGTCAAAAAAATGCCTCATCAATCAACGTGAAGTCGGGCGGCAGACGCATTCCTTCGAAGCTGCGTTGAGAAGCTCGGTGCGGGAAGATCCCGATTATATTCTGGTTGGCGAATTGCGCGATCTGGAAACGATTCGCTTGGCGTTGACGGCGGCAGAAACGGGGCACTTGGTGTTTGGCACATTGCATACCAGTTCGGCGCCGAAAACGATGGACCGGATCATTGACGTATTTCCGGCCGCCGAAAAGGACATGGTGCGGGCAATGATCTCCGAATCGCTGGTCGCGGTGATTTCGCAAAAGCTGTTGAAGACCAAAGACGGATTGGGGCGTATTGCCGCATTTGAGGTATTGATCGGGACATCTGCCGTACGCAACCTGATTCGCGAAAATAAAATTGCGCAGATGTACTCCTCCATGCAGACAGGCCAGAATGTCGGGATGCAGACGATGGATCAGGCATTGCTGGAATTGGTACGCCGCAACAAGATTACGACACAGGCGGCATTGGCGCTGGCGGTCAACCGCGAACTCTTCCAAAGTTAAATCAAGTCTCCGAGAAACATATGAACAACCCCCGCTCCGTTCAATTCGTCCACGAACTGTTGGAACTGCTGGTACAGCAAAAAGGATCTGATCTTTTCATTACGGTTGGGTTTCCGCCGGCGGTCAAGGTTAACGGCAAAATCTCGCCGGTTTCGAAATCGCCTCTGGAGCCGCAACATACGGCCGAACTGGTGCAGTGCATCATGAATGAGCGGCAAAAGGCGTTTTTTGAAGAGACCAAGGAATGCAATTATGCGATCGGCCTGCAGGGGGTGGGACGATTCCGGGTCAGCGCTTTTATGCAGCAAGGGTGGGCGGGGATGGTGTTGCGCGCCATCAACATGAAAATTCCGACTTACGAAGATTTGGCCATGCCGCCGGTGCTGAAAGATGTCATTCTTGCCAAACGCGGAATCATAGTTTTTGTCGGCGCGACCGGCGCCGGGAAATCGACGACGATGGCGTCGCTGCTGGAACATCGCAGTCAGAACAGTTTTGGTCATATTATTACCATCGAAGACCCGATCGAATATGTGCATCAGCACGGAAACTGTATCATCACGCAGCGCGAAGTCGGGGTAGATACGGATGGTTGGGAAATCGCTTTGCAGAATTCGCTGCGTCAGGCGCCGGATGTGATCATGATTGGCGAGATCCGTACACGTGAGAGCATGGAATTTGCCATCGCTTTTGCCGAAACCGGTCACCTATGTCTGGCGACACTTCACGCCAACAGCACCAACCAGGCGCTGGATCGCATCATCAACTTTTTCCCGGAAGAGCGCCGCGCGCAAGTATTGATGGATCTGTCGTTAAACGTTCGCGCGTTCGTGGCACAGCGCTTGATTTTGCGTTCGGACGGGCGCGGGCGCGTGCCTGCCGCTGAAGTGATGTTGAATACGCCGCTTACCTCGGATCTGATTTTCAAAGGCGATATTCCGGGAATCAAGGACATCATGAAGCGTTCGCGTGAACAAGGTATGCAAACATTCGATCAATCGCTGTTTGATCTTTATGAGCATGGGTTGATTACTTATGAAGACGCGTTGCGCAATGCTGATTCGATCAACGATTTGCGCCTTGATATCAAGCTGCGCGGAAAAGAGGCGCGCAGCCGCGACGCGTTTACCGGCACGGAACATCTTAATATTATTGCGGACACAATCATTCCCGATTTTGGCCAGCAACAAAGCTCATCGCCAAGGCGCTGATAAACCACCATGGCGAAGGCGTTCAACGAATCGGTTATTCGTCCGGTCGAGATTGCGTTGCAAAACGCGTCTCGTATTCTCGCGCTTCGTTATGTGGACGGCAGCGAATTTCGTTTGAGCTGGGAGTTTTTGCGTGTATATTCGCCCTCCGCCGAAGTGATCGGGCATGGCCCGGGTCAGGAAGTATTGCAAACGGGCAAGAAAGATATTGTATTGCAAGGCATCGAGCCGGTCGGCAACTACGCGATTCGGCTGATTTTTTCAGACGGACACGATTCCGGGCTGTATTCCTGGGCGTATCTTCACGAACTGGGCAGAAATGAACCAGCATTATGGCAGGCGTATCTCGATAAACTCGCACAAGCAGGCGGCAGCCGGGACACAGGCGGATGACAAAAACGCATTTCGGTTTTGAAACCGTTGACGAAGAAAAAAAAGAAAAGCGCGTCGGCGAAGTTTTTGTTTCTATTGCCAAATCATACGATTTGATGAACGATATTGCTTCGTTCGGGCTGCATCGCCGGTGGAAAAAAAAGGCAGTGACGTATGTAGCGGCAAAGAACGATGCCGATATTCTCGATCTTGCCAGCGGTACAGGCGACCTTGTTCGTCTTTTTTTGGAAAGTTGTCCGCGGGCAACGGTAATCATGACCGACATTAACGCCACGATGCTGGGTGTGGGCAAAAAGAAATTGGCGCAACAAGGATTCGACCCCGATATGGTGTTGTGTAACGCGGAGCGCCTGCCGTTTCCCAATCAGAGTTTTGACGTGGTCTCCATTGGTTTCGGCTTGCGTAATGTGACGCACAAAGAAAAGACGCTCGCCGAAATGCGGCGGGTTTTGCGACCGGGCGGTGTGGCGATGATTCTTGAGTTTTCGCAAGTGCATGAAACCATTGCGCCGCTTTACGATTTTTACAGTTTCAAAATTTTGCCCTGGCTGGGCGGTCTTGTCACCAAAGACGAAACGAGTTATCGCTATCTTGCCGAATCCATTCGTGTGCATCCGGATCAGGAAACACTCAAGGAAATGATGGAAAGCGCGGGTTTTCGAGGCGTCGAATATTACAACATGACGTTCGGCGTTGCTGCCGTCCATATCGGGTTTGCCGGGTAACGGCCGGAATAAACGCCGACAGAACGAAGTTTACGGAGTATCATGGCGTTTTGCTTTAATCGTTCTTTGCCATGAGCCACGAAACGTCGCCTAATATGCCATTAACCAACGACGAGCTCGATGAGTTGGAAGCGTTTTTAGTGTCTTCGGCGGTTTCCGAAGATTGCATGAATTTGGAAATGCTCGATGGCTTCCTTGCCGCGTGTGTGTGTTCGCCGGTAGTGTTGCCGACTTCGCAATGGTTGCAGGCGATTTGGGGCGGTTCGTCGGAAAGCACGATGGGTGCCGCTTTTTCTTCACAAGCACAGGCACAAAGAATTCTCGAATTAATCATGCGCCACTGGTCGATGTTGAGCCAGGTGCTCAATGAAATGCCGACGATGTTCAAGCCGCTGCTTTATCTTGGCGAGAATGATGAAGATTTTTCCGAAGACAGTGTTTATGAAGGGCGCGATTGGTGCCAGGGCTTTATGACCGGCGTGGCATTGGGCGGCGAATCATGGTCGGAATTGATGGAAAATGCCGACACGGCCGATTGGTTATTCCCCATTGAGGCGCTGGCTTTCGGCGAACAGGATACCGCGTTTGCCGAATGGGTTGATGATGCGGATCGGCGTGAATCACTCGTTGATGAGTTGCCCATCGCAGTAGTACTGGTCCATCGTTTTTGGAAAGAGCGCACAGAAAAGAAAAGCGGCGTTGCGCCAAGCGCAGGCAGCAAACGCATGAGTAAAAAAACAGCCAAGAAAACGCACGAGCGTTTGCATTGATTTACTTTTTAAAGGCAAGCTGAAAAAGAACGCGAAACTTGACGCGAAAAAACAGTATCGGCAAACGAATAAATGGCGTTACGCCAGCGATTCATGCGTTGCGGGATTGTGGGAAGTCTCGCGGAAACACATGATCCTGAGCATGAAAAATATCGCAATAAGCCACAAAAGCGGTTAATGTCGATACGCTGACCAACCAAGGGATAAACGTAAAAACCAAAAGAACGATCAGCGTCGCAAAAAGAGTCCCTGCCGAAGCGGCCGCCAACGAAAAAATGACCGAAACCACTCCCAGAATGAAAGAGCAGCAAATGATGACAACTATGGGCGCCAAAATATAAACGGACAACGCCCGCCAGTTGACACACAGCGCTTTCAACTGCGAAGCAATGCCAGTACGGCGGTTGTGTGTTGAAAAACGACAACGGCTGGCGCCAGCCAGGCGGCCATAAGCAAGAGGGACAATAAAAATCCCCAAAGCAAGAGGGACAATAAAAAAGAGGGTGAAAACGTCAGCGCCGAAAAAGTCTCAATATTTTCACCGGTGTGTATATTTTGGGCCAGCGCCAGATATTCGGGGCTGCTGAAGGGAGAAACAAAAGAATTGATTATTAAAGAAAGCGCCACGGTAATTGCGCCAATGACCAATAATGTTTTCACATCGGATTTAAACCCGGCGAATAGATGGTGGATTTCCGGCTTTTGCCCGCGCGCCTGCGACCAGCCGGCGGCGATGAAGCCGACGACAAAGCAAGGAATCAGAATCATCGGCAAAGAGCCGAGCGGGGCTAATTGCGTCAGCGTTTGGACCAGCAACACGCTGATCAGTGTTACCGGAAGCGTCAACATCAGGCAATACGCGACGCCTAACCCGTACCAGGCGCCGGCGGCGTCTCTGACCAATTTAAACGCTTCCGTCCACCAGAGCCAGCCGCGACGCGCAGCGCAGCGCGTGATTGTCGGGACATTATTATTTTCCATAGGATTCTCAAGTTGTTGGCCAAAAGACAGGATCGCCGACACGACGGCGTAGGATACGCTCAAAGTGCGCCGGATCGTGGGCGTGAACAAGCGTGCCGTTACGCGGCAGGTAAAGATCATGCAGGCGGGACAGCCAAAAACGCAAAGCCGAACAACGCAACATTTGCGGCCAGAGTGATTTTTCTTCGGTGCTGACAACGCGTATCTGCTGGTAGGCGGCAAGCAGTGCGAACAACTTTTCGTCATCGAACGCGCCGGTTTGATTGTCGGCAAGGCACCAATCGTTAACGGTGATAGCAAGGTCGTACAAAAAAGCGTCGGTTGCGGCGAAACCAAAATCGATGATGCCGCCGATCCTCGTTTTTTGCGGATCGACAAAAAGCACGTTATCGCGAAATAGGTCGGCGTGTACTGCGCCTGTAGGTAACGCTCGCGCGAAAGGTTGCTGCGCGGCAAGCTCCCGATCCAGCAACGTTTGTTGCGATGCGTCGAGAAACGGGCGCACGGCGTGCGCCGCTTCCTGTCGCCATATCGCACCGCGCGGATTATCGAGTGTCTGAGTAAAATCACCGACAGCCAGATGCATGCCCGCCAGCGTTCGGCCGATTGCGGCGCAATGTTCGGCGGTTGGCCGTATTTGCGGTGCACCCGCGGCCTTTTCGATGAGCGTTGCCGGTTTGCCGTTCAACATGGTGAAAAAAGAACCATCGCGGTTCTTTTGCGGCTGTGGGACGGGGAGTTTTTTTTGGCCGAGATGCGCCATCAGATCCAGATAAAAAGGTAAATCTTTAACGGGCAGGCGCTCATACAGCGTTAACACGAAGTCGCCATCATCGACGGTGACGAAATAATTGGTGTTTTCGATACCAGCGGCAATGGGCGCTAAATGGCGCAATTTGCCGAGCGCGTAACCAGAGAGCCAAGCGGAAAGATCAGCTTCGGAAACCGGTGTGTAAACAGACATGAATATGCAAAAGCAACCGTAAAACTACCAGGAGAAAAGTTGCCACATCGGCGGGCTTAACGACGGATCGATATCATTGCGGCGCGCCATCTGTCCATTCGGAAGCGGAACCAGAAAATATACCGGACCGAATGTCGGAACGACGCGAACGTAGCGGAGTTGTCCGTTGACGCGCACCTCTTCATGGCGTTCACCGTCTTTTTGCACAATGGTAACTTGCGGCTCCAGCTCCGGGTCGCCGAGATTGACTTGGCCGTGTTCGGTAGAGACATTGGTGTGCGTGGGCTTAGGCGTGGCCGTGGCAGCGGTTTCTTCATCGACGATCGCTGGCGGCTGCGGGTTGGCGGGCACGGGTGGCGCCGGTGTTTGCGTTGTCGGCAACTGTTGCGCGGCTGCGGGGAAAAGAGCGAGGCAAAGACAGGCGACCCAAATGTTAAGAGCGAACGCAACCCGGTTTTTCATGAGGTTCTCCAAGCACAAATGTTGCCAACATTCTAGCATTGCCTGTTGCGGAAACGAGCGCACAAAAATCGCGCCTTGAAAAAATAACGTAAAAAATCCGCAGATAACAAAAGCGGTGGAAAACCACCGCTAAAGAACGACCGCTTCAAAAAATTACTTCAATTTGATTTCTTTATATAAAACATGCTTACGGGCAACGGGATCAAACTTTTTGATCTCCATTTTCTCCGGCATGTTCTTTTTGTTTTTGGTGGTCGTATAAAAATGGCCGGTTCCGGCGGACGACTCCAGTTTGATTTTTTCACGCATGATATGTATTCCCTCGAAGAGCGCGGAACGCGTTTAAACAGCCTGGCCTTGAGCGCGCAGAGCGGCGAGCACCGCATCGATACCTTTTTTATCGATAGTGCGCAGAGCGGCATTGGTCAACCGTAAAGAAACATAGCGATTTTCGCTTTCTACCCAGATACGACGGCGTTGCAGGTTCGGCAGAAAGCGGCGCTTCGTTTTGTTGTTGGCGTGGGAAACAGTGTATCCGACCATCGGACCTTTCCCGGTTACCTGGCATTTTCTGGCCATGGTTTGCTCCTGATTTCGTGTATTTCCAAGGCGATAAAAGACAGAGACTCTTACCGCGACTCAATAGAGCCGATGATTATGCATGATTCTTGGCGGAGGGGCAAGCGCGGAACAAGAAAGACGGCGAGAAGAGAGAGGAGGGCGATCACGGCAGCAAAGATATCGGCATAAGAAATGCTTTCGCGCTTTCTCTTGGCATTTGAGTCAGAACAAGGCAATGCCAAAAACATTGTTTTGGCACGTATTTATATTCTGGCTATTGAATGAAAGAGGTTTTTGCAAAGAAACTATTTTTTGTTTTGTTTCTTCTAAAAGATAAATTTGTTACACGGACATGCGATGGAAAAAATGACGATTCAAGCGGTTTTCAAGCAATCTCCATATAAAATCGATGTCGGTTTTTTGTCGCACGGGGACATTTTTAATCAAGTCATGAAAAAAATTATCACGGCAGTTGTCATTTTATTGATCGTTGTGCTGATTGCTTTCGGTATCAAGCACTTCTTTTTCACGGAGCCGCCGATTTCTTATTTATCCGTTTCGGTCACGCGCATGGATGTTGAAGAGGCGGTGCTGGCGACTGGCGCACTGGAGCCGGTCAAGCAGGTCAATGTCGGCGCTCAGGTCAACGGGCAATTGAAGTCACTGAAAGTCAAGCTTGGCGACCGCGTCAAAAAAGGTGATCTTCTCGCCGAAATCGATCCGGTGTTGCAGGAGAACGATTTGCGCAATACCGAAGCATCGCTGGAAAACATCAAAGCGCAAAAAAAAGCGCGCGAAGCGCAGCTCCGGCAATACGAATTGGCATATCAGCGCCAGCTTAAAATGATCGCGCATGAGGCAAGCGCAAAAGCCGATCTTGAGGCGGCCGAAGCGCAATTCAATACCACACGCGCCGAGCTCGAAGCGCTCAATGCCCAGATCAGACAAGCTACGATTCAGGTCGATACGGCGCGCGCCAATTTGGGTTATACCCGCATTGCGGCGCCGATGGACGGCGAAGTGATTGCCATTGTTACCCAGGAGGGGCAGACGGTGGTTTCCGCGCAGGCTGCGCCGACAATTCTTGTTCTGGCGGATTTGGATACGATGACGATTAAGGCGCAGATTTCGGAGGCGGATGTCATTAGGATCAAGCCGGGATTACCGGTTTATTTTACGATCCTCGGCGCGCCCGATGAGCGGCATTACAGCACGTTGCGCGCAATTGAGCCGGCGCCGGATACGATTGCGACATCATCAACCTCCTCGACCAGCGCCGCCGTGGCGACGGCGGTTTACTACAACGGATTGTTTGACGTGGAAAACCCCGATCATGTGTTGCGGACGTCGATGACGGCACAAGTATCGATTATTTTAGGGCGTGCCGAGAACGCGTTGACGATACCATTGACGGCATTGGGCAAAAAAACACCGGAAGGCTATGAGGTTCGGGTGCTTAAGAACGGCGTGCCGGAAAGCCGCCATATCCATACGGGGTTGAGCGACAACGTGCATATCGAAGTTGTTGACGGGCTTGCCGAAGGTGATGAGGTCGTGGTTGGCGAGGGCAATGCGGACGCGTTTGCCGAAAACGGCGCGCGTCGTCGAGGACCGCTCGCCCCATGAGTCAGGCAACGCATACTGAAAACCGGAAACCCTTGTTGGAATTGTCCGGCGTTTTTCGCCGTTTTCCGGCGGGGGACAGTGTTGTTACAGCGCTTAATGATATCAATCTGACGATTTACGCCGGAGAGATGGTGGCGATTATGGGCGCATCCGGTTCGGGGAAATCGACACTGATGAATATTCTCGGATGCCTGGATTGCCCAACAGAAGGAAGCTATCGGGTCAAAGGTCGGGAAACGAGCGATCTTGATAGCGATGAATTGGCGGCATTGCGCCGTGAGTATTTCGGTTTTATTTTCCAGCGTTACCATTTGCTGCCGCATCTCGACGCAGTACGCAACACGGAGATTCCTGCCATTTACGCGGGCACCCCAGTCGCGCAGCGCCACCTTCGTTCGCGTGAACTGTTGGAGCGGTTGGGACTTGACGGTCGAATGCATCACCGCCCGAGCCAATTGTCCGGCGGCCAGCAACAGCGCGTTTCGATTGCCCGCGCGTTGATGAACGGCGGCGACGTAATCCTTGCCGATGAGCCGACGGGCGCGCTTGACAGTAAAAGCGGCGAAGAAATGATGGCGATTTTACGCGAACTTCATACGCGCGGGCACACGGTAATTCTGGTGACGCACGATCGACAAGTTGCCGACAATGCCGAGCGTATTATTGAAATTCGCGACGGCGCTATCGTAGCGGATAGCGTGAATGCGAATCAAACGCCAACGCTTGTTTCCGCGCTGGACAAAAACCGAACGTCGCCGCATTCTCATTTTACCGCCGCCTGGGGGCGCTTTATCGAAGCGTTTAAAATGGCAAGTGTTGCCATGGCGACACACCGGATGCGGACATTGTTGACCATGCTCGGCATTATTATCGGTATTACTTCAGTGGTTTCGGTGGTGGCGCTTGGGCAAGGCGCGCGGCAAAAAGTGATCGACGATATCAGCTCAATGGGCACCAATACCATTGATATTTATCCGGGCAGTGATTGGGGCGACCGGCGCTCGGCGCGTGTTCAGACATTGGCAAACTCCGATCTGGCGGCGTTACGCGATCTGCCCTATGTGGACAGCGTTACGCCGAGCGTTGGCGGCAGCGTTTCACTGCGTTATCGCAATGTCGAGGCAACGGCGCAGGTTACCGGCGTCAACGAAGAATTCTTTCGCGTTCGCGGCTACACGATGGCGCAAGGCGCGGTGTTCCGCGAAGAAGATGTCGTGCGCCAAACACAGGCCGTGGTGATTGACCACAACACGAGAAATCGGTTGTTTGATGCGCAAGAAAATCCGCTCGGCAAAATCATTCTTGCCGGAAGCCTGCCGCTGGTGGTTGTTGCGGTGACGGAAGAAAAAGAAAACCCGTTTGGGTTTGGCCAAAACCTGAATACCTGGATACCTTACACCACAGCGATGAACAAACTGTTCGGGCAAAAATACTTCAGCAGTATTACGACGCGTGTGCGCGACGGCGTTTCCAACGCGTTGGCCGAGCAAAACATTACCAAACTATTGACACTACGCCACGGTGCTAAAGATTTTTTCACGAGCAGCAGCGACAGCATTTTGCAAACCGTCAACAAAGCGACATTGACGATGACGCTGTTGATTTCGGCGATCGCCGTGATTTCGTTAATCGTCGGCGGAATTGGCGTGATGAACATCATGCTGGTATCCGTCACCGAGCGAACGCAGGAAATCGGCATTCGTATGGCTGTCGGCGCGCGGCAAAGCGACATTCTGCAACAATTTCTGATAGAAGCGGTTCTGGTTTGCCTGCTCGGCGGCGTGATCGGCATAGCGTTATCGTACGGATTGGCGTATGTGTTCTCGCTTTTTTTCGAGCAGATCGCGATGCGGTTTTCTGTCGCGTCGATTGTCGCGGCATTTGCTTGCGCCACATTAATCGGGTTGATTTTCGGTTATCTTCCGGCGCGTAATGCCGCAAAACTCGACCCCATTGAAGCCCTTGCCCGGGAATAGCATGATGAGACACACGATAAAACGGCGATTATTCCTACTGGCGTTTGTTTTGCCGTTAAGCGGCTGCGGGGTGGTGTTGAAAAGCGATTACCAAATGCCGGAGGTGCGGATACCGGCAACCTGGCAAGGCGCGAGCGGACAGAGTGCGGTAACACAAGAAGAGGAAGCAGAGCGCTGGTGGACCTTGTTTGCTGATTCGCGATTGACCGCTTTGATTGATCGCGCGCTTGCCGAAAACAATGATCTGACCATGGCGGCAATACGTGTGCGGCGCGCGCGGCTAAGCGCGGGGCTTGTCGATACCAATTTAACGCCGTCGGTGAGCGTCGGCGCCGACGGCGGCGTTTCGCGAAATTTTGACGCCGCTCGCAATACAAAAAGCTATAGCGCTAACGCGTCGCTTAATTACGAAATTGATTTATGGGGAAAATTGGCGCGGGAACGCGATATGGCCGTGTGGGAAGCCGAAGCGACCGAGTTCGACCGGCAAAGTGTGGCACTCGCCTTGATCGGGACGACAGCGCAGCTCTATTGGGAAATCGCGTACTTCAATCAACGGATTCAAAACAGTGAGGCAGGCCTTCTTTATGCTGAAAGCACCTGCGCGTTGGTGCGCGCGCAAAAGGAGGCGGGTGCGGTCTCGTCGCTGGATCTGGCGTTGTCCGAGCAAAGCCTAGCCAGCCAGAAAGCGTCGCATGAATCGTTACTGATGCAGCGCGCGCAAAAAAGGCACGCGCTGGCCATTATTTTCGATCAACCGCCAACCGAATATGTCGGCGAAGCCGATTCGCTACGCGACACATATTTGCCTGTTATCCGAGAAGGCGTTCCGGTTGAAATACTGGCGCGTCGCCCCGATCTGGCGGCGGCCGAGCGGCGGTTGCGCGGTACGCTCGCCAATATTGATTTTACCCGGGTAAGCTTTTATCCGGCTTTCTCATTAACGGGCAGTTTGGGCGGCAGCAGCACAAAACTTTCCGATGTGATACAAGACCCGATCGGCTTTTTTGGTGTCGGGTTGATATTGCCTTTTGTTCAATGGAATACGGTACAACTGACCGTCGATATTGCCCGTGCCGATTATGAGGAGGCGGTGGTCAATTTCAGGAAGACATTTTATGCGGCGCTGCTGGATGTTGAAGATGGGTTGACTGCCCGCCTGCACTATCGGGCGCAAACACCTTATCTCGAAAAGGCGTTGACGCTGGCACGGCAAGCGGAGCAACTTTCCGAAATCCGTTATCGAGCCGGAGCAACCGGTATCAAGGATTGGCTCGACGCGCAGGATCGTCGTCGCGGCGCGGAAGATGCGTTTAGCCAGAATCAACTGGATTGCCTGCTGGCACAAATGAATGTTTACAAAGCACTGGGCGGCGATCCTTTTTTGTCGCACGATTTCAATAGGAACTAATCACAGTAAATATCGTTTACAAATATTGTTTTTACGGAGCTTCTATGACCTCATCGATATGGCACACCACAGACCTTTGCGATCGGTTTGAAAACAATGTGGAAATCGGGATACAAGTTGCCAGCCCGATATTTCGCGATTTCGGCGGCAAGCGAAACTTTTCCGGCGAAATCGTCACTCTGAAAATTTTTGAAGACAATAGCCTGGTACGTATGGCGCTCGACAAAAGCGGTGCGGGCAAAGTGCTGGTCATCGATGGCGGCGGTTCTTTACGTTGTGCGCTGCTGGGTGATCAACTTGGGCTATTAGCGCAGAAAAACGGTTGGCAAGGCGTGATCGTGTATGGGTGCGTGCGTGATAGCGACATGTTAACAACGATGGATATCGGCGTACGCGCTTTGGCCGCGCATCCGAAACGCAGCATGAAAAAAGGCATCGGCGAACAAAATATTTCGGTGCGTTTTGCCGACGTGACCTTTACGCCGGGGCAATGGGTTTGCGTGGACGGCGACGGCGTGATCGTCCTCAAAGAAAAACCGACGCAAAACTAGGCGACGGTTTTTATAAAACGTTGGGGTAGCCTTCGTTTCACAAGAAGCATTCGCGGTAAGCGGTCGCATACGATGGCAGAAATGATGAGGCGATATTACTGTGTGGAGGCCGCCTCTCAATGACAGGCTGAAAGTGCACACCACAGTGATGGCCGAAAAGCACCTCTTTAAAAAATGGTTAATTTGTTACTTTAATTGCTTTTTGTTACCAGATTTTGCCGTGCAGCAATGATCGATAAGCCGAATAAACAAAGACATACTCATTTTTCTTGTCGCATAATAATCATTCAAATAGAATAACAAGTCTTGGTTGCTCTTATTCCGAAGAATCTGTTTTTTTAGGATAAGGTTGAGCCGATGCATGAAAAGTTATGCGAATAGGGTTTGTTTGCAAATATGTAACGGATGATCACATTGCGTTGATTTTTGTTAAGATGTTTTACAAATTGTTGCTTTCGAACTATTTGAATGATTTATAAATTTTCCATCTTTTAATAGTTGAAGTAGAAACGCTAAAACAAGACAAAAAAGGTGTCGGCATTATTTCGATGGGGTGGCGAATGAAAAAAAGACTCCGTATAAAAAAACAGATAAAACTGCAACAGGCAATAAGAGGCTTTCTCCTTGTAGAAGCGCTCGTTTCCGTTCTTATTTTTGCTTTGGGTGTTATGGCGCTTATCGGCGCACAGGCAAATACGTTGATTTTAACCAGCGATATCCAAACGCGTGCCGAGATTGCGCATTTTGCTGATGCGTATCTGGGAAGGATGTGGGGGGCGGGCCTTAATGTCGCACAGTTGCGAGAGCGGTTCGGCTCGGGTACAGGCGCCGAGTTTGATGAATTCCGTACAAAAGTGCAGAGCGCGATTCCTCAGGCGCAAGCGCCGGTGATTATCGTTCAGCCAAATGCCGCTTTGTCTAACAGTGCCCAGGTAACGATTTTTGTTCAATGGCAGGACACTAAAGGCACATCACATAATTACACTGAAGTTGCTTCCATAGGTTATTAACCATGAGACTTATTTCGTGTAACGCAAAATTTTTGCCATTGCGCAAGGCCGATTTGCGCCATAGCAGGGGATTCTCAATTGTCGAGTTGCTGATTGCCTTAATAATCAGCCTGCTTGCTCTTTATGCGGTCTATAGTGTTTTTTCCGGAAATGAGCGTGTAAATCGAACTATTACTTCAGTTAACGAAGCGCAGGTTTCGGGAATGTATTCGATTTTTCTGTTGAGACAAAGCATCGAGAGTGCGGGTGTTCGGATTATTGAGCGGCCAAATGCACAATTACTGAATGGTTGTCCTGGTGGTATTGGTTTGGGGGGTATCCCCTCTCCGGCAAGTTTATCGCTTCGGCCGTTGCCGCTGGTGATTGCTCAAAGGACGGTTGATGCGAGCGTCTATGATGAAATATTTGTTTTCTCCGGCGGCGCTTCGCGGCATGTTGATCCGCTGACGATTACCGCCGTCGACACTTCGGCATCGCAATTTACCGTGAACTCACCTTTCGGGCTCCATGCAGGCGATGGCGTGATTGTTGCGGATGCATCAGGATGCGCGATTTACCGGATTGAGGCGGATTCCGTTCTTGATGTTGCTCGGACAACGACGGCAATTTCTACTTATCAGGGAAGCGCTGACCCAGAAATTGATGCGCAGCTTGTCGATTTGGGTGATCCGGTACGCCATCATTTTTATGTAGATGAGAGCTTATCGCTGCAAATGGCTGTATGGCGGCTCTCCAATCCGGGTAACGGGCAATGGACGCTTACCGAGACGATACCGGTTACCGGCAGTGTCGTATTTTTTCGTGCGCAGTACGGGTTGGATACCGATGGCGATCAGTCGGTTGATACTTGGCAGGACGCGATAGCCCCATGGGATTACGACACACTGTTGTCAGCGGATATTGCGGTTATACGGCAAATCAAAACCATAAGAGTCGCGCTGGTTGTTCGTGTGGATGAACCGGAAAAAACGCAGACTTTCAATCAGGCTACCAGATTCACTGTGCTTACCTGCCCGGGGGGAATGACTTGTTCAACACCGACAACGGGGATCCAACTTAATTACGCTCCGGGTACAGCACCCGGCGGAATGACGTACCGCTACCGTTTGTATGAAACAGAAATTCCATTGCGCAACACCATCTGGAATTAAGCGATGTCTAGATCACTAAAAAAACGAATCGTTATGAACGATTCTTCCGGAGGAAACAAGCAAAAAGGGGTAGTTTTGATTATCACACTCCTCGTATTGTTGATCATGATTATCGCGACGATAAGCCTGATACGCTCCACAGATACTTCATTGGCGGTATTGGGCAATGTAATTTTACGCCAATCGGCAAACGCTTCCGCGACCACAGCAATTGAAACGGTTGCGCAGAATATTGCCTTTATAGATTTTTCCGGGCCGCTGCCCTCAGGTTATTACGCCAGTATTCAGAATAATGAAAGCGCCAATGGAGTACCCGCGGTTTTATTAACAGGCGGCGATACGGGTGTTATTGTTTCTCCGAGAGATGCCGTAGGCAATACGACGCGGACGGTCGTAGAGCGTATGTGCAATACCGCGGGCAGTTGCTTGGTGCCATTAGATCGCTCAGGGGTAACAGATGCCCCGAGTAAGGCAGATGAGTTGTTAGTGCTCAGTCTTGGACGAAGGGTTCGCGCAGGCGCTTACTACCGGGTAACGGTACGCGTTGACGGGCCCAAAAATACGCTTTCCTATGTACAAACAATAATCGTGAATTAAGCGAGACTCCTATGAAATGGAAATATTTACTTTTGTGTCTGTATTTTATTGAGGCGATGTTTTTTTTCATGAGTGCGACAAACGCATTTGCCGCACCGATCGATCTGGCGGATGAGCCGTTGGGCGCGGAATCTCAGGTGCCGCCTAATATTTGGATGACGGTGGACGACTCCAGCAGCATGACATGGGCGTACGCTCCGGATAATATCGAATCGATCAAAAAAGCGTGCTGGGCATCGACGAACGCTATTGGAGCGTGTCCGGAATCTGGTGACGTTCTTTTCAGAGAAGGCAATCCTCCCATGTTGGCGGCGGCGTTTAATGGGCTGGCATACGACCCGCTTGTGGATTATCTTCCTCCATCAACAGGCGTGGGTAGCCGTATGGCGAATATCACTGACTGGACAAAGGTGCAATGGAGCGGAACGTGGAAGGGGCGGCCAGGACCCTATAATCTCAAAACAGCGAGTTATTCATACAGCGCTACAAAATATCAGTTACTTCAACAAAGGTATATGGCAGGCGTTGATGTGGCTATCTGGAATTTGTTCACGAAATACGGTTCAAGCTACAGAATCGGTCCCCATTATTATAAAACAAATATTATGTGGTGCCGCACGACAAGATCCAGAGGAGATGCTGCGCCGACGAGTTGCCGGGATGATCGAGATGATAATTATCAATATCCTTATTACTCGGAAAATCCCATGAAAATTAATGGTTCAGGGCAAATTGAGAGCGTCGGTGGCAGTATTGATAACACGATTTCTCCAGCTTTTGAACTGGTCGTGCTTGATTATGTGAATGATAGAGTCAATGGATCGACAGGAAAAATTAAACATCGATATTATGATGAAAATACCGGCGCAATGGCAGTAAAAGAAAGAACGGCTAAGGAAGAGCTTCAGAATTACGCCAATTGGCTTGCTTATTATTCAAGCCGCCTTGTGGCGACCAAGACAGCGGCGTCGCATGCATTTGCTGATATTGATATAGAGGGCGATACTGTTATTCCGCGGGTTGCTTTGTCATCCATTAACCGGATGGCGGGAACACCGGGCAGTTCCGGTGCGATGACAACGTTGAATATGGATGATTTTGGAAAAACCTCACATAGAGATTCGTTTTTCAAACGCTTGCTTGATTTTACCTATACTGGCGGAGGTACACCGCTTCAAGGTGCCATGATAAAAGTCGGCGAGACATTTCGCGACGCATCAGGGCCAATCGTACATGCTTGCCAGAGAAACTATCATATTTTATTTACCGATGGGCTATGGAATCAAAGCGCTTATGGTACGACCCCCGCAGTCGGTAATGTTGACGGAGGCAATGTTCCCGCCGCGTTGAATGGCATTTCGGTATATGGCCAGACGCTTGCTTCAGGGACGCTTTGGCCGGATCCCGTTCGCGACTATAAGGGGGTAGGAGGCACACTGTCGGATATCGCACTGAAATACTGGATGACTGATTTGCGCGCGGACATGGCCAATAAGGTGATCGTGACCAACAAAGATCCGGCAACTTGGCAACATCTGAATTTCATTGGGATGGGGTTTGGTGTTCGGGGAACGCTTCCGTCAAAAAATCAGCAAGACACGATAGAAAAAATCAAAAACCGGACGTTGGAATGGCCGAAGCCAACACCAGAGAAAGCCGAAACGGTTGATGATCTTTGGCACGCGTCCATCAATGGCCTTGGCCGTTATGTTGCCGCGTCATCGCCGGAGGAGTTTCGCTCCGGGCTTCGCTCTATTCTGGCGGAAATTTTGAATCTGGGCGGCGCGCGTTCCGGTATCGGGTTTACACATCCGGATCTGACCGGCAACACGCAAAGCACATATACGGCGACATTTACGCCCGGTTGGAACGGCGATGTCATCAGAAAACGTATTGACGATAAAGGCAATGAAACTTCGACTGGCGACCGCGCCGCAGAAAAACTAGAGGCGTTGCTGACGCCGGACGCGATACATCCTGAACCATGGAAAACGAGACGAAAAATATTTACCCGGGCGGCGGCCGACAGCCTTGAAATTCCTTTCACTTTTGAAGCGTTGTCAGCGCATTTGGGGCTTATCAATCATTTGGGAAATACAGAAGCGCAGCAAAAAAAAGTGATCGCTTATTTGCGCGGCGACCAGAGCGGCGAAGGAGATACTTTAGGCAAGTTTCGTATCCGTGGCGAAGGCCCGCTGGGCGACATTGTCAATGCCAGGCCGATTGTGGTGATCACGCCTTATTGTCAACGCGTTTCCGAGGATGGCGCTGATAATACCGTTGAATGTAATTATGAAGAGGAAACGAATCCGGGTTATCGGACGTTTTATGATGACCATGAGAACCGCGCGACAATGATTTATGTGGCGGCGAATGACGGCATGGTGCATGCGTTTGATGAGCGGCTCAATGAAAAATGGGCTTATATGCCGATGGCTCTTTTTCGCCCTAAAGAGGAAGCAGGGATTGTTAACCTGACTTTCCAGGAGGCGGATATCAATAATCCTTTCCGGCATTACAGCTACATCGACGCAACACCGCGCACCATGGATGCGTTTATTAATGGGGCATGGCGGACGGTTTTGGTAGGCGGCTTGGGCAAAGGCGGGACTTCATATTATGCGCTGGATGTTACCGATGCGGGTGGCGTGAGCGACGAGGCAGGTGGGGCAACGCAAAAAGGAATGTGGGAGTTTACCGATCCGAATATGGGCTATAGCTATGGCCGCCCGATTATTACCAAAACCAGAGCTTGGGACAAAAGATGGGTCGCTGTTTTACCGTCTGGATATAACAACGGATCAGGCAACGGCCAGCCCAAAAACGGTGATGGGAAAGGACACCTTTTCTTTGTGGATCTGGCCGACGGCAAGTTACTGCATACGATGGATACCGGCATGGAAGGTTCTCCAGATAATCCGATCGGTATGGCCTATATTGGCGGCTATGTTGAAACCTATAAAAATCAGGAGACGACGGCTGTTTATGGCGGTGACCAGAGAGGAGGGCTGTGGCGCTTTAACTTGGAAAGCGATAATCCCCATGATTGGTATGTTACCAAAATGGCAGAATTGAAAGATTCAACGGGTAATCAGCAATGGGTAACCACCGAGCCATGGCCGCAGCTTGATAAAGAAGGTAATCGTTGGGTGATTGTCGGGACAGGCGGCTTTCGCAATAACGATGACTTAACGTCAACAACACGGCACACGCTTTACGCCTTTCGTGATGGCGGGCGGGAAAGAGCGGATACATTTACCGATAAAACAAGAGACGACTTAACGGCGATCAGTGGCATTAGCCAAGACGCTCCGGACTTGAGCGGCGAAAGCGGGTGGTACGAGGACATGGCCGCAGGCTATCATATTAATGTTTCACCAATCGGCGGTTTTAATATGGCGATTTACTCCGCGAATAAATACGTAGGCGGATTGCCGACGGGGGGATATCTTGCTGATTTGTGCGACAGCGCGGTATTTGATGGCAGAGCTTTTGCCCGTATGCTCAATACCGGCGAATCAAAGATTATGGAAAATAATACCCTCAAAGATTATGTTGGCTTCTCGAAAGGCATTGCCGATATTGCATTGACCAAACGTATCAATGAAGACGGGGACGAGGAAATCACGATTTCCGTAAGCAGCCCCGATGGCTCGGGCCTTGATTCCTTAAGCCCGTCAATTGATGTTAGCGTACCTCCGCCTGGTGGCGCGGGAAATGTGGGAAGGATCAATATTCGTTATATTGGCGAGTGATTAATAAAAAGGGCGCATAAAAAAAGAAATATGATAAAAACCCGTCATGAACAGCCGAGAATACAGCGTTGATATAAACCTTGGTTTGTAAAAATCAGAGACTGTTTATTTCGGCGATCAATGCCTGGATTTTGGTGGGTTGCGTACAGCGCAAGATACGGTCGGCAAGCTTTTTCAGTGCGGAAATGTCGGTGTTGATCACACGCTCTTTAACGGCCAATAAAGTGGAGGCCGGCATGGAGAAATGGCGCAAACCCAGGCCGAGCAGCAGACGGGTCATTTCCGGGTTTCCGGCCATTTCGCCACACATGGATATTGGCACTTTGGCGCGGTTGGCGCTTTTGATGACATGAGCCAGAAGTTTGAGCATGGCTGGGTGTACCGGATCATAGAGCTGGGCAACGGCCTCGTCGGCTCGATCGATCGCCAGCATATACTGGATCAAATCATTGGTGCCTATGGACAGAAATGAGAAATTTTTTAGAAAAGGCGTAATGGCTAACGCGGCGGCCGGCACTTCAATCATGGCGCCGATTTCAATGTCACGGTCGAAAGCGATATTTTCTTCGGCAAGCGTTTTTTTAACGGCGTTAATCGCATCAAACGTTTGTTCGATTTCTGAAACGGACGACAGCATCGGAATCATGATTTTCAGCTTGCCGTAAGCGGAAGCGCGCAGAATCGCACGGAGTTGGATCGTGAATAACTCCGGTTCGGCGAAGCATAGACGAATCGCGCGCAGACCGAGGGCGGGGTTAGGCATGACGCGCGCCAACATATCGACTTGGGCGTTGATTTTGTCGTAACCGAGATCGAGGGTGCGCAAAATAACCGGTTTGCCTTTTATGCCGCGCACAACACGACGGTAAGCGAGAAATTGCGTGTGCTCATCGGGAAGCGTTTTCTGATTGAGATAAAGAAACTCGGTGCGGAACAAACCAATACCTTGCGCGCCAACTTTGAGCGCCAAAGACAAATCATCAGGAATTTCAATATTGACTGTCAGCGAAATATCAACATCGTCACGCGTTTTTGAACGTCGCCGCACCAGCGACATCAACGCTTCGCGACGGGCTTTCTGTTTCTGGTAAAGCGCGCGGTATTGCGCCAGAACCACGCGGCTCGGGTTGACGATGATACAGTTTTGATCGCCGTCCACAATGACCGTTTCGCCTTCGTGTACGATCTGGCGCGCCATACGCATGCCGACGAGCGCCGGAACGCCCAAGCTGCGCGCGACGATGGCGGTGTGCGACGTTGCGCCGCCAAGATCGGTAACGAATGCCGCAAAACGGCGGTGCTTGAATTGCAGCAAATCCGCGGGCGAAAGATCATGCGCAATGAGAATCGTATGCGGATCGGAACTCGTTTCGGGGAGTGAATCAACGGCTTTTCCCATAAGCTGTTTGACGATTCGCTCGACGACTTGCATCACATCGAATTTCCGGTCGCGCAAGTATTCATCTTCAATTTGCCCGAATAACGCAATCCAGGCATCCATCTTCTGGACTAATGCCCATTCGGCATTGCAACCATGTTCAGCGATATAAGCTTTGGTATCTTCGGTCAGCGAGACGTCGTTTAATAAGGTTTCCTGAACATCAATAAAGGCGTCGATATCATCGGCAAGCTCGGTGGCGGCCATTTCCTGGCGTAACACTTGAAGTTCGCGACGGACATCAATAATAGCTTTGTCGAGCCGGTTCTGTTCGGCAGAAACGTGTTCCGGCGCGATGCTGTATTGAGAAACATCAAGCGTGGCATGTGAGACCAAGCGCGTTTTGCCGATGGCAATACCACCGGAAACGCCGATGCCGTGAAGCGAAAAGCTGCAGGAGGTCATGAGATACCTTTTAGCCCAAGCATCTATTCGCCTTCGCCAAAATAATCGTTGACCAGTGCTTCAAGCGCATCGAGCGCTTCCGTTTCTTGTGGGCCGTTGGTTTCCAGCGTGATGACGGAGCCGCGTCCGGCGGCAAGCATCATGACGCCCATAATGCTTTTGGCGTTAATGCGCCGCCCGTTGCGCTCCATAAAAATATCACATGGAAAACGCGACGCGAGTTGAGTCAGTTTTGCCGATGCTCGCGCGTGCAAGCCAAGTTTGTTGACGATTTCGACATTACGACGCGGCACAGCTATTTTCCTCTTCTTCGTTGCAGTCCAAAAACAAAATGCCGTCATGCGCGCCGGAGAGCGCTTTTTCAACGGTTTTTTTCAATCCCTGTTCACGGTAAGTCAGCGCACGCACCAGCATCGGAACGCTGGCGCCGCACAGCAGCGCAACCTTGCCGGGCATAAGCAATTGTCGGGCAACGCGAAAAGGCGTTGCGCCGCAGATATCGGTGATGATCAGCACACCCATGCCGCGATCAAGGACATTGACTGCCTGCGCGACTTTTTCCGTCAGCCGCTGGATATCGTCGTCGATTTGTGCGGAGAGCGCCACACAGTTTTCCGGCGCTTCGCCTAGCACATGCATGGATACCGCCAGAAACGCTTCGGCGAGCGGAGCATGCATCAGAAGCAAGATCCCGACAAATGGATGTGTTTTGGGCGAATTCATGTATGTTTCGAAAGCCGGACTAAAATCATCGCTAGCTTACCGCGCTTTCCAGTTTTTGCACAAATAATTCGGCGGGATCAAAATCAGTCTGCTCATGGATTTCAACAAAACAGGTTGGGCTGGTTACGTTGATCTCGGTGAGTCGGCCGCCGATCATATCCAGCCCGACGATAAATAAACCGAGCGCTTTCATGAGTGGCGCGATTTTTTCCGCGATCTGTTTTTCCATTGTGGTAAGCGGCATTGCGACGCCGCGGCCGCCCGCCGCCAAATTGCCGCGGGTTTCGCCACTTTTGGGAATACGCGCCAGCGCATACGGCACGACTTCGCCATCGATGACCAGTACGCGTTTATCGCCCTCACGAATTTCCGGAATAAAACGTTGCACCATCACGGTATGCGCGACAATGCCGTTTAAGGTTTCGACGATGACATTGCGGTTTGGGTCGTCGGCGCGCACCCGGAAAATAGAAGCGCCGCCCATCCCGTCGAGCGGTTTGAGAATGACGTCCTGATGTGTATCGATAAAATCCTGCAACAGCAACGGATTGCGTGTGACCAGCGTCGGCGGAATAAATTCGGGGAAGCGCAAAATGGCCATCTTCTCATTGAAGTCGCGAACGCTTTGCGGCTTATTAAGTATCGGTACACCGGCGCGTTCGGCACTTTCCAGAAGATATGTTGTGTAAACGTATTCCATGTTAAACGGAGGATCTTTGCGCATCAGAATGGCGTTGAAGTTAGTCAGCGGCAAAGATTTGATCGGTTCGGCTTGGTACCAGTGGGTATTGTCGGCAAAAATACTGAGCGCGCGTGCTTGTGCCTGCGCGTTGCTGCCAGTAACGGAAAGATCGCTCATTTCACAGGCGTAAATATGGTGGCCGTGCCGTACAAGTGCACGCATCATTGCGATGCTGGAATCTTTGTATGCCTTGAGTTGCGGCAGCGGATCGAGAATAAAAAGTATTTTCATGGCGGATCGTAATAAAAATCAGAATGGGGGCAACAACCCGGGTGCAATTTCACGGGGTTCTGCATCGGCAACGAAAAGTATGCCATTTTTACTGCCGCGCAAATAGGCTGCGGTAGAGGAAATGTGCAACCAGTCGCCTTCGGGCAAGCCGAATACACGGATATCGGGATGAGCGACCAGATATTCGGCGATGCGTTGGTCGCGGGTTTCGCCTTGATGTCCGGGAGGCAACGCGTTGGTGTAGTGCGGGTTGATCTGAAAATCAATCAGGTGAAATGCGGAAAGGCCGCAAGGGTCCACAATAGGCATATCGTTGGTGGTGCCGATGGTCGGGCACGCCATATTGGCGCCAGCGCTCCAGCCCACATAGAGCGCGCCTTCGCGGACGCGATGGGCAACGGCATTGAGAAATGCGCGGTCGCGACATTCTTTTAGTAGCTGCCAAGTATTACCGCCGCCGACAATAATGCATTCGGCACGGGCGATTTCGCCGAGCGGATCGGCGACTTGATGTGCTGAAACGATATCCAGCCCGGTTTCTTTGAGCGCGCTGCGTACGTTGTCCAGATAATTGTCCCAAGAGTGAATGACGCTGGCAAACGGGATAAAGCACGCGCGACAACGGCCGTTTAATGCTTTTATCATTTCCGGTATGGCGTGCGCTAGATAATTGCCACCGTCGGCTCTTGAGTTGCTGAATAATAAAAGCTCCATGGGAATCTCCGTAAACAATAGTTAATAATACGTCATGGTGGCGGGCATTGGCTATGGCCGCTGTAACCGGGCGCGTCGTTTTACCGATTCGGAGTACAATCGGCAACATTGGCCGAGGTTGGCGGCTTTTTTTGTTTTTGCCCATATGAATACAGACGTTACTTCTCCTGCGCACAAGGCGGCGGTTTTGTCCGAAGCGTTACCATATATTCAACGCTTTCATGGCTGCACGATCGTCATTAAATATGGTGGCAACGCAATGATTGAGCCGAAGCTCAAGGCCGGCTTTGCCCGCGATGTGGTTATGCTGAAGCTGATCGGGATGAATCCGGTCATCGTTCATGGCGGTGGCCCGCAAATCGGTGAGCTTCTGGAAAAGATGAAAATAGAAAGCGCGTTCGTGCAAGGAATGCGCATTACCGATGAGCGGGTGATGACGGTTGTGGAAATGGTGCTCGGCGAATTGAATCAGGAAATTGTCAGCCTGATTAATCAGCATGGCGGGCGGGCGGTCGGTTTGACCGGGCAGGACGGAAAACTTATTCGCGCCCGGCGCATGAAGCTGGTGAGTAAAGACGATGGCAACGATCTCGATTTGGGTTTGGTTGGTGAGATTGAAAAGATTGAGCCGGAATTGGTCGACTTATTGGTATCGCGCAATTTTGTACCGGTTGTGGCGCCGATAGGCATGGGGCCGAACGGGGAGGCGTTCAATATCAATGCTGATCTTGTGGCCGGAAAACTTGCCGAGCGGTTGGAAGCGGAAAAACTGATTATGTTGACCAATACGGCGGGTGTGCTTGATCAAACGGGTGAATTGGTGACTGGATTGAGCGCAAGCCGGATTGAAAAGATGTTTGCCGATGGTACGATTCACGGCGGGATGTTGCCCAAAATCGGTTCGGCGTTGGACGCCGTCAAAGGCGGCGTGAAAAGTGCGCACATTATCGACGGGCGTGTTCCGCATGCGTTGCTGCTGGAGTTGATGACGGATGCCGGCGTGGGTACTAAAATTTCCGCAGATAAACCCGATCATTGATTCAGGAAGAACGAGACATGGCTGCGAAACAGGGAGAGCGTCGTGTACAGATTTTGCAGATGCTGGCGAGCATGCTGGAGGATCCGCGCGGCGAAAAAATCACGACGGCGGCGTTGGCCAAGCGGTTGGACGTTTCTGAGGCAGCGCTTTATCGGCATTTTGCCAGCAAAGCACAGATGTTCGACGGATTGATCGAATTCATTGAAACCACACTTTTTTCCTTGATCAACAAAATTCAGAATGAGCGCATTGATGGTGCGGCGCAAGTCGAACAGATTGTTTTTATGTTGTTCGGTTTTGCTGAAAAAAACCCGGGGATGATGCGCGTCTTGACGGGTGAAGCATTGGTGTACGAACACGAGCGTTTGCAACAGCGCATCAATCAGTTGTACGATAAACTCGAAGCGGCCATTCGGCAATCGTTACGTGTCGCGCAAGCATCGGGTCAGGTCGAACGGACATTTGATGTTTCTGCGTATGCGACAGTATTGCTTGCGTTTGTGATTGGACGTTGGCAGCTTTTTGTCAAAAGCGGTTTTCGTAATGAGCTACAAAAAGACTGGGCGCAGCAAAAAGAGTTTTTGCTGCGCTTCGCTTGAGGAATTTTAAGAGGCTTTACGGAGAATCGTTAAATCGATGTGATTTCGGTCATGATTCGCGGCGCCAGCGAATACATGTGTTTACCGATGAGCGGCGCAAAATCACGGAAATAATCCGATTCCAGATGCGCGTCGAGCGCCTCCTGGTTTTCCCATACCTGAGAAAAGCAAAACTCCGTAGGGTCTTCGATAGTTTTTAGTAAAACGCTGAGCAAGTTGCCGGGCGCGCTGCGAGTGCGGCGCACAAATTGCGTTAGCTTATTAATGAAATTTTCATGCGATAAAAGCTCGTGATTTTTGACGGTAAATAAAACAACAACATGAATTGCTCCCATGACGTTTCTCCTTGTTTCCTGTTAATAGCGATTCCGCGAGGTGCCGTATCGCGAAACTGCCGAAAAATTATTAAAAAGCAGGTAATTCGTTTGGACGCATGTCAAATATTAGCACTTCGGCGGCATTGCCGTCAGAAAAGCGCAGCGCATTTTCATCGCGAATGCGCACGCCGTCTCCGGCCGCCAGCTTTAGACCGTTTACCGTTAGCGCTCCGCGTGCCAGGTGGGCAAAGGCATAGCGATTTTTGGGCAAAGTCAGCGTCGCCTTTTCGTCGTTATCAAACAAGCCGACATGGACACGAATATCTTGATAGACGGACAGCGTGCTCTCTTCGCCATTGGGTGAAATCACCAGCCGCAACTTGCCGCGCTTTTCTTCATCGGAGAAATGCGCTTGCTGGTAACGTGGCACCACGCCTTTTTTGTCCGGTACGATCCAGATCTGCAAAAAATGAACGCTTTCATTGGGCAGAGGATTGAATTCACTGTGCAAAATACCAGAACCTGCGCTCATCATCTGAATATCGCCGGGATAAATAACTGAGCCGTTACCTATCGAATCCTTGTGTTCCAGCGCGCCGTCGAGTACATAGGAAAAAATTTCCATGTCGCGGTGCGGATGGGTGCCGAAACCCTTGCCGGGTTTGACGAGGTCATCGTTGATGACCAGAAGATCGGAAAACCCGATTTCGTGTGGGTCATAATAATTGGCAAAGGAAAAAGTATGCTGCGTAAAAAGCCAGCCATGGTTTGCCGAGCCGCGTTCTTTCGCTTTTCTAATGTTAAGCATATTGTTGGGCCTTTCGTTTCGTGATATTTTCTATCTACTTTCAAAAATATCGAAGTTAAATTGTTCCGATAAACTGCAATCTATTCAGTATTATCAAGTGTTTTTTAAAAAGATACTGCGCATATTTTGCAATTTTATAATCGAAAAAATCGAAAATAGGGTGCCATGAGACGATTAACGCTGGAAGCCATTCAAACAATTGATGCCATTGCTCGCACCGGTTCATTTTCGGCGGCGTCGGCAAGCCTGCATAAAGTACCGTCCACTATTTCATACAATGTTGGTAAGCTGGAAGAACAAATGAATATCGTTTTTTTGAGCGCAACGGGCCGCATGTGGCGCTGACGGCCATCGGTAAGGCATTGCTTGACGAAGGGCGTTGTTTGCTGGCGGCGGCAGACGATCTGGAGTTGAGGCTGCAGCGTATGGCACAAGGTGTTGAAACGGAATTGACGGTTGCACTTGACGAGCTGCTGCCGCTTGCGGCGTTCAGCGAAGATATTCGCGCTTTTCAGCAAACGGGATATGCGACGCGCCTGCATTTTCAGCATGAAGTATTAACAGGCGCGTGGGAGGCTTTAATGCAGCGTCGCGCCGATTTGGTAATCGCTGCGGGTGAAGGGCCTTCCGGCGGCGGGTACAAAAATTATGCGGTCGGCGCAGTGCCATTTGCTTTTTGCATTGCACCCGGTCATCCTTTGGCCAAAGAACAGGAGCCGCTGAAGAAAAATCAGCTGTTGGAACATACGGCGATCGTCATTGCCGACAGTGCGCGCCATCTGCCGTTGCGAACAACGGGCCTTTATTCCGGGCAACGCCAGATCACGGTCGGCAATCTTGCGGATAAAATCGCATTGCAAAAACAGGGCATCGGGCACGGCTTTTTGCCGCGTCCGTGCATTAAACGGGAACTGGAATCGGGAGATCTGATCGAAAAAGAGGTGGTCGAACCAAAGGCGGATGAAGTTTTTTATCTCGCTTGGTGCACGGGTGAAGACGGTATTGCTCTGGATTGGTGGCGGCAGCGGTTAATGCGCGAGTGGTTGCCTCAGGTCTTGCGGACGATGCAGTAGGGGCAGGATCGTATAAAATAACAACTTTTCTCTTTGGCGTGCACATGGGCAATTTTCTTGAGTTTACCGGCGAACGTTTTATCCCCGGCGTTCCCGGCGAAATTGTTTATGAACATTGGCATCGCTATGCTTTTGCCGGGCGGTTTGTTACGGGAAAGCGGGTGCTGGATGTGGCATGCGGTGAAGGATATGGCAGCGCTTTTTTGGCCGCACGGGCAACACAAGTGTGTGGCATCGATATCAACCAAAATACGGTCAGCCATGCGCAACAGAAGTATGGCGGACAAAAAAATCTGAACTTCCTGCAAGGGTCGGCAGCGAAATTGTCCTTACCCGATCAGAGTATCGATGTCGTCGTTTCGTTCGAAACGATAGAGCATTTACCGCAGGCATTGCAACAACCGATGGTCGAAGAATTTGCCCGGGTACTGACTGCGGACGGGATATTGATCATTTCTTCGCCAAATCGTCCCGAATATTCGCCGCCGGGGGTGCTGCCGAATCCGTACCATACGCATGAACTGGATCGTGAAGAATTGCAAACATTACTGTCCCCATCTTTTCCAGCGCAACGATGGTGGGTGCAGCGTTTATATTTTGGTTCTGTATTGTGGCAGGAGGCAGACGAAAAAAAGGATACAGATACGATGTTGGCCGCGGAGATAAAAAATATGGAAGGCAAGGCGGTTGTCTCAGCGCAATCGCCTGCGGCAAAATATTTTGTCGTGATGGCTAGTCGCACCACGCAGTATTTGCCTCAGGAAATGCCGCAGCTTTCATTATTTTCCGATACCGAAGAAAAAGAGTTGATGCGGTTTTATCATCATGGAAGAGAAGCGCTACGTCTTGATCAATTGGCCAAAGACTATATGGAGGCACTGAGCCGGTTGACATTGGATTATCAGACGCTGATGGAAGAAGAAACGTCGCTTCGCGAGTCACTGAATCGGCGTGATACCGATCTGGCGATTCTTCAGAGGAAATTTGATTTTCGTAACAGCTGGCGCGGTTGGTGGCGTTTTCCGTTTTCCCGCTTACGTCAGCGCCTGAAAGGTTAACGCGCTCTTATGTTCGCCTCCATGCTGTCTCGCTTCCGCGCTTCAACGTCAACTATGATCGATATTATTGTGCCGGTGTATAACGCGCCGGACGATGTGGCGCGGTGTATTGCGTCAGTATTACGACATACCGAAGATGATCATTATCGTTTGATTCTGATCAACGACGCTTCGACCGACCCGGCGGTTACGAATGTCCTTAAAAAGTTTGAACGCGAACCGCAGATCGTTTTTTTACACAATGAAAAAAATATGGGATTTACCGCAACGGCAAATCGTGGCTTGCAGTTATCAAAAAACGATGTGGTGTTGCTTAATTCCGATACGGAGGTGAGCAAAGGCTGGCTTGCCGCGTTGCGTCGTTGCGCGGAATCGGATGCCGGTATCGGCACGATCACGCCGTTTTCCAATAATGCCGAAATTTGTTCATATCCGGAATTTTGCGTCAATACGCCGTGGCCGGAAAGCTGCGATACCGAGCCGGTGCGCGCAGCGCTGGCGCGTGCCGCGATACCGAGTTATCCGGAAATACCGACCGGTGTCGGCTTTTGTTTTTTCATTCGTCGAAAACTGATTAACGTTATTGGTGTTTTTGACATGGCGTTTGGCGCGGGTTACGGTGAAGAAAACGATTTTTGTATGCGCGCGCAGAAGGCAGGCTTCAAAAATGTGCTTTGCGACGACGCTTTTGTGGTCCATACCGGAGGCCGTTCTTTTGTTGAGCGCAAAACGGAACAAAGCGCGCGTAACATGCCGTTGCTTATGGCCAGGCATCCGGAATACGAGGATAAAGTGCTGCACTACATTGCGCTTGACCCGGTGAAACCTATTCGTGAAATGGCGATTTTGGAAGAAATGAAAGCGCAATATCCGGAGCATGGCGTTTTGCATATTTTGCATGGCGACGGCGGTGGTACGGAATCGTATGCGCGGCAGTTGATGGCGCATTCACCGAAGGATTGGCGGCACTATCTGGCGATTGCGGATGGCGATGTTTGGCGTATTGAGTTTTATGCGCAACATGAAAAAAATGTATCAATATTAACTTTGGTACGGCAGCCGGGAGAGTCGTGGTCGGCATTCATTGGCTCGATTTACGCTATGTTTGCTATTACCCTAATTCATGTACACAATATTTTTGGCAGCCATAAAGGAATTATCGAAACGCTTCCCAAACTTGGGATTCCCTATGGCTATACAGTACATGATTTGAGCTTTGGTTGCCCAACGATTACTTTTCTTGATCCAAAAACACGTTATTGCGGCGGGCAAACCGACGATACCGTTTGCGCGCGGTGTTTGGTGCAACAACCGGGTTTTGCCCATATCGATATTACGCATTGGCGCGCCCAGCACCGTATGTTGGTTGCCGATGCCCGATTCGTGATTGCGCCGTCGCAATGGGCTGCAGAAATGTTTAAGCAGTATTTTCCTGATGTTGAAGTGATGGTCATTGCGCACGGTACCTCCGGCGAGCAGCGCACACCGCGTGGGTTGAGCGTCATTTATCTTTCCGGCGATGATGTGCCGACGGTGGCTGTGTTGGGCGCGGTCGGACCAGATAAAGGCGCAAGGCGGCTGGAGCGGCTGGTTGAATTGGCGCGCGAGCAAGAAGCGAACATTCGCTTTGTCTTGATCGGCTATCTTGATAAAGAGCGTGGGCCATGGCAAAGCGATGATAGCCGCTTTTTGATTACCAATCGCTACGATCCGCGTGATATGGCAATGTTGTTCAAATATTATCGTGCGCGCGTTGTGCTGTACCCATCGGCAGGACCGGAAACATTCAGCTATACCTTGTCAGAAGCGTGGCGTGCCGGGTTACCGGCTTTTGTGCCGCCGATTGGCGCGTTGGCCGAGCGTATGAAGGCATATCCGGCAGGTTGGATCATGAGCGAAGAAGAATGGCAAAGCGAAGAAAAAATGCTGGAGCGGTTGCTAAACCTGATTTCTGACCAGGCGGAAAACGAGCTGGCGCAAAAAGCTATGTTGGCAAGCAGAGCGCCACAAATGTCGTTGTCGGAAATGGCGGCGCAGACATTTGCCATTTACACGCAGACGATGGAGGCTTATCCGGCAACGATAAAAGCAATTCCCCCGTTTTCGGGGCGACGCATTCGGGATGGTTTGGGCTATCGGCCATGGCATGCGATACAACGTGTTGATGAGCCGTTGTTATTGCGCG
>QMCD01000323.1_pt2 | contig 76098 bp, 62 predicted proteins | sample 1821841 | NCBI WGS metagenome assembly QMCD01 (sample SAMN01991225, study PRJNA193472) | Termite gut metagenome, whole genome shotgun sequencing project. | isolation source: worker | host: Macrotermes natalensis
AAGAATATACTTCGGGGAAAGAGGTTGATGCAGCGTATAATATTCTTACGCTATTAAACAAAAATAATTACTCTAATCCAAACACCAAACAGTTGCACATTACAAACAATAAGTACTATTTTGTCGTTTTCACATCATTAGATTTATTCTTGGGTCCCACATTTAGAGAAGATTTATATGAGTATTGCCCAAAAACCAATACAATATCAAAAATTGCTAGTTTCGCCGACAAATACATTCAGCACATTCAAGAAGCCTAAGGAAGTGCCGATTAAATCGGTGCTTCCTTAGCCATAACATCACATTTATGGCTAAGCTACGTCTGCCTCTATTGCCCGGATCGCTCAGCCTTCTTGCGATCATTGGCGTTAAGCACGCGTTTGCGCAGACGAATGCTCTTGGGAGTTATCTCCACCAGCTCGTCATCCTCAATATATTCCAGAGCTTCCTCCAGCGTAAACGTGATCGGAGGAGTTAACAATATGCCTTTATCTGCGGAGGATGAGCGCATGTTTGTAAGCTGTTTGGCTTTAGCGACGTTTACCACCATATCGCCCTCTTTGGCGTTCTCACCAACGATCATACCCTCGTAGCAATCCTCGCCCGGACCCACAAACATGCTGCCGCGGGTCTGCAATGTGTCCAATGCGTATGCCAAGCTCTTCTCGTTAGTCATGGCGATCATCGAGCCATTCTTGCGCTTGGATATCTCACCTCGGAAAGGACCGTACTCTAAGAAACGGTGAAACAGGATTGCCTCACCGCGTGTCGCGTTAAGTATGCGTGTGCGAAGCCCCATTGTGCCGCGTGTGGGGATTTTAAACATCAGGTGGGTGTGCTCTTCGCGCTGAGCCATGTCTACCATCTCGCCACCGGCTGAGCCAAACACTTCGATGACTTTACCTGCATATTCGCTAGGCACATCTACCGTTGCTTCTTCGATGGGTTCTATTTTGTGCCCGGCTTCATCGGTGCGAAACAGCACGCGTGGTCTGCCAACCTGAAACTCGAAACCTTCGCGACGCATAGTCTCCATCAATACACTCAGGTGCAGCACACCGCGCCCGGAGACTTCCACTCCGCCGCCACCATCAAGTTGTGTAATCTGCATCGAGATATTAGATTTTGCTTCTTTGGCTAGACGCTCGTTTATCTGACGTGCGCCAACGATCTTACCCTCTTTGCCAACATAAGGGCTGGTAGAAGCCTGAAACACAACAGACATTGTAGGTTCTTCAACCTTGATCGGTTCAAGTTCAAGCGGATGCTCGTGACAAGTTATCATGTCGCCTATATCGGCATCTTCAATACCTACAACTGCGGCAATATCGCCGGCTTTGACCTCGTTTACTTCTGTACGCCCTAAAGACTCAAAGGTAAACAGCTGCTTGATCTTGGCACTATAGCGAGAACCATCATTTTTGATGACCAAAACACTGTCGTCTTTAAGCAATGTGCCCGAAAAAATACGTCCGATGCCGATACGCCCAACGTATTCTGAGTGGTCGATGGTGCATATCTGCAAAGCTACAGGGCCGGTAGGGTTCACGTCCGGTTTGGGAACGTACTTGATGATCGTATCCAGCAGAGGAATCATGTCGTCGTTATCGTCATCAGCCTCATACCGTGCATAGCCGTTTACTGCTGAGGCGTAAACTACCGGAAACTCCAACTGCTCGTCAGTGGCCTCCAGTTCCAGCATCAACTCAAATACCGCATCCAGTACTTCATGCGGTCTGGAACCCGGACGGTCGATCTTATTTACAACCACGATAGGCTTAAGACCCAGCTCCAAAGCGTGACGTAAAACAAAGCGAGTCTGTGGCATTGGCCCTTCAAAAGCGTCCACAATAAGCAATACGCCATCAGCCATCTTTAAAACACGCTCTACCTCACCACCAAAATCAGCATGCCCGGGAGTATCGATAACGTTGATCTTAATATCGTTATATTTGATCGCAATGTTCTTGGCTAGAATCGTTATACCACGTTCACGCTCTTGATCGTTGGAGTCAAGCACGCGCTCCTCAACCTGCTGGTTTTCTCTAAATACGCCCGTTGAATGCAATAGGCGGTCTACCAGCGTAGTTTTTCCATGGTCAACGTGTGCGATGATCGCAATGTTACGTACTTTATCTTGTTGCATTACTTAAAGTCTCCGAATCTGTATTAGTCCCCCGGCACCTTGCAATGTCAAAGTTGAATGTATCGTCATTTTTGCCTTGTGAATTATAAGGCTTTTCTATTATTTATGCTTTTCGCAGATTGAAAGAAGCAACAAGTGTTACCTTATCGACAATAGTATCCTAAACAACCTTCGTCGCTTATAAGCTATCCAATTTATCCTCGCACTCTTTGCGAGCAGCATCCAGCTTCTTCAAATTCTCGCGGATGACCTTGATGTTTCCTTGTGAGTTGAATATTTGAATCGCGCCCCAGATCACCAATGGACCGCCGATGATCTCCAAAAAGCGAAACCTTATGCCCACTACCATAGCGATCACGCCGCCTACTGTCAGATATATACCTACACGACGTCTATCCAACTCCGCGTCTAACTGAGCAGTCAGCTGTGTGCGAGCCGCAGTAATGCCTGCTAAGCGCGCCTTTAGTCCGGCAGCTGTATTTAAGTCTCCGTAATCAGCGTTGCTATCATCCCAAGTGTAGGTGTTTCTGGCAGTCCTACTTCCGCCTCCGCCCGGCCAAGCACTGCCTCGACGCGACGCACTGCCTTTGCCCAGCAAATAGTCTTTCGCTTCATTCACGCGCTTAAACTGCTCGGTAGCTCGTTCTTCCAAACGCTTGTTGCCCTTAAACTTATCGGGGTGCAGGATTTGCGCCATCTCTTTATAGGCAGCTTTAACATCTGCCTCAGTGGCACCGTCTTCTAAACCTAGTACACGCAGCGCTTCATCTCGGGTCATCGATCAATCCTTACAAAGAGCCAATCATCTGGCAAAAACTTAAGTTGCCTCGGCTATTCTGTCCACCAAAAGCCCGGCCAATGTTCTTTTGTGGAGAATCTCCGTCGATTCCACCCCGTCCTTGCTTACAAAATGCCAGCGATTGTGTGCGCTGGCAAAACCCAGAGTTGGGTCAGAGACATCATTTGCCACGATCATGTCGGCATTTTTTGTCTCTAGCTTAGCAGCTGCCGCTTCAATTACATCTTGGGTTTCAGCTGCAAAACCAACAACATATGTTAACCCTTTATCTGCTGCCAGTGTGGCCATAATATCGGGATTTGCGACTAATTGCAAAGTAGTTTCTCTGCCTCGATCGCCCTTTTTAAGCTTCTGCTGGCTGCGTTCAAGTGGACGAAAATCTGCCACAGCCGCTGTAAACACAGCGGCGTCCGGCTCAAGCTCTGCGAAAGCTTGCTCTGCGGCTTCAAGCATTTCCTCGGCACTGGTCACTCGTACTACGCTACAGCCAAATGGATCCTTCAGATCAGTTGGACCGCTCACCAAAGCAATGCGCGCGCCTCGGCGCGCCGCCTCCTCCGCAATTAAATAGCCGGTCTTGCCACTTGAGGGGTTAGACAAAAAGCGAGCGGGGTCTAAATGCTCGCGTGTAGGTCCGGCTGTGATGAGCAGGCTTTTACCTTCCATATCCCGCGAGCGTGAAAGCTCAGCTAAAGTCGCTTGGGCGATGTCTTCAATTGCAGCCAAACGCCCTTCGCCAACGTCGCCGCACGCTAAGTATCCTGACTCAGGCTCTACTATCACTGCTCCGCGTTCGTAAAGTCGATCCATAGATTCTTGCGTTACTTCGTCGCGCCACATATGAACGTTCATTGCCGGCGCAATGATTAATGGAGCTTCTGTTGCTAATGCAGTAGTTGTTAAAAGATTGTCTGCCACGCCATTTGCAAGCTTGTTAATAGTGTTTGCAGTGGCCGGAGCAATCACAAACACATCGGCTTCCTCGGCAAGCGAGATATGATGGATGGGGCGAGCAGGGTCGTCAATTGGCGCTATCGCCACCTCTTCGCCGCTTAAAGCCTTAAATGTCGCCGGAGTAACAAACTCAGCGGCCATTGGTGTCATAACAACTTTTACGCGAGCACCGGATTTTTGCAGCGAGCGCAATAACTCGCAAGCTTTATAGGCGGCAATACACCCGGTCACGCCAAGCAAGACTGTTGGCTCGTGTTTTGTTTTGTTGCTTGTACTCACATTACTTTCTTTCTACCTAGATTATGGATTCCTGCTTTTGCAGGAATGACAAGGGGGGTGCGGGAATGACCATGGGCATCACAAGGGGTTGCGGGGATGACTATGGTATTGACTGGTAGCATTGGGGCTGTGGGAATGACCATGGGATTGACTGGTGGCAATGGGATTGCGGGGATGACTGTAGGCATCAATAGACTACTTCCTATACGTTAGTTTGGCGATCGGAGACTCCCAGACTCCTACCTCAACTAGGTCAACTCCCTGCGGCAATAAAGTCTCCATGTGCTCATATATTACTCGCGCGAGATTTTCTGCCGTAGCGTTTATCTTGTCAAAAGGCGCAATGTCATTAAGGTACTTATGATCATAAGTATTCAAAATGCTCATGAGGTTGCTTTTTAGATCCTTAAAATCGTACACAATGCCCACTTCATCAAGTTTGGTGCCAACAACTGAGACCTCGACATCCCAAGTATGACCATGAAGATTACGGCACTCACCGGGATAACCCACCAAAGCGTGAGCGGCATCAAAGTGCTCTTTGATCCAAAGCGTGTATGTTCCAAAACTCGTTGTGTTTTCCATCGAACTCCCTTTCTTGTTGTCGCCTGCGCAAACAGCGGTCTCACCGCTTTCAGTGTGCGTGGCAATAGAGTCATCTCCACCTAAAGTCCCCAACAAGAACAACTCATTTCGTTCAAATTTGACCGGGTAATTTCCGATCGAATCCTTTGCATCCATTGCCTGATTAGCTAGCTCGTCAGCAGCGCTATTCTCCGAGCGCATTACATGTTCAACAGAATACGTCTCAAAGTTGCCCAGCAACTGCATAGCTTCTGCATAAAGTGGCTTTATGCCCTCGTTTTTCACGCGATAGGTGCCAAGTATCTGCTTGACCATCAACTCACTATCGGCACGAACAGCAATTTGCTGCACGCACAATGCTCTGGCATTCAACAGCCCCCATATCAAGGCGCGATACTCAGCAACATTATTTGTCGCGCTGCCAATGTAAGCTCCGCCCCTACAAACAACTTCCGAACCTGCACCATTATCAACACTTATTACAAAACCGATCCCACTCTCCCCCGGATTTCCGCGGCTTCCTCCATCAGTATTGAGGGTCGCGCGTTTGATCATAATTCAACCACCAACAATCTGTGACAATACGGGCACTCACTTACTTTGTCGCCCGCCTCCTGTATTTCTCTAAACTTTGCGATCTGCCCTTCGGTAAAAGCAACTCGACAACCGCTGCAATGCGATCCCTCAACGTGCGCGGCTCCAAATCCGCCTTTTGCCTCGCGAGCTTTTTCATACCTCGCAGCCAGATCATTAGGCAAGTCTGCCAAAAATTGCTCGCGAGCCTGAACGGCCTTAAGCTCCTCTTTCTTAAGCGTACCCGCCTGCAATTGAAAGCTTTCATGCAAATCAGTATCTTGCTTTGAAAGCCTAGCTTGTGCCGTGGCAACCTGCTGCTCAACTGCAGCAATCTTGTCTGTTCGCTCCAACAATTTTAGCGTCTCAAACTCAATCTTTTCTAAACGCTTTGCAAACCCTTCGATCTCCTTTGTCAAAGCAGCAACTTCTTTGTAATTGTTCGTGCTATCAACCTGGTTTTGCACCTCAGCATTTTTCGCCTTTAGCATCGTCTCTTCATCCTGCAGTTTGGCGATAGTCTGCTCGCACTCTTTGCGCATCTGCTCAACTTGCTGTGCCTTTGCGTCAATCTCTGCGCGCTTAGTGCGAAGCGCAAGCAGTTGCGCACGTTGCGGCAGATCCTCAAGCTGCTTTTTTATCCGCATCAACAGCAAATCAACAGCGCTAAGGTCGAGCAAAGTCTTGGCATCACTCATAGTTGTCCTCGATTTCTATTATTTATGCCCCCATATCCGCGCCCGGATGCCACCAAGTAGCACTAGGCGAAAGAACCACAATATCACAATTTGGAAAGCCTGCATCCACTAAAGTTTTCTGCAAGATATTTCGATAAGGAAGCTCAGATACATCATGCCCAAGTTCAATGAGCGAAACATCGGCATCTGCAAGATACATTGCCTCATGGTGACGCACTTCACCGGTTACAAAACAGTCCACTTCGGCAGCTATGACTTCTGCAACAACTTCTCCGGCACCACCGGAACAAACCGCAACTGTAAATATGGGCTTATTAGGATCGCCCCAAACCTTGGCAACATTGCCAAAGTGCCGTTTGTAACGCTGTGCCAGATCACCAAGCAATACATATTTTTTATATGTGGAGGTACTCGAATATTTCTTAGGATCATAAACCACATCCTTGTTGAACACGGCACCTTGAGCTCGACCGAACGCAACCTCTGCGTCCGCAACCCGGGCCAGATGTCCAAGCGAGCCACTTCCGTGTGGCCTTAGCGGAGCCATGAACTCCAACCCAACAGGCTCAAGCAACATATTGGCAGCCACCGGCGCGCAGTCTAGATTAGTGTGCATATTTAGCAGCGCCACGCCTTTTTGTGCTGCCTTATAAACAACCGTTCCATTTGAAACTGCCGGAGATGAAGCTTCAAGAAAACTATCCGGCGCGAACCAAAAAGCACTGTGGTGCGTAACAAGCAGATTGCAACCTTGCGCAGCAGCCGTCTCAACCATCGGCACTGTTTGATCCAAGGCAATTGCAATTCGCTTGACTATCGCCTTACGATCACCCACAAAAAGGCCGGTACGGTCATCAGGCAAAACGTCATCAAGTGGAAACGCCGCAAAAAGCATATCTTCAATATCCCCCACTGAGTATCTAGTCATAATTGTTCTCCTGATCTAGGAAAGCACCGATTTAATCATTGCACGCCATCTTCAGCTCAGTTTGTTCCAGCTATGTCCGAGCAAGCAACGACATTACGCTAGGTAGTGCCGTCGCCTGCTCTAACAGATCTGGAACAAACTGAGCAGAATCTGACACACAAGCATTAAATTGGCACTTCCCTGGGGAAGTTTACATCTCAAAGATAATTTTATTTCATTTTCTGAGCTTTTCTTATGACGACAATTGCCTAGACTTAGTTTTGTTGGAAAAAATTTTCGACAAAGTACGAATTGTAAGTAGTTTTCCTCGGCAATAGACTCTTACCGATAGCAAAGCGGCAGCTTAAACGCTCGGGGTTTAAATACCTTGAACTGTTCGTGCCCCCTAATCGTACTTTCCCGTGATTTTTTGGCGCAATTACGGTGCAGCTAGGAAAATCCCCATTGTTGCCAGAGCTAGGATCACGCTGATTACTGATTCTCCTCCTAATAGACCTGATGCGGCTACCAATCCTGTTTCTTGTTGCTTTGCCTTTTGCGCTTTTAGCTCCTCGGCGCCTAAATCCTTGTTTTTGCGATTGCTCAAGAAGTTAAATATCAGCTTGGCGACTAAACCAAAAAACGCTGCAAATGACATGTAGAAGGGCAGGTAGATACCTAGCCCTATCATCATCGACGGCAGTTTTACTAAGTACAAGACAAATCCAATAGCCAGCCCGGTTAAAAACGCCGGTAAAGACGGGATTCCTGATACCATCGTTGCTACCACGGATGCTTGCGCTGCAATAAACGAGCCTTCGAGACCAAAGGAATCTGTGCCATAGGCTTGCACGATTATGCTTATCACCGACACAGAAACAAATGCGCCTAACAGTCCGCCAATCATCTGACCAACACTTTGCGCTCTGGGATCTGTTCCCAGCTTGTGTCCGGCTTTAAAGTCACTCATTAGATCGCCGGTAAATCCGCAAGCTACAGCGATGATGGCTGCCACAAAAAACAGTTGTACTTGAGTAACATCTGATAACGCGGCGACCACTAACAACACGATTAAACCAAATATCTCCATAGGATCAATACCGGTCTGACCAACGCTTTGTGCTGACATGGCAGTAGTTATCCATGCCAGAGACACTATTATTATGGATGGAAGCGGACCCAACTCAAGCACGAAACATATTACCAGCGCCACAGCAGCGATGATGACCGCGGCTAGCCCTGCTGACACCTTGCTGCTAAACAGTCTTTGGCTGGCATCTTGAAGAGACAAAACCGAATCGCCCTCTTTGCCTTCTCTTATAAAACTGTCTCGTCCATTTCTGCCATTCCCGCTCCCTTTATTGTCATTCCCAACCCCTTTTCTGTCACTCTCACTCTCTTTTTTGTCATAGAGAGGCGTAGACGACAAAATATGACTTGCAAGTGAACGTATTGGCTGCGCCAGCAACTTAACAATAATAGCAACTCCGCAGCCCACCATTACGCCCATGCCGAGGCTTGATGCTATGGCGCGCCCTGAATCGAGATCCCAAAGACCAAAAAATGATCCGCCCAACACAACGCCGAAGTTGCCAAAAACGGCACCTATGATCCAAGCAACAATCGCTCCTGTGCCTACCAGAAAACCAACCGCTAAAAGCATGGGTGAGTTGTAAATGCCAAACGCAACCCCGGGAATACTTATGTTGCCAAGAAGCATGGCGGGGATCACACCAATGCCATCGCGCAAAAATGTATAGATACCGGCAAACCCAAAAGCACCAAAAAGCTTTTTGCCAACTGCTCCGCCGCCGTCTCCGGCAACCAATGTTTGCGCTGTTGCTTCTCCGAGCGGGTATTCAAGCCCGGATTTCTCCACAAAATGACGACGCAGATAGGCTGTGTATACGAGACCTAACGCTACCCCGGACAAAGCAATGACAAGGATTTGCCACCAGGGCACCTCGTCTGTAGCACCCATAATCCAGATACCGGGGATGGTAAATGCGATGCCTCCGGCTACCATCGCACCGGCAGACATGACCGTGTGAGTCACGTTTACCTCGTTTAGATTGGTCTTGCCTAATAGTTTTAAAAAAAATAGTGAGACGACAGCCGCAAACAAGATCGGCCAAGGAAGCGCGCCCATTTTAAGCGCTATGTACATTGATGATGTGGTGATGATGACGCAGCCTACGCAGCCGATGAGAATGCCGCGCAGCGTCAGCTGACCTTTTAATGCCTTCATGTTTTTCCTTTTCTGTATATCCGCTTCTCCATAGTCCAAGAAGTCGGATTACCTCTAAGATGATTACAGTATAATCGTTAGGATGAAACTTGCAATATAGTGTACGATTTTGTACAAACATGGAGAGGTTATGAGTAAAATTGAAAGCCCTAAAGCTACGGAGCTTCTTGCTGTAGACATTGGCAATAAGACGACAAGTTTTGGCTTATTTAGCGGTGATGAGCTGCTCAATATTTGGACAGTATCAACACAGTCCTACACCACAACAGATGAAGCGATGCTTGTCATGCTGGGGTTCTTTAATCGTTTGGCAAATTGCCCGGAAAGCTTCGCTGATACAAAAACCTGGCTGGCATCCATAGATTCAATTGTGTCATGTGCAGTGCCGGGCATTGCGCAGACATGGATAACGGCGTTGCAAACAATAACTACAAGACGACCTTTGGTAGTTGGTCCGGGGCTAAAAACCGGCATCCAGATGAAGTACGACAACCCGGCAGAAGTAGGTCCCGACAGAATAGCTGATCTGGTTGCAGCAAAGCATGCTTACGGATTTCCGCTCATAATCATCGATTGTGGCATGACCGTTAACTGCGCCGTTTTGGACAACGAGGGTGCCTTTGTCGGAGGTCTTATTGCCCCGGGTATAACGCTTTCAACTCAAGCACTATTTCAAGCAGCAGCACGTCTACCTATGGTAAGTATTTCCCAGCCCAAAACCCTTATCGGCAAAAACAATATCGAGTCAATGCGTTCAGGTATCGTCATGGGCGAAGTAGCCAGAATCGATGGTCTGATCAAGATGATCTGGCAAGAATTAGGCTACGAAACGAAGATCGTTCTAGCCGGCGAGGATGCCAAAATGCTTGAGCCAATGCTTGAACATGAATCGCAGATAGACGAACAGTTAACTTTGCGTGGGCTAAAGTTGCTGTATACAAATAACAGGAAGTGACCTGAGTATTTACCCATCAATAAACCATGCCGGAATTAGTTGGATTCCCTTCTTTACTGCTTTCTCGGCTTCGCGTGTGGAGCCTTCGTATGAGAAGAGTTCTTGGTAAAAGCGGGCGGAGTGGTTTAGGTGTTTTAGGTGGCACGCCTCGTGTAAGACTACTTGGCGAGCCATGTCTGTTGGGAAGAATAACACTTTACGATCTATACGAATGTCTCCCGACCCGGTGCATACGCCCCAGGCAGATTTGCGGTTGTTTACTGTTATTGTCCGTGGCTTTGCGCCTATCTCTGCACATACTCCATAGGCAAAAGGTGGGATTAAATCTTTGGCTCGTTTGGTCACAAAACGTGCAAGTGCCTTGCGGCATAACACTTCATCATCAATATTGCCGCTGATTTTTAAAGCTAAAACCTGCTTTGCGCCATCGTAGCGCCTAAGTCCGTCCGGCTTTACTGTTATAGATTTTGCAGTTGTTGATTTATATTCGATAAGCCACAACTCGTTGGCTAATGGAAAGTCCAAGTGTGTTGGTAGTCCGGCCGCTTGGCTCATCTCATAGGCTTCTCGCTGCGGTCTTGTTCGTTTTGCGGCACGTTCTATCCATGAACGATGATGCTCACTAAGCTCAATTGCTGTCTCTTCTAGTTCTGCGCTGAGCCTAACATTTAGTTCATTAGAATCTATATCTTTATGTGCTTTTTTGAGCTTTGCTACCATGCGGCTAGCTGCAACAACAGGTATTACAACCTCAAGCGTTCCGTTGTGGCTTAGGCTTAAGCGCTGATTTTTAGCCTTTTCAGAGACTCGTACTTTGAGCCCCAGTTTTGTGCCATCGCTGCAAGCAAACTCCAACATGCCTTGAGCTTAATCTGCTTGATTAGTTGTGCGAGAAATAGTTGCCCATTTTTGGCGGGTCTTCGTCACCATGATAATGGGTTTTACAGTCCGGATCGTCACAGTCGTCGTCCAGATAATAGTCGTCGTAACCATCCTCACCTGCACGTTCGTATACGTCCATGGCTTTTTGTGCCAGCGCCCAGTTAAGACCGTGCTTGGCACAGCGCTCTTCGTCGTAATAAATGAGAGCCAAGGCGTGAATACCTTTTTGTCCGCCACCAACCAGCACCAATAGGTCGTATAGCTGATGCGCAGCCTCAAGCCCCGGCAAAGCCAGACCGGCTTCATCGGCTGCCGCAAGTGCTTTTTCCAGATCGCTAAAGAACTTGCTCAAGTCCATACCAAAGTAGAAGTCTTCGTCTACAATGCGCTTACCAAAGGCGTTTGATAAAGCCGCAACATAAGGATTGTCGCCCAAAACTTCAACTAAACGCTCCTTCTCCACACCTGAAATAAGTGCGAATGAGACAGCCTCTACCAATCCCAGCATTGCGCCTGCCAACGCTATCTGCGAAGCAAGTTTCATTGCCACGCCTGTGCCCGGCAGCCCAACAACTACAACATCGTCGGCAAGAACGCCTAAAACTTCTTGAGCAGCTGCCAAGTTGTCAGGCTCGCCTGCAGCGTAAAGCTTGTATGCACCGCTTTGCGCAAAATCCACCGCGCCATCTATGGGAGCTTCTACAAAACGATGATCGTGTACGGCGGCTAGCGCATATATTTCTTTTGCCAGCTTTGGATTGCTGGTACTTAGATCAATAAAAACACTGGCAGGCTGGGCGTTTTCAAAAATTCCGCCTTCGCCTAAATATATATCTTCGACATCTTGGGGTGTGCCAAGATGTGTAATGACTGTCTGGGCTCTTTCCATTGCCTCGGCAAGTGTTGAGGCACGAACAACCTCATCTGACAACTCCGGCTCAGAATAAACAGCCGCACTACCAGAACCTTTGCCGGTGCCTTTTGACTTAGAGCCTTCGCCACCACGAGCATAGACCGTTACGTCGTAACCGGCATCTATCAACTTGTTCACCATTGGATGCGCTAAGTTGTTCAGATCCTTTTGCCATATAAATGTGATCACTATTTCTCCTGCCTGCGTTTATTCTTTGGCCGCATCCGCATCGTTATCTTTGGATGAGCCTCGCTTAAATCCGGAAACTGCTTTGGCGATGCGGTCGGTAAGCAACATATTCTCGCGCCTGTCCGGACCCCAAAATACAACAGCCATCATCTCCGGGCCTACATGCGAGCCAATTACCGGACCTATGCTGCATTGCCACATTGCAACCTCTATGGGCATCTTGAGCACCTGGTCAACAAGCATTTTTTGCTCTTTTGTAGCATCCGCAGCTCCGATTATCACCGCATTTTGCGAATTCGCATCAAAGCGTTCCTCAAAAATATGCATAAGTTGTTTAAGCGACTTTTTACGACCTCTGGCTGCACCAAAAAACGCCAAGCGCCCATCAATGTCAAAACTCAAAATGGGTTTGATATCCAGCTTAGCACCTGCAACAGCTGCTACATCCGGAATACGTCCACCACGCCTAAGTGTCTCAAGGCCGTCCAGCGTAAAGTAGCCATGCACGTAATAACGAGCCTCGCGTACCCACTCTGCCAGCTCGCTTGCTGTAAGTCCGCGATCACATTGCCGCACAGCTTCCATAACTAAGAGCCCTTCAGCTACTGATGCCAGTTTTGAATCCACAATATGCAACTCAAAATCGGGGTAATCTTTTTTCATTGAGTCCCACGTATTCAAAATGCTTTCAAACGTGCCCGAAAGACAGCTCGAAAAGCAGACAAATACTGTGGGAACCCCACCTTTTGCAGCCTTTTCTAAAGTAGCCTGAATGGTGGCTACAGGCACTTGAGACGTGGTTGGGCTCTCACCTTTGCGCATGCGTTCATAAAAATCATGTGGCTTCATCGATGTCCACAAGTCATCTAAGTGGTCGCCATCATCCATGATGTATGTGAACGGCATCACCTCGACATCATATGACTCCACCAGATCTGCCGGCAGATCACAACATGAGTCTATGATGAGGTTGCATTTCCGATTACGGGTTGCCATTAGCTATCTCCTTTAGTAACGATCTTTTCAAATGGGAGTGACTATCAAAGCTAAATCAAAAGTTAAATAAGAGCCTATATTTTAGCTTAGGGAAGTACTGATTTAATGCTTGTTCGCCAGATTGTGGATAAATCAACACTTTACTTAATTACACAGCCTTTATCATGCATTTCCTGCAAAGCTTTGTCGCCATCATCCGGCGACATGTTTACCGCTCTGCAGGCATCGGCAACCACCGCTACCTTAAAACCCTCTCGCAATGCATCTAAAGCGGTCGCCTTTACACAGTAGTCTGTTGCCAGCCCACAGACCCAAACTTCGCTTACGCCAAAATCGTTTAAGAAAACACTAAGGCCTGTGCTGCTTTGATGGTCGTTGTCGTAAAACCCGGAATACGAGTCTATACGAGGGTCTGTGCCTTTCTTAAAGACTTTGCGGATAAGCTCGACTTTTAGCTCAGGATGAAACTGAGCCCCCGGTGTGCCATCTATGCAGTGATCCGGCCACGCCACCTGATCAAGACCAGCCAGCTTGATGATGTCACCCACTTTTACACCATCGTGTTGCGAGGCAAACGATCCGTGGTTTGCGGGGTGAGCATCTTGTGTGGCGACGATCAAATCTCCTGCTGCAGAAAAATCTTCCGCCAGCAAGTTTGCCTTTTCAACCACAGCATCGCCGTCTTTGACTGCCAGCGCTCCGCCGGGACAGAAATCATTTTGTATGTCCACCAGTATCAATGCACGTTTTGACATGTTTTCCTCCGCAGTTTTGGTGATTTATCGGGGCAGACGTTTTACATAAATCTCTGCGCCGCCTTTGACAGCCAGCTCGTCGTTTTGATTATAGCCACGAAGTTCAGCTTTTATGACACCGTTGTATTTATTTTTGGCTGCCGTTGAAATCACCTCTACCTCGCCCCTTAATGTGTCGCCGGCATACGTTGGTATCGGCCATGCCATATGATTTGAAGCTCCTGCCACCAGTTCGTCACCAAGTGGGTCGCAGGTCTTGATGAATTGAGTCCACAAAGCCATAAAACTATGTGGTCCTGAGGCGATTAATCCGCCAAATCTGGTGTTATCGGCATATTCTTCATCGGTATGAATGGGAAGCGGATCGTAGTTCTTAGCAAACTCAATAATCGCATCTTTGGTCATTTCAATAGCAGGAATCTGCCAGATATGCCCAACCTCAAACTCTTCAAAATACATTTGATCTCCTGGTTTTATACAATCTACAAGCATAATACCTGCATAAAACAGCTGAAGTGGTAATTTTACAGCAAGTTCTATTAATTGCTATTGTTGTAATCAAGTTGTTGTATGTGTTGTTATTTATACTAGCTATTACTAACCTAATTATCTATACTAGTATTAGTGTGATGTTTGCCAGATGGGTACACCTTTGTGATTATAAGCAAGGGAAGCACCGATCTAATGCTTGTGTGTCAGATTCAGCTCGGTTTGCTCCAGATCTGTTTAAGCAGACAGTGGCACTACCGGGCGTAATGCCGCTTTCTGCTCAAACAGATCTGGAGCAAACCGAGCTGAAGATGGCGTGCAATGATTAGATCGGTGCTTCCCAAGGGAGGTACTCGATTATGGATTTGCTTACAATAATTACCGCAATGACCTTATTTTTAGGTGCACTAGCAGCAATTGGAGAAGTCGTCTTTAAGTTCTGGCGTGAAAAACGCCGTGATGTAGAGAAGCGACCACGTAAGTAGCCGCTTCACTATTAGATATGTCAGTTAAAACACTAAGCCAAGTTCAGCTTCTTGGTCATAAAATAACGAGTGATCAGATAATACACCAGCGATACAACAATATAGCCAACAATGTAGGTGCCAAAGATCCACAGGATCGTTTGATCTAGAGTTGATGGAGCTAACAACTCTATTGGAGTACCTATGCCGATACTGTAAGGCAGTGCCACCTCGTCAATGTAACTTAACGGAATTATTAAAGACACCAGCTGTATGGTAGCAATTATTTGACTTGCAAAGTAAATAATCACGAAGGCAAGTACGCTTCCACCCAGTCGACTCTTGGTAAGATTAGGACCTATAGAGATCGCCGTATAGAACATTAAGACACTGGCAACCACAGAAGTAAGCATCAGTACAAGCAGGAGGATAAACCAAAGGAGCGGGTTGTATCCAAAAGCAATTAGATCACTTATCGCTTTGGGGATTCGCCATAACTCGCCCAACCAACCAAGTCCAACAAACAATAAACCAAGGCTGACCATAATTACCAAGGTGCTGGCTATTGACCACACAACTGAAACTATTAGCTTACCAAGAACATGCTGGTTTGGTGTTACGGGCAATGTAAACCATAAATAACCTTCATCACCAAACATGCGGTAGAAACGCACAACTATGATGACCATGGTAAGAACAGCGACACCGGCTAAAGCTATAACGTAAACAGTAGCCATCAAACCGGAAATTGTGTTGTAAATGATACTTATCAGATCGGGGGCGCTTGTAATAGAAGTTGACCCAGAGTTTATGCTGCTGCCGATAGCTATCAAAACAGAGTTAACCCCGGCAAGCACTAACAGAGCTGCATACATAAGAACAAACATGCGTGATGTTGCATTGAATTCATACTTAATCAGTTTTCCTAGCATCGGAATGCCTCCCTAAATACTTCATCAACGCTTTTGCCGGACTGCTCTCTAATCTGATCTACGCTGGTATAGCGCTCTACGTATCCGTTCATCAAAAAGATCACGTCGTCCAGGATGCGTTCGATGTCGTAGATCAAATGTGTGGAGATAACAACAGTTCCTTGCTCGTTGTAATTGCGGATAATTGTCTCGAGAATAAAATCACGTGCCGCAGGATCTACGCCGCCAATTGGCTCGTCGAGTAAGTACAGGTGAGCTTTGCGGCTCATTACCATTGCAAGCTGCACTTTTTCCTGTGTGCCTTTGGATAGAGTCTTAAAGCGTTTGTTTGCATCAATACTAAGTGATTGAAGCATATCCAGCGCTTTGGCTTGATCAAAATCGGCATAAAAGTCTGCGAACATCTTTACGCAGTCGCGCACTTTCATCCACCCATCAAAGTAAGTTCTGTCAGGCAGATAGCTAACGAATTTCTTTGTCTCCGGACCGGGCTCCATGCCACCAATGATGATCTGTCCACCGGTTGGAGCAAGAAGACCACTAGCCATCTTAATGAAAGTTGTTTTGCCGCTGCCATTTGGTCCAAGCAGACCTACGATACGTCCGGGCTCCAAAGCAATATTTATATTGTTTAGCGCCACCATAGAGCCATACTGCTTTGTAAGACCCTGAGTTTTAAGTACCGGACTCATTTACTCCACCTCCCCTACTGCACTTAGGCTTTCAATAATAATTTCACCTGTCACATTTTTTTGTACTGACTGGCCTTTGCTTTGTGTAAGCATTTTTACCGCTGTGTCGCGCTCTATTCCCAAGCTCTTCATTCCCTCAAAATATCTTTCTATATATCCTGAAGCAATGCTTTCTTTCAAATCCATGATCAACCTTTCGTCGGTGGTCACAGTCCTACCACTAGTTCTTTGCGTATGAAGAAGTCCCTGACTCTCTAATTCAGCCATTGCTTTTTGCATCGTATTAGGATTAACGTTGGCCTCTTCTGCTAACTGCCTGACACTTGGCATACTAGATCCCAACGGATACGTTCCAACTAGGATTAGCCTTTGAATCTCCTCCACAATCTGAGCGTAAATCGGGCGATTATTTTCAAATTTCCAGTTCATGTACACCTCCTTTTTTCCTTTCCGGAAGCCTGATTTCAGACTACCAATACCTACCCAGCACCTTGCATTGTATTACTGTACTGTTGTACTAAGTGGTTAATACATTAATACATGGATTACGAGAAGTCAAGAGCTTTGCGATAATTCTTTCAACGTGGAGGAGGTGCGCGGATACGCAGATTTGACTCAGGTATAACTTGATCTTATACTAATTATACAATTAGTAATTGGAGGATTAGTATGTTTGTAGGGCGAGAACATGAACTTGACAGTCTTAATAAAAGCTTTAACGAGCAAGCTTTTCAATTCTCGGTTATTTTCGGTCGTAGGCGTGTTGGCAAAACGACCTTAATAAGTGAGTTTTGCAAGGACAAAAAATCTGTATATTTTGTAGCAGTGCAGTCAACCGCAAAAGAGAATTTGGCTATCTTATCTGAACAAATAATTAAGGCACTTGCTCCGGACGCTCCATTAAATTCTTTTTCATCGTTTAGAGAGGCCTTCGAATATGTCTTTGAGCGCTCGATGACTGAACGCTTTATTTTTGCCATCGATGAGTACCCTTATCTGGCAAAAAGTGATCCGTCAATATCCTCGCTTCTTCAAGCTGCGATTGATAAATGCCAAGCATCAAGCAAGCTCTTTTTGATCTTATGCGGTTCAAGTATGTCGTTTATGGAGAAACAGGTTCTTGGCTATGAAAGTCCGCTTTATGGACGCAGAACCTCACAATATAAGATGCTTCCCTTTGATTATTACGAAAGTGCAAAACTGCTTAGTGGCTATAGCAGCGAGGATAAAATTGTTTTCTACAGCATACTTGGCGGCATGCCGGAGTATCTTTCACGAGTGCAAAACGGGTTAACTATAGAAGAGAATGCTCGCAGTCTGTTCTTTGATCCATCTGGACGATTATTCGAAGAGCCTGAAAACCTGCTTAAACAGGAACTCAAAATGCCTGAAACCTACAGCGCAATCATTTCCAGCATTGCGAGTGGCAACACGCGCATTAATGAGATATCAACAAAGGTAGGAATTGAGACAAGCCAGTGCAGTAACATGATATCCACTCTTATCGCTTTAGGCCTTATACGTAAAGAACAGCCGGCGGCAGAGACAAACTCCAAGAAATCAATCTATCTTTTAAATGACTGGATGCTTGTTTTTTGGTATCGCTTTGTCAAACCTGATCTTGGTAGAATTCAAATGGGTTTGGGTAAAACTGTGTGCAATGAAGTGTTTTCTGAACATATATTTAGCCACACAGGAAAAGCATTTGAAGAATGTGCGCAGAAATATATGTGGAGGCTGTTAAAAGAAGATAAGTCACCGCTGTTTTTTAAATCAATAGGAAGATGGTGGGGCAACAATGCCAAGCTACGTCGTGAAGAAGAGATCGATCTGGTCGCATATTCAGGAAAAGAGGCTATCTTTGGTGAATGCAAGTGGCAGTCAAGCCAACTTGGTATTGAGACGCTAGCTGAATTGGTACGTAGATCTGAACTTTTGCCAAACTTCACTGATAAGAAATATATCCTGTTTTCAAAATCAGGATTCAATCAAGCCTTGCGAAGTAAAAGTGAGAAAGACGCGGACATCACGCTTGTCAGTCCAAAGCAAATGTTTTTATGATGGCCATGAGGTCTTAGAAAAGCAATGTGGTGATATGAGCTGCTTTTACGCTTTGTACCCTACGTGTAAGGCGGCAGCGCCAAGAGAGAAACTTTGGTAGCTTACTTTTTTCAGTCCGCATTTTTCCATCAACTCGGCGAGTTGTTGTTTGGATAAGAATAACTCCGTGGAGTCGTTTAGCCATTGGTATTCGGCGGCTTTTCCGCTCACTACTTTGCCTATGAAAGGCATGACGTACTTAAAATACAGCTTAAACAAAGGCTTAATCGCGGGGTTGGTGGGATACGAGGCCTCTAAGCATACAAAGCATCCTCCCACACGAAGCACACGAACCATCTCGGTAATAGAAGCTTCGTAACTGGACATATTGCGCAGACCAAATGATATGCTCACGGCATCAAAGCTGGCATCTTCAAAAGGCATGGATAGCGCATTACCCTCCACAAACTCAACGTTTGACAGATTAGGTTGTGCGGCGGCTCGCGCACGTGCTACTTCCAACATTTTGTCGGAAAAATCAAAACCTACGACCTTGGCATCCGGCAAAGCGCCGGCAAAAGCCAGTGCAATATCTCCGGTGCCGCTTGCAACATCTAAAACATCTTTTGGCTTTACGTCGCATACGGTACGCACGAGTTTGTTTTTCCAGGCACGGTGCAAACCAAAGCTCTCAAGATCGTTCATCAGATCATATTTTTCGCTGATGTTTTGAAATGTGTTATGCACCCAAGCTTCTTTTTGCTCGGGAGTCGCACTTTTGGCATCGAATGTGGCTGAGCTATTAGAGGGTTGACGGGAGGGTTCTACATTTTGAATCATTCATTGACCTCTCATTTAGGAAGCACCAATTTAATGCTTGTGCGTCAGATTCTGCTCAGTTTGTTCCAGATTTGTTTGAGCAGGCGACGGCACTACCTAGCGTAATGTCGTTGTCTGCTCAGACATAGCTGGGGCAAACTGAGCAAAAGATGGCGCGCAATGATTAAATCGGTGTTTCCTTAATCATACCAAAAACTACAAACTCCCCTAAGCCCCAACTGGCAAGCAGCATAATACACCACAATATATTAACCGAGTAACAAAAGCCAACAATATTACCCATCATTATCTTTCGTTCTTGCAGATTATAGGGACCGTCCACAATGCGCCAGATCTTTTTTCGCAGCAAAAAGTACAAAAGTACAGCAAACACCGCAGTTGCTACGAGCACGACCATTGAGCGCCAAAGTATTATGTCCAAAACCACCAGCCAGATGATCATAAACGCCAGCGTTCCCCAGGCCAGCATGCCAGCCAGCTGTTGGCTCATCGCACGCCCTAAAATGATAGGTAAAGTCCGCCGTCCGGCCTCGATATCTCTATCAATGTCGCAAGTATTGTTGGTCTGCATGATAAGCGCAATCGTAATGATCGGCGGCACGGCCATGAGCAAAACGTACGGCGTAAAGGTAAGCGTCATCGCCACATAAGTAGACAAGGTGATGAACTCGCCCATGGTAATACCGGAGACCAACTCCGCGATCGGTAAGTGGGAGATTGGTGCCGGCCCCACCGAGTATAAAACTACTATTAACGCAGCGGATACGCCGATGACCAGCAATACCCAACTGGAAAGGTAAACTACAATGCCACCGGTCACAGCTGCACAAGCCAATAAGAATATCGAGAAATACAAAGCTGAGCGAGGGTTGATGTTGTTATAGACGATGGAAGCATCATGCTCATCTAAAATAGTCTCTTCGGTATCGGTGCCGGCAAGAAAGTCCTTGTAGTCGTTTAAGGTATTAACGGCGGATTGCATCAAAATGGCTGTTATCAACATCAGCACCCACACAGCTATGGTGCGCACATCCCACACCACCGGTACGTGTGACGTTAACGCGACCGCAGATACTCCACCCACCAAGACAGAGACAATTGCAGCAGCCCACGTAGGCGGGCTGGCTAGTTCCAGCGCCGCCTTAAGGCTAAATCGTTTGTAACCGCTATGATTGTCTTCCAAGAACCCGGCCATTATTTACCCCCACATTGTTGCCACGTCTTATATCTGGATAAACCATCCATCTGTTACGCCCACAGCTTCTTTGATCTCGCTTCGCACCTCTGCAGGTACCGGCTCGTCTACATTCATCAAAATGAGTGCCATGCGAGTCTTTTCGTCTCTGACACCAACTTCCATCGTTGAAATATTTATACCGGCCTTGCCTAATATTGTGCCGATAAGTCCAAGTTGTCCGGGTTTATCCTCATACTTTTGTATAAATATATACTTTCCGGGGATAAGGTCAAGCTTGTAACCCAGCACCGAGACGATGCGCAGATCCTCGCTTGGACCTGATGTTGTCATCGAAACCTCAACTACTTGCGAACCAACTAAGGCCTCAAAAGTCACCTTATTAGAATACTCAGTGCGCACAGGGGTCTTTTCAATCTTGACAGTAACGCCGCGTTGCTCAGCGATGTAGTTTGCGTTTACGAAGTTTACCGGGTCATCGCTTGAAATGGAGAAGATACCGCGAAGCGCAGAGGTTCCCAGCAAGGTTACGTCGTTGTTGGCCAGATCGCCAAACACTTTTACGGTAAGCGACTCGATTGGTGCGTCTGCCAGTTGAGCCAAGATCACTCCTGTTGTCTGGCTGGCTTCGATAAACGGCTTGACCGCAGTCATCACATCATCCGGCACCATTGGCACATTTACAGCGGTAGGTACCATTTTGCCCTCAAGACCGAGCAAAACGTACTCAGCAGTCTGAATACCGGCACGCGCCTGAGCCTCTTTAGTAGAAGCACCCAAATGCGGAGTCAAAACTACTTGGTCTAATTCATGGAGCACAGACTCCGTGCATGGCTCCTTTTCGTAGACATCAATACCGGCACCGGCAACCTTGCCGGACTTGACCGCGTCAGCCAAAGCTTCGATGTCGTAGATTCCACCACGAGCAGTGTTTACCACGTAGACGCCGTCTTTCATCTTGGCAAACTGATCGTAGCTGAACATGCCGATAGTCTCTTTGGTCTTGGGAAGATGCACAGTGATGAAGTCAGCCTGAGGCAGTATATCATCCAAGTTATCGTAGAGCTTGACACCAATCTCAGCAGCGCGCTCCGGTGTGGCATATGGATCGTAGCCGATAACCTCCATATCAAAGGCATGAGCTCGTTTGGCGATAAGACCACCGATACGACCCAGACCGATGATTGCCAAGGTCTTTTGATAAAGCTCGCTTCCGGTGAATTTTCCGCGATCCCACTTGCCTGCCTTCATGCTGGCGTTTGCTTGCGGAGTCTTGCGAGCACATGCAAGCATCAAAGCGAAAGTCTGCTCACAGGCACTAACTATGTTGGATGTTGGAGCGTTGCACACAATCACACCGCGCTCGGTAGCTGCGGCTACGTCCACATTGTCTACGCCAACACCGGCGCGACCGATAATCTTGAGGTTGGTGCCGGCTTCTATGACCTCGCGGTTGGCCTGGGTGGCACTGCGCACGATCAAAGCCTCGTACTCGCCAATAGTTGCTATTAGGTCTTCCGGGCTAAGATCAAGCTTAACGTCTACTTCATGTCCTGCTTTGCGTAAAAGCTCAATACCTTCTTCTGCAAGTTTTTCCGAAATCAAAACTTTTGCCATTAAAGACAACCTCCTAAGTCTTGTGTTAACAACAATTCATCTATCAAAACTAAACTAACTCTGCCTAATACACGCTTTTATCAAGCTCTGCAGCCCCCGGAAAGCAAAAACGCTTGATTAAGGCGTGCATTTGCGCGATTAAGGGCAAAACTAAGCGCGGTTAGCTTTCTCAAACGTATCCATGAACTCAACAAGTTTTTGCACGCCCTCCATAGGCATGGCGTTATAAATGCTTGCGCGCATTCCGCCTACACTGCGATGACCCTTAAGCTCGGCAAATCCGGCAGCTGTAGCTTCGGCGATAAACTTGGCATCAAGCTCGGCATTGCCGGTAACAAAAGGTACATTCATCATCGAGCGATCCTCGGCTCGCACTGTACCGTTAAACATATCGCTCTGATCAAGGAAGCTGTAGAGCACCGCAGCCTTCTCGGCATTACGCTTGCCCATGACCTCAAGACCACCTTGAGCTTTGATCCACTTAAATACTTTGCCACAGATATAAATGCCATATGCGGGTGGTGTGTTGTAAAGAGAACCGTCGTCGGCTTGTGTCTTCCACTTGAGCATCGTTGGAGTACCCGGCCATACGTCGTCGCGAATCAGATCCTCGCGAATGATGTTGATGACAACACCGGCAGGCCCAACATTTTTTTGTACACCGCCATACATTACTGCGTAGCGAGTAATGTCTACCGGCTCGGACAGGAAGCAAGACGAAACGTCGGCCACCAGGTCTTTGCCCTTGGTATTAGGGAGAGTCTTGAACTTGTTGCCGTAGATGGTGTCGTTTTCACATATATATACGTAGTCGGCATCATCGGATATCTCAAGGTCTGAGCAGTCAGGAACGTAGCTGAAGTTCTCATCCTCACTTGTTGCAACGATGCGTACATCTCCATACATCTTTGCTTCCTTGCTGGCCTTTTTGGTCCAAGCACCGGTGAGAATGTAATCCGCAACCTTATTCTTCATCAGGTTCATAGGCACAGCGGCAAATTGCTGCGAAGCTCCACCTTGCAAAAACAGCACTTTGTAGTTGTCGGGAATACCCATGAGATCGCGCAGGTCTGTCTCAGCAGTCCTGATTATCTCCACATAAGTCTTTGAGCGATGGCTCATCTCCATAACCGACATGCCGCACCCACGATAATCAAGCATCTCCTCTGCGGCCTCTTTTAAGACCTCCTCAGGCAATACCGCCGGTCCAGCCGAAAAATTAAACACCCTGCTCATAAAAACCATCCTATCTAATTTAAGTTGAATTGGGTTTGCGCCCACATCAAAAAATTGCTCACTTGCCAAAGCAAACCTCCACGTTAACACGCAAAGGGTAATTTGACGCTAAACTGGTAGTATACCGTAAATGATAGCGGCTAAAGTGCATTAATCGGCAGGAGAGATTATGACTGTTCTTGGAGCTTTCGCGGTTCCGCATCCACCAATAATCGTGCCCGGCGTGGGGGGCGGCGAAGAAAAGCTGGCGAGTGCCACTGTGGATGCCTTTCATAAAGTGGGCAAAACCGTGGCAAAACTTGCCCCGGAGTTGATCATTATCATTACGCCGCACGGCGAGTTATTTCGTGACGCGTTTTATATATCCACAGGTGGAGAGCGTATTACCAACGCGGATGGAGCCAGTAAAGTCTGGGGAGACTTCGCAGATTTTCGCGATGCGAAAGACCGCTTGGAGCTGGCGCTAGACGAGGACTTTGTAGAAACCCTTATAAAATGTGTGGAGGATGACGAGCGGTCTTTGCCCTATGTAGCATCCCCCATGCCGGATGACAAGCTGGATCATGGCTGCATGGTGCCGCTATATTTTATCTCGCAGTATTTGAATATGGATGTGAGTGGGTGGAGCGCAGGCGCTTTGGGCGCGCAGCCCAAGATCGTGCGTATAGGAATCTCGTTTTTGGGCGATGAGGCGCACCGGCATTTAGGGCGCTGTATCGCGAGCACTATTGAGTCGCTCGACAGACGCGCAGTCATTATTGCCAGCGGCGATCTATCGCACAAACTGGAAGGTAGCCACTACGGACATGATCCGGCAGGCGCACAGTTCGACCGTAAGATCACTGAGGTATTTGACAGCGGCAAACTTGAACAGCTTTTGACAATTGATGCAGCACTTCGCGAAGATGCAGCAGAATGCGGACTCAATTCATTCATAGTAATGTTGGGGGCACTCGAGAATTACAAATACGAGTCCCGCCTACTGTCATACGAAGGCCCCTGGGGCATAGGGTATGGAGTAGCAGAGTTTTCAATTAATGGAGAAGTAACTATGAAATTATCGTTGCCCGTACGTATGGCATTTGGAGTTCTTGATGACTTACTTGCCGGCCACCTACCGCCATACGAAAACTCGCCTGCAGTAGCAGCCTTGATTGCCTCCTTAAACGCCGAAGACATGCAGTTTTACGAGGAATTGCGCTCGCGTCAAGCCGGTTGTTTTGTGTCATTTCACAAAGGGCCGGATTTGCGTGGATGCATAGGAACCATTAGCGCAACATGTGATAATCTCACCCAAGAGATATATCAAAACACTGTAAGTGCAGCAACACGCGACCCACGGTTTCCGGTTATCAGACAAGATGAAGTTCCAGAACTTGATTGCTCGGTAGACGTACTTGGCGATGCCGAACCGGTAAATGATCGCTCGGCTCTGGATGCCAAGCGCTACGGTGTGATAGTTTCTGCAGGTTACAGGCGCGGTGTTTTGCTGCCCGACCTTGATGGCGTAAACACGCCGGAGCAACAAATAGCGATTGCGCTGCAAAAAGCAGGTATTTCTCCACATCAGAATTATGATTTGGAGCGCTTTGAAGTAATACGGTACGAGTAGGTTTGTGCGCATGAATGAGTCGTTAACGACAACAACGAGCCTGACCTGCCGTATTTGCCCACACAGCTGCAAACTTAAAGCAGGACAAATTGGTATTTGCGGAGCACGTACAGTGGATGGCGACAAGGTGGTCGCAACGAGTTACGGAAAACTCACCGCGCTATCGCTGGATCCGATTGAGAAAAAGCCGCTTGCCCGTTTTTTCCCGGGCAGTGCGATCCTGTCTATAGGCAGCTATGGCTGTAACCTTAAGTGTCCATTTTGCCAAAATGACCATATCGCTTGCGCTCGTGCGGACAAGTTGAATGTTCCGGTCAGAGAATACAGCCCCAACGAAGTAGTCATGAAGGCGTTGGAGTTACGTGAAAGCGGCAACATTGGTATTGCCTACACATACAACGAGGCGCTAATAAATTATGAGTTTGTTTTGGATACATCGCAGCAGGCTAACGAAGTTGGCTTGAAGAATGTCATAGTTAGCAATGGCTACATAAACGAGCAACCACTGCTTGAGCTGCTCCCCTACCTTGATGCCGCAAACATCGATCTTAAAGGCTTCACCCAAGAGTTCTATGACCGTGTTGGTGCACCTAGAGGACTTGAAACTGTTAAGCGGACAATCGAGCTAATTGCAGCACACAAAGTGCATCTCGAGGTAACAACTTTGGTGATCCCCGGTCTAAATGATTCTGTGGAGGAGATTGAGCAACTTGCAAAGTGGCTAGCCGGCATTAGCTCGCAAACCCCCTTGCACCTCTCACGCTTTCACCCCGCACATCGCATGCAAGACCGCACACCTACTCCACATTCTACGATCTTGAATCTCAAAGATGTAGCAAGCAAGCATCTTGAGCATGTTTACACAGGCAATATGTAGTAGTTGTCATCCTTTGGCTGCGCTGCGCTCCGCTCAGGATGACAATTGTACTTTTCTGCTGATTACAAAGCATTTATGAATCTTTTGATTGCGTTCAAAATCGTGTGGAATGGTGTTGGCAGTGATGTCTTGGATCTGTATTCCGACTTTTTCCAGTTCCTCGTAATCTAGCTTGAAAGAGCGTAAGTTGCAGGAGAAAATTGCTTGCCCATCCTTGCTGAGCAAAGATGCTACGCCTTTTAGTAGCTCAACATGATCGCGCTGCACGCTCCAGGTGCGGTCGTCCATGCGTTTGGAGTTTGAAAAGGTTGGCGGATCGACAAATATTAGATCGTAGGTCGCGCCACCTGAGCGCTCAGCTTGTAGCCACTCTAAAACATCTGCGCGTATGAAGCGATGGATGCCATTATTGCCGCCATCTTCAAAACCTGCACCGGTTTGCCTGTCACGTCTCGCTCCGCTGCGAAACACCTCGATCTCGCCGGTAGCAAAGCCGTTGAGCCGCATGTTTTTTTGTGACCATTCTAAATAAGTGTTTGACAGGTCAACTGTGGTTGTCGAGCTAGCACCTCCGCCGGCAGCGTAAACCGTTGCCGTTGCTGTGTATGCAAACAAGTTGAGAAAGCTTTTACCACTTGCCAGCGAGGCAACATACGCACGGGTCAAGCGGTGATCCAAGAATAGACCGGTGTCCAGATAACCGCTAAGGTTAGTTAAGAACGTATGTTGGTTTTCCTTGACAACCAAGCTTGTAGATTTGCCTTGCCCGCTTTCGCTGTATTGCTCGCCACCGCGTGCTTGTTCGCGCGTTTTGGCAATAACATGCCCAAAATCTGTTCCCAGTACAGTAGGCATCACTGTCAACATATCGTTGTAGCGTCGCTGTGCCTTAGCCTCATCAATCTCACGCGGCGCTTTATACTCGGCAACACAGTAATATACTTGCTCGGCCCCGTTCTCCAGTCCATCGTAGCGGTCTATCGCAACAGCATAATCCGGCAGATCGTTGTCGTAGAGACGATAGCAACTCACGCCCTCGCGTTTTGCCCACTTCTTGCGCTCGCGAGCTACCTTTTTGAGACGTGCCGCAAATTGCTCTGTGCCCGACTCCAAGACATCCAGCTGAATATCTCTACCGTCAACGCCACTTTGGACAGTAATAGTATGGCTCGCATTGTCACCAAGACGGTAATGGTTTAGTTGAGTTTCGATCTTACCGTTATACAGAGTTTCAGTTTTATACGCAGTACGCAAGAGCTGCGTACTTATAGTGCTATCGGGCGTAATAAGATGCAGCGTCCAAGACTGAGGAAAGCTCTCAAGGGCTGCATCGATCTCTTTATATAGTGCCGGCAACTCCTCTTCTTGTCCTATACGATGAGCATATGGAGGGTTAGAAACCACCATGCCTTTTTGCGGCAGTTGATTGTCGTAGTGCTGCTCAAGAGTCTGCAAAGACTGCGCTACACTCGCAACTTCAAAGTTTACATACTCGCTAAGACCCAGGCGTTTTGCGCCATCACGCGCCAGCTCTATCGATTGACGATCGCTGTCCGAGCCAACGAACATGGGCATGGTACCACCCCCATCAAGTTTGGCTTCAAAACGCTGATCTGCTTCATCCAACAGATCATCCCAGATCATCCGGTCATGACCCAGCCAGCCTAAAAATCCCCAATAATCTCTGGTTAAACCGGGAGCTCTATCAAAAGCCATGCACGCAGCTTCAAGCACAAGTGTTCCGCTGCCACAGAGAGGGTCAAAGAGTAGCGCCGACTCATGGTTTGTTTCGCACAGCATGTCTTTCCAACCACTCATCAATAAAATACCGGCAGCCAGGTTTTCTTTCATCGGCGCTTCACCTTGCACTCCGGCTCTGCGATACTCGCGCCTGTGTAAGGGCTCACCGGAAAGATCTAAGTACAAAGTTGCCTTATTACCGCGAAGTGAAAGCTCCAGCCTGATGTCCGGTCTGTCGGTAGCAACGCTTGGACGCTTGCCTGTTAGATCAACCATGACATCGCAAAGTGCATCCTTCACTCTGAGTGCAGTAAACTGTGTGTTTCTCAGCTCATCATTCATGCCGCGTGCATAAATGGCAAAGGTCGACTTCGGTGTGAGGTGCTCTTGCCAGTTGATCGCACGTGACCCCTCGTACAGTTCGTCGGCATTACGCGCTGAGAAACGCTTGAGCACCAATAGCACTCTTGAAGCAGATCGCAGCCACAAACATGCACGATACCCCTGCTCAAGGCTGCCAAAAAAGGCAACTCCGCCACTGAGCGGGCGGGCTCCCTTAATGCGCAGATCAGCAAGCTCTTCGGCAACTGTTTTCTCCAACCCAAAAGGGCAACGCACGTAAAACTCATGCTGCTCATTGTTTAAAGCCGGCTGTTTTTTATTTTGATTATTCATAACGCCTTTCGTGGCAACTCTTGATTTGATAACAAATATCATTTTATCAGCTATATTGTTAGGAGTTTGTTTTGGAAGTCTGAATTGTATTCTTGGTCGAGAGGATCAAATGAAAAAGAAGCTATGGCAACCCATTTTGATTTTTGTTATTTTTATGATGGCCGGGGCGGTTATTGGATTCGTGCTTGGTCCGTTAGTGTCACCGGCATTGTCTAAAGATAGTTTTGAAGACACAATGTTTTTATTGGCACTAATTTTCGTCTTCTTTATTCTGGCAACATTTGCTCACACCATTATTCATGAGGGTGGGCATCTTGTCTTTGGATTGCTTACTGGCTACAAGTTCTGCTCGTTTAGGATATTTAGCATTACTTTCATTAAACTTGATGGCAAGATCAAGATCAAAAAGCTGTCCATTGTAGGCACAGGCGGGCAATGCTTGCTTTCTCCCCCGCATATGGTGGACGGAAAGTTCCCCTTTACACTTTATAACCTTGGCGGCGTTATCATGAATGCCGTATTTAGCTCTCTAGCGCTGGTTGTTGCACTTTTAGTTTGGAACACAGATCTTCTCACAACAGCGCTGATAATCTTTTGCGTCTGCGGTTTTGCTCTGGCAGCAATAAACGGCATTCCAATGAGTCTAGGTGTCGTAAATAATGACGGTCGCAATCAGATAGAGATGAGCAAAAGCCCTGAAGCAGCTTTTTCGTTTTGGACACAACTAAGCATCAATGCGCTCGCAGCAGAAGGGGTGCGAGTAAAAGATATGCCGGATGAGTGGTTTTATCTGCCAACAGATGACTCTTTGAAAAATTCCATGACGGCAGCGTTAGCGGTAATTTATTGCAACCGATTGATGGACAGGCATTCATTTGATGAAGCTTACCAACAAATGAATAGGCTCCTGGAGACGGACACAGACATTATCGCCTTGCCGCAAAGCCTTATTTATTGTGACCGCATCTACTGCGAGCTGATTGGAGAAAACCGCAGTGATCTGGTTGAGTCCATGATGAGCAAGGAGCAGCGAAAGTTTATGCGCGCGATGAAAGACTATCCGACCGTGCAGCGCACTGAATACGCATATGCATTGCTTGCCGAGAAGAATGTTGATAAAGCGGAGTCAATCAAGGCCTCGTTTGAAAAGCGCGCGACAACATACCCTTACTCAAGCGATATCGAAAGCGAACGCGAGTTGATGGAGATTGCGCTAAACAGTATCTAATTCAAACTCGTGGTAGGTTATACTCTTGTGCAGCTTTAAGAACTCAAAGAATTGTTGTGTATCAAGTACCTCAATCGATGAAAGGTCAAAATCATTTGCGTTTCGAGTGATGATATAATCAGCTTTCAAGCTTAAGGCGGACTGATGCAAGTAGGCATCTTCTAAATCTGCCCATGTTGAATTAAGGATTGACTCCGCTTCTTTTTGCCCAACTTGCGCTACACGCACACACTTGAGTAGTTTTTTCATGCCTTCAAGCGCCTCTTTCTTATAAGCCTGCTTTCCTCCTCTTGTGAGAACATACAGCAAGTCGTTAATCTGTGCAGCGCTTATCCAAAGCTCAACTTCACGAAGATAACCTAAAAGCATTAACTTACGTGTGACTGAAAAGTGCGGTTCACGCGCAAGCATAAAATCAAGCGCAATACTTGTGTCGAGCATCAGTCTCATTCAAAGTCGCTTTCAGTCATAAGACCACGCTTGAGCATACGCTCACGCTTTATTTCTTCTGTGCTCATATTTGCATACTCATTTGCCGATCTAACAGGGATGCTATCAATGAAGGCAAGAGCTGTACGAATCTCTTGTTCGCTCCACTGTTTTGAGTCATCGCTAAGTGGGAGTCGTCTGTTTTTAATAATGTAGTCATACGCATCATTTATGAATTGCGAATGACTGGTTCCTAGTTCACGCAAAACATCTGTAGCTGCATCTTTCTTTCCTTGCGGCATACGCGCTGTGACCATAGCATCCATAATAACTCCATGTTAATTGTTGTACGTACAACTAGAATAACATATCCTATTTGAAAAAGGAACTTATATTTAATCTCCGTTTGTTTGCGAGGATGAAAATCTTTGCTTGCCAGCATCAGAGCATGATGATTGCAGAAACGATCTTGAACTCTGGCTTTGGTTGCAAGGTAAATTAGTGTTTAACGCAGAGGTTTCATTCCCGCTCTCTCCCTGTCATTCCTGCGAAAGCAGGAATCCATTTTTGCGAGTTCATGCGTTTGTGGATTACAGGGAGTTTTGAGCGAATATCGATGTGATGCGGAATGACACAACTGCCATAAGCACTAATTTAACACCCTGAGCAGAATTAGCTTATCGTATTCTGAAGAGGGAAAATGAGTGTACATTTTCGAGTACTTAACATTCTGAATCAATACGAGCCAATACTAAACCCAGACAATAGTATTTTTATAAAAGAAGAAGGGTGATGAGTTGTTTCTTTGCTTGCTCTATATATTCTTCCTCTATAACCCCTATTTTTTCGGATATAGAGTTACTGCGTATTGCTGAAAGTTTATCGACTTCTAAAAAGCAGCCTTTATCTAGCCCATTTTGTGCCGTGGGCGAAACTGGGACTCTCGTTTCTATCTCAGCGTTCTCCTTGCTGGTAAATGGTATAACTAGCACTGATTCGCCTGTGTAGCATTTTTCATTTTGAATAATTAGTACCGGTCTTGGCTTTGTGGAATAAATTCCTCCTGCAGCGAGAACCACATCGCCATATGAAAGCATTACCATTCACCCCATTCAGCGCGAACATTATCAAGAAATGCCATGGTGTCATTCTCGCTGTAGTTAGCCGAAAGTGACAGGGGCACTTGTCTTGTTTTTACTGTCTGGATGGCTAGCATTCGTACAGCAGTTGGTGCATCCAGTCCTATCTCTTCAAGTACCTGCGTAAACTGTTGCTTCAGTTCACTATCCATTCTTATGGTCAGCGTCGAGTTCATATTTGACTCCATCCTCTTTCAGTTGACCACTAAATGTTATCATATGATTGCATTTGTGTCTCGCATACTGACTGTTACCTTATCAGTAGTACCGCAATGTCGCCCAGAAAGTCCACTTTTAGATCCTCACATACACTCAGGATGACAATAAAGAGAGTTTTCTCCCGCCAAGCCTCAGTTCTCATTCGAAAAAACTATCAGCTTGTCTTCTTTTGCTTGTTGCATCTTGTCGTCTACCAGATCAATCAGCTCTTGCAGACCGTTTATGTCTAGTTTTTTATAGATGTGGTATACATGCGTCTTTGCTGTATGCTCAGAAATATAGAGCTCTTGGCTGATATGCTTAATGCTTCTACCACGCGATAATAACGACAAGACATCGGCTTCCCTTGGGGTTAGTGAGTGCTCGGCAGTAATATCTTCCATAACTGTTTTCCATATGCCTTTTGCAGCGCGTATCTTAGTTGCGCTTTGCTCAAAGCTGTTAAATGCTCCTTCGGAATCAAAAGGCATATGGGCAGATAACGTAATTGTAAAGACTAAAAAGAGTAGGCAGACCACAATTTGAGCGGTGACATCAGGTATAGAAGTCCACCGGATCACTAAAACGATGACAAAGCCAAGCAGACACCCTCCTGAGATCGTATAAGTACCGTAGGCATAATGATAGATGGTCTGCAGGTTAAAACGGTGCGACCAATTGATTAACAAATTCCAATGCGCTGTCATAAATGCCGATAAACCCATAGCACTCATCGACACTGCAATAATCGCACAAACAGTGTTGTCAAGAAACGGCACTAACACAGAGCCCAAAAAAGCAACCGGAAAAGCCACTCGCTCCACCAAAAGAAATCGAGGCAACACTTTTTTAGTTGTGGAATAAATGATCATAGCTATACACATTACAATGATAGACACTGCCACTGTTAATATCGTTAATACAGCTCCGATAGTGCCAATGCATGCAAATATAATAAACGAGCAATACGAACTGATGGTCACAACATAAGCAGCGTGTCTAAAGGGCATGTTAGCAACTTTGTTAACGCTGGTTAAAGCCGCAGTGTCCACATGTAAGGCAGCTAGTTGCTTGCTAAGAATCATACGAAGAAGCAAAGATATAACCGGAACCGCCACAGTAACTATCACCAAGTATTCACTCTGAATCAAGCTTGTGACAATACAAATCAAAACTCCCATCAGTATTGAAGTAAAAAGGTTTACTCGCAGGTCAGATTTGCCAAACACTCTGGTGTAGGTATCCCAAACAGTGCCCCATAAAAGGAGCAGACAGGCAAAAACAATACCGTTCATGATTTCGAATAAGATTTTTAAGGCACTAAACGCTAACGACAAAGATTGAACTTCAAAATGGTCAAGCAGAGAGGTCGCAATAACAATAGTGACCATAGCAATTAAAAACGCTATAGACACATGCTTTTGTTTAAGCCACTTCGCAGCTGGTATCAGCATAAAGCAAAACAGCGCAACAAAAACGCCAACAAATACAGCCGACTCACCAAACATAAATATGGGTGATTCTGTTTTCTCCTGCAATCTCAAAGCTATGTTAAGTAAGCTAATAAGTGGCCAAGCAATAAAGCAAGAGAAACCGCCGATAATCAATAAAGATATTGTAGTTCTTGGATGTTCTTGCTGCTCAGAAGTAGGTCTCATACTTTTCTCCATACAACACAATGCTCATACCTGATTTGTATGATGTTGAGAAATCAGCTCAATAGCCGATTTCTATGCCGTCTAATGCTCGCTAACATTTCGTGAATCTAATGCAAGTGAATGAATGTGTCCTACAGAAAATAACCCGCTCAGTATAGCAGAAAGAAGGAGGCGATTTTTCGTTAGAAACAAGCTGCAAGTGTAAGTTAAGTATGTTGGAGGAGCAACGTACCTTAGAGTGCGACTACTCACTTACGCAGTCTCCAACTCAAAAGACTACAAAAAAGTTATGGAAGGAGAATTATGTCCGATAAAACCAAGCAGCTCAAACCTGAAGATGTGAACGGTGTTAGGCGAACTACCTGTTCTACCGCAGGACCGCTTATGGTATCTGTGGCTGATGGCAAGATGATCAGAGTAGAGCCGATGCAGTTTGACCCGGCAGAAGTTGATTCATGGCAATGCGAGGTTAACGGTAAAGTTTACAAACCGCCACTGACCCATCCCCTGCTACCGTGGGGTATGATCGGCAGGCAAATGGCGTATTCAGAAAACCGTGTTCGTTATCCGATGAAACGTGTTGACTGGGATCCTAATGGCGAGCGTAATACGCAAAACCGTGGTGTGAGCGGATACGAGCGCATTTCTTGGGATGAGGCTTTTGACATCATCGAATCCGAAATGAAACGCATAATCGAAACTTACGGTCCCTCCGCTATGAGCGAGTTTTACTCCGCACATCCCGAGTGGGGCTCCTTGCACTACTTCTTCAGTGACTGGGTACGCTTCTGGGATATGATGGACGCTACCCATATCGACTTTACACCCAATTCCTGGGAAGGCTGGTCAGCCGGTGCCACGCTTATGTGGGGGCATTGGCCGTCACAAGGTATCCCTGCCGCACCTGACACCTTATTTGATGTCTCCGAAAACGATGATCTGATTGTGCTTTGGGGCGTTGACCCAATGTTTCATAATCTCTATGGCGGCTGTGACCAAGCACGCCTTTGGAGATGGTGGAAGGAACTAGGCAAAGAAGTAATTCTCATTGAGCCACTTTATAACGAGGTTGGCTTAGGCTTTGCCGACAAGTGGATCCCCATCTATCCGGGAACCGATGGTGCTATGGCTTGTGCGGTTGCTTATGTGTGGATCACCGAGGGCACTTATGATCAGGAATACCTGGACACTCACTGCATCGGTTTTGACGAAGAACATATGCCTGAAGGCGTTCCGGCAGGAAATTCCTTTAAGACTTACATTCTTGGTGAAGCAAAAGACCAAACTCCTAAGACTCCAGAGTGGGCAGAGGAAAAATGCGGTGTTCCTGCACGCGTTATCCGCAAACTGGCTCGCGAGTGGGCAAACCGTCCTACCTCGTTTTGGGTGTTTACCGGTGGTGCCTGTCGCCGTCAGTTTGGCGAAGAGTTTCCGCGTCTGGCAGTAGTGCTTGGCATGATGCGCGGTATGGGTAAACCCGGAAGCAATATGGTAGGCCCCTTCCTCTCACTATGCGGTCCTTTTGACTCTGTAAATCAGGTTGGTCCGTTTGGTTATGCAGACGGTGGCATGAACGCTGTGTGTGAGAACTACAGTCTCAACAATACAAAACAGCACCTCACCTTCCAAAAACTTTACGAAGCTGTGGACAAGGGCAAGCTTGAGTATTATGGCGGCGACCTCTTTAATACATCTGCCGAGGAGTACTTCTTTGAGCGCAAGTACCCTGAAGATGGCGAGAGCGAAGTTCACTTCTTCTGGCAGCGCGGTTCCAGTTGCACCAATCCCCCGGACAGAAATACCCACCTCAAGTTCTTGCGCCACCCCAAGATCGAGACCTTCTTTGTAAGCGCACCGTGGTTTGATCGCGAGTGCCGTATGGCTGACCTAGTGTTGCCTACAACCACAATGTATGAGCGTGAAGACATCACCGAGCCTGCAAGCGTTGGTCAATACATTCCACCGGCATACATTGGTCTTCGCTCGGCAATTTATCACCAAAGATGTATTGATGTTGTTGGCGAGAGCAAAACAGATATGGATATCTTGGCTGAGATCGCCGACCGCTTTGGCCTTAAAGACACATATCTTGAGGGTAACACAGAGGAAGGCTTCTTGCGCAAGATGCTTGCCACAACCAATATCCCCATGTCATTTGAGGACTTCCGCGACAAGGGTTATTACGTTTGGCCGGCTCCAAAAGACTACAAGCCCAACAAGCAGTTTAATGACTTCTGGCGCGATCCTGAGGCTAACCCCATGCCTTCACCAACAGGCAAGGTAGAGATTTTCTCCACTTTGGTGTGGGAGAAATACGGCTACAACGATGAGATTCCACCTGTTCCTCACTATATCCCCGAGCTTGAAGGTCACGAGCCTTCTGAGCTAAAGGAAAAGTATCCGTTGCAGCAGCTCTTGGCACATCCCAAGTTCCGCTTCCACGGCAAGTACAACGACTGCACTTGGCTAACGGGTGCTTACAAGGTCAAAGGCCCTGATGGTTATCCTTATGAGCCTGTGCTCATTCACCCCAATGATGCCGCAGCGCGTGGCTTAAAAGACGGCGACATTGTGATTTGCTACAACGATCGCGGCAAAGTGTTGGCCGGCGTGCAAGTAACTTATCGCATGAAAGAAGGCGTTGCTCAACTAACGTACGGCGCTTGGAATGATCCACTGGATGGCGGATACGGACCGGCTCCGGACAGAGGCGGAGATGGACAGTATCTGACCTATGGCGGAGAGATGTCTGTTCATCATCTGAGTGGTGCTTATAACTCATCGCTGATCGAGATCGAAAAAGCCGATCTGGAGCAACTTGCTAAGGATTATCCCGAGGGCTGGGCGGGTAAATATCGTACATGGAACAAGGAGGGCAACTAATGAAAACTATTCTTGTTGATCCATCTCGCTGCTTACAATGCTCAAACTGCTGGGTTGCATGTAAAGATGAGCATACCGATAATGACTGGTCACCAATTGCTGCTCCGCAAACCGATGATCAATGGTGGATAAAGATATATGAGACCGAGGTTGCCTCGGGTGCCCACATGAAGCTAAATCGTGTGCCGATCATGTGTCAGCAGTGCGAGAATGCTTACTGTATGGAAGCTTGCGACAAAGGTGCCATATATCGTCGCGACGACGGAATTATCATCATTGATCCCGAGATCTGCTCAGGTGCTGACTGCGACAAATGCGTCTCAGCTTGCCCGTACGAGCGTGTATTCTTTAACGAAGAGCGTAAGTGCGCGCAAAAGTGCACTTTCTGTGCTCATCTTTTGGACGCCGGACGCGAAGCTCCGCGCTGCGTAACTGCCTGTCCAAACGACGCACTGGTCTTTGTGGATGAGGACGAGCTAACTGAAGAGAACATGTATGCTCCGCTTGAGCGTCTTTATCCGGAGTACAAAACCAATCCCAAGGTCGCTTACGTTAAATTGCCCAAGCCATTTGTAGCCGGCGAGCTGGCAACGGACGACGAGCAGGACTGTATAGAAGGCGCACAGGTTTTGGTGACCAATCAAGTGACCGGAGCTGTCTTTGAAGGATACTCAGGATCATTTGGCGACTTCCACGTAGATGTTGATAAACCCGGTTTTTACACGGTCACATTTGTGGCAGACGGTTTCAAGCGTAAATCGATCAAAGATGTTGATCTGCGCGAACCCTTTAGTCTAGACGTGGTCAAACTTTGGACACTGGTTAAGTAGATTGGAAAGGACTGTTCTTATGCCTACATACAAATGGGTTGCTACAGTTAATTTGTTTCTCTGCGTGATTATGGCCTTTTTACTCTCTATCTTTTTGACCGTCGGGCAAGGTCAGCATCTCTCCTTGGAAGGATGGACATTTACACTTGCCGTTGCTTTTGTTGCCTCTTTGGTGATTGCTTTTATCGTGCCCTTACCAAAGATGGGCGCATGGTTTGCCACTCAGATTTGCGGTAAAGATCAAGGTGGCGGTGTCTTTTACTTGGTAGACAGCGCCATGCAGGTAGCAGGATTTTTAGTATGCGTTAACCTAATCATGACCATTGCGCTTTCCGGCACCGGCGACATCAACGGAATGAGCTTCATCGACAGATGGTGGATCATGAACCTGAACTTCTGGGCAGTAGCCTACATCTGCTTCTTGGTAGCTAGACCGATATCTACCGCGCTTGCCACAAAGATCTGGGGCGACTCATCGTTTAAAGCTCCGGCCGGCGAGAACGCCTAGTTCTGATTAGAGAGGACAAAGAGGGCAGTTTGATTTTGTCTTCAAACAAAAATTACCCCTGAAGCATAAGTTGCATCAAGCAACAGGGGTGAAATCTTATCGAATGAGTGTGTCAGGGGGACGTAAAACTTGACACACTCATTCTTCCATTAATTAAAACTAATCACTCTCAAAGCGTGTGATTAAAATGCATCCGGTGGCTACGATTCCAAGTACCAAAACTACAACACCGGTAAACATCCAATTGCTTAGATCTGCACCTAACAGTAGTGGTGTGATCGCTGTTCCCAGGAACTGTCCCAGACTTTGTATGAGCATAAATACACCCATGGCAATCGCTGCGGCTTGTGGTTTGGTTAAAGCAAACAATCCGTTGATGAACATTACCGGAGCGCCAAGACCTACCAGACCCATAACGATGGCGGCTACCCACATCATGGGTCCGGTAGTTGTAAGCAAAACAAACGCGCAAGGACCATTTGCCAACATCGCTATCGCTAAGAGCACTTTTACCTTGCCGGTCTTATCCGTAAGATAACCAAACAGTGGAGAAGATATCACTGCCAACAACATTGGTAGTGTGCTAATAAAACCGGAAAGCGTTGGGTCAAGACCCTGCATTTGCATAAAGGTTGGTGAAAACGCCAGCATTGCCAAAAGCACCATATTAAACATGGTCCATGCGACTAAGAATATCAAGATGTTTGGCTTGAGCAGAGATTTGTATCCCACTTTTTCTTGCACCTGCTCAGCAGCAACTTCGTTTGCCTCACTTATGCTGGATGCCAACTTCTTGCCCGGCTCTCTTATTAGCACTGCAATCAAAACAGCGGTTACAACTGCCGCACCGGCATAGATTATCCATACGCCCTGAAAGCCCGTAAAACTATACAAAGACGGTGTTAGAGTGCCGCCAAGCACTGATCCCAAACAGACCCAAAGTGCCCAGATACCAGTCGCTGACCCTATTTTGTCGGGTGCGCAATATTTTTGCACAGCCAAAGGCCCGCATATTGTTACAAAAATCAACGCTACACCTTCTATCGCTCTTGAAACGATAAGCAGTGTTCCGTTGCCACAAAATGCACCAAACAGAGCGCCTATCAACATAACTACAGTTGCTGCAAACAACATGTTCTTGGGGCCAAATTTTTTGGCCAACTCACCTGTCGGGATTGCAAGCACAATACCCACAAATGTAAAGATGGACATCAACCAAGATGTTGCTGTTGAGTCGTTATTAAAGAAATCTGCAGTAATGATAGGCATGATCGATGGAACCTTATACTGCGCTGTAGCAATTGTGGTTCCAAACAGTAACAGTACGATCGCAATCATTATATGATTTTGATACTTAGGCTTGTTACTTTCCATGAAACTTGGACCTCCTTCATATTGAAACTCAAGGCTTTAGGTTTCAAACCTAGTGTAAGCGGAACCTTCTCGGTGCGAGCGCAACATGCACACGTTGCGCTCGCTTACAAGTTTGGTCATTAGCCAAGGTCGTTGCGTGTATTTGCCATCACTTCGGCCGCTGTTGTACCCTTCATGTTAAGCTGGCTTCGCCCAATCAAACTCGGGGCAGGAGATACAACATCTTCTGTGTTTTCAAAGATCGTACCCAAGTCTCCACGAGCTTTTTGCAGCTCGACCATCTTTGCGCCATCCATTGGCACAAATAACTGACGCGGACGATGTGGTTTAAAGATATAGTTTGGATCGGTAATTGAAGGGTCGGGCATTTCCAGCAGCTGTTGCAAGTCGCCGTATTTTTTCTTGAGCTCCTCTATCGGACCAAAGTCAAAAGCACGCATTGGGCAGCTAAGTACACAAAGCGGTTTATCCCCTGCCTCCAGTCTGTCGATACACATTGTGCATTTGCCCATTTTTGTTCCGACTTCATCATCAGCAAATTTTGGTGAACCGTACGGACAGGCTTGTACGCAAGCGCGAGCACCGGAGCATTTATCGGTATCTACTAAAACCGCACCATACTTGTCCTCCTTGGTGATAGCACCACTTGGGCATGCATCCATACATTTAGGCTCAGTGCAGTGACCGCAAGAAAACGCCAGCAAATTGATGCGAACATCCGGGAATACTCCACTCTCCCAGTCATATACGCTCATCCATTTTTCCGGACCGGGATCGATGTCGTTCCAGTCCTTGCAGGCAACGGAACATGCCTGGCAGCCATAACAACGGCTTTGATCAAAAAAGAATCCATACTGTGTCATGATTACCGCCCTTCATACTTTGCAACTTCGACGATGCCGGCAGTGAGCAAGGCACCTACGGCATGCGGCAAGTGCTTATCGCCTAATAAGATATTGCAGTTACCATTGGTATCGATGCCAAAGGGGTTAGCCTCGTCCTTCTCATCATTTGGGGCAAACCAGGTGCCGTGATGAATGGCAACAGTACCGGGGATGGTCTTTGAGGTTACATAGGCTTCGATGATCGTTGAACCAAATTCAGACGTGACCAAACAGGTGTCACCGTCAACTATGCCGCGCACCTTGGCATCAGGTGGAGAGATCCATACCGCATGGCGATAGCAGTCATCACGTAGCCAAGGGTTCTTGTCGTTGCTGGAATGCTGGCGATATACCGTAACCGGTGTAACGATCGACAGTGGATATTTCTCGGTGTCCGGATGATAATAACCATCGTAGGGAGGCGTATCGTCATAAGATACATCCCAAACCGGCATTGGATCCATGTGCCCACGCCAACGCGTCTGTGTGAGGTCGACGTTTTCAAGGAACTTGCTGTAGAACTCAACCTTACCGGAAGGTGTAACAAACGGACTTTGTCCGGCCTCGATGGAATTTTTAAACGGATAGAACGGCTCTTCGATAGGTACGCGAATCACCGGCATCTTTAGAAACTCTTCCCAAGGCTTAGGATAAACACCTATGGAGGCTAAGTAACCATCATTGTCTGCTGCCCAAACCTCATAAGCCGGCTTGTATATACGCTGACGTACAGCCTCGTCCCAATCTTCCCAACTTACATCCAGCAGCTTGGGATTGTATTTCTCGCCAATTCCTAGTCTCTTGGCAATTTCAGTCCAAACCCATTCTTTGGAGCGGATATCACCGGGAGCATCCACAGCTTTGTCGCAGTAAACAAAGTAGTTTCGCATGCCTGACGGGCCGAGGAAGAAGCGCTCTTGGCCAAAGAAATAAGTATCCATATTCTCAAATTGATGAATAGGCGCAGGTAGAATAATATCCAAGAACTCCATGCTTGGCTGACCCTCGTGCCACTGCCAACCCCAGGAGAACTCAGCGCTGGCAAAACCTTGCATGCGCTTGTTGACGCTGTGCTGATTATTGACGTAGTTGTTGTCCATGATCAGCATCTTTATGTTGGGTAAAATAGCTCCCGGAGGTGAACCAATAAGTGAGCGGAACTCGTCTTCGCTGATCTCGCCGTCATCATATAACTTGCGGCTATAAAGGGTCTCAGTAAGTTTATTGTTGTTAATAACCACCGGCGTGGCAAAGTCCGCCGGGGCACGTCCCCAATCCAACAATGGTGTTGTTACATGCGGGATTGTGGTCAGAGAGCATCCGCTCTCACAGCCACCGGGTCTGGCGATGTTACCAGTCATAGCCTGAAGCAACATAGATGCACTAGCTGCATAATCTCCACGATTGCGCTTGGCTATCGAATAATGAGCCTGTAGGTGCACGGGTGCGCTTGCAGCATAAAGGCGAGCTAAGCCTTCAATGGTTTCAGCGGGAACTGCGCAAATTGGCTCTGCCCACTCAGGTGTCTTTGGTATGCCATCATCTTCGCCCATAACATACGCACGGAACTTCTCAAATCCCAGAGGCTCTACTAAAGCATCAACAAATTCGTGATCATAGAGATCGTCCTTATATAGGATATAGGCTATCGCAAGCATCATTGCCAAATCTGTACCGGGGCGAATTGGGATCCACTGATCAGCCAAAACCTCGGCACTGATGGTGTAGCGTGGGTCGATAACGATAACTTTAGCGCCACGCTCTTGAGCCAACTTAGTGTAATAAGGAACCGTTCCAAACCATCCGACCAACATGTCAAGACCCCAAAGGATGATCAGATTGGAGTTAAATAGATCCGGTGCCTCAAATCCGGGGAATGAAGTGCTTGTGCCCTTGAACATAACATCTACCAAGTCCACTCCCAGATGAAATTTCTCACCAGCAGTGTGTCCCGATGTTGAATGATCTCCCCAAGTAGCTACGTTGGCATCAAACCAAGGTGCAAGCGGCATATCGGTGCGCTCAAAAGCTCCATACTGACAATAAAATATCGAAGCCTGACCATAAGTGTCTTTGATATTCATCATCTTCTCGGCAATAGTATCCAGCGCCTCTTCCCAACTGATTCGCTCGTAAGTGCCATTGCCGGCGCCATATTCACCGGTTCGCCTCATAGGATATAAAATACGATCTTCGGCGTACAACTCTTGACGCCAAGCATGTCCCATCGGACAGGCGCGCAGCTGCACAAGACCCTTCTTTATCGAATCTTCATCGATGTCTTCACGCGGGTCATTTTTGTTGATCGAGTCATCCGGCTCGATTGCGATGATCTTTCCGTCCTTAACGCTACATTTTAGTACGCAGCTGGCATCCCAACACCCATTGTTTACGCATGTTGTGTAAACATAGCGGTCTACCTCGTGTTTTTCTTTCAGCCTGTCGATCATGTCCGCCGTTCTCCGGCATTGCCCTTTCTTCAAAGCCACGGGTTTAAAGAAGTGAGCGGTTTACTTTCTGACAATTCTTAAGCTCTTTGTGCGGGTTATGATATATCGATCTGCCTAATTTTAGGCTCAAGATTAATTATCCTTATATAGCAATAATAATTACGTCGAATTTTGCATTTCGGGAAAACGATTTTCCCGCAATATGCTATGTAAGACGACTTCTTGATGTTTTCAGGTGCTAAACTCTAATCCTTGTGAGCGACCACTTTCTGACACAAGCTCAGCTCATCAGTTTTTGATTTTGATAATGGAGGTGATCCTTTTTCATTGGATTTTAAACTAATAGAGCTTTGCCATGTAGGTTTGTTGATGCGTGTCCTCAACACACGTCCGCAGAAAGGAATGCCTAATGTGCTTTAGACCAGCAACTGTACAGGCAGACAAACGATGCCCGGCATGTACTACTTCAAATCCCATTGCCGCAACAAATTGCAGTGCTTGCGGGACTAAGCTGCCGGACATAACAGAAATGCCTAGCGCTGCAACACCAAATGTGAAAATGCCCGGAGCTTTTGGTGACTCCGGAGTAGCCGGTGGCGGTTTTCAACCACGTATACCTGATAAACCAGGTGCTTCTCCCTCACCGCCGGGCAAAGACTAGTTAGAATCAAACGTGCCGGATGTCGTTACAATGATGCCCGGCACGCACTATTTAGTATTCATATTACTGATACTAAGCACTAATATCTGAAGAAATTTTGAACACATATCTACTCTGCAAAGTATGAACCTGTACAGTTACGCCAACTATTTTTCGCATCTTCTTCATTAGCTAAGGGGAGAAAAGTGGATTATAAGCCTATTATTTTAAATGATCAGACTTTTGGCTTGGGGGGGAAAGTATCTGCTGCGCTTTCACGCGCTGAAATGGAACTTATCAGAGCTGAAGATCGTATATTGGCAAGTCCCAGCTCTCAAGCCGTGCTTAAGGCGTTGTCTCGTTTTGAAGCTTTAATGTCGTCAAGAGTTGTTACCGGAAAAAAGATCGGGCTGCTCAGCTTATTGCGCTTAGAAACTGCGCTACAGCTATATCCACTTAATGAAAAGAATAACGAATTGTTGGAAAGGCTTATACTTAGTGAGAGCTTACAAGATGATTTGGGTCTCCTTGAAACGTTCAGATACATGCAAGCACTTGAGTGGATCAGTAGAGTAATTGATGTAAAATCAAACATTTTGCCTAAGACCATCTTAAACATTCATTCAAGATGTATGTATGGTCCTATTCGTCTAAGTGAAAAAGTGGGTTTTAGAAAAACTAAATACCAAGCACCATTAAATACACCGGATAAAAACTTGTATACTGCTCCGCTGCCTGATGAAATACCTGCTCTGATCGAAGATTACTGTGCCTTTGTAAATAAAGATTTATTTTGTCCGTCTGCACAAGCAGGGCTTTCGCATTTTCAGATTGAATCCATTCATCCTTTTGAGGACAGCTTGGATGGTACAGAGCGTGCTTTATCTCACATGATATTTTTTAAACGCGGTTTGTCAAAAAGAGCAATTGCGCCACTTGCCTTAGGTCCGGCTCGAGATACCGAGAACCACGCACGGTATTTTGTTCCCCACCAAGTTGGGCATGTGGTTAACGATATAGGCAGCTACATTAATTCCGGAAAGATTTTTTCGCTTTGTGCACACTACACCTTACTTGCAGCTAAATCGATGCACTACTACTTAAATACCATTACAAAACTCGAAGATTTATGGCGCGAGCGAATGGGAAAGATCGAGAAGGGGTCGATCATCGATGTGTTGTTGTATGAGTTGCCCGGCATGCCCATGATCACAGTAAACTCGGCCTCGCGCAACCTTGGTCGCAGTTTTTCGGCAACAAACGACGCACTTATTCGTTTGCAAAAAGCTGGTATTTTAGAACCAGTTGCTTGCATCCAAAAGAACCATGCCTTCGTTGCAGCGGAAGCTGTGCAAGCCTATGAGATGATCGATCAAAAGATCATCTCAAGAAACCCCATCGCCCGAGATGACATCTTTGGATAACGGATAACAGAAGATATGACCGATAGCGAAAGTGAATCGGTCATATCTTCTGTTACTATTCACTTGGCGCACTTGCATATATCGCAAATGTTAGACCATCGCCTATAACCGGGTTTGCATAAAGTTGGTCTAAGTTTGTTGGCTCTACCAAGACTGACACAGGTTTTTCAACATCTTCAAAGCAGCTGCGATAATCTTTTATGTAGGCATGAATTGTATATAGCAATGGGTGACTGCCGTCTTCTTGTGTGGCTCTATCCCAGGCGCACTGACCTTTGCAGATTGGTAAAATCGCACAAGTTTTGCATAGCTGATCATCGAAGGGGTTGTAGTTGATTGTAGAAAGTGTCTCGACGTCAATATCGTCGTTGATGTTAAACAGCGCATACTCTTTGTAGCCCATGCGCCCATCACATTTATAGACATCACCCGGGGCGTCAATCACAAAGTAGTTTTCCAGCTGCCCCCTACAAAAGTTCCTGATGACTCCTAGAGACCTTTTTAATGATTGTGCGTTATAACCTTCTTCTTTAAACAGTTCATAGGTGAGCCAGCTATACTCTTCCCTGGTGTAAACATCCAGGTTAGTACTTTCATTTTCACTTTTGGCGATGTGAGCATTGGCACTCAGATCATCAGTGTAGTCTTGAATCGGAGTTGGTGTAACCGCAACTCCCTCACCTGCAAATCTCTTGCGGAGGCTGCGGTAATCGTCCAAAGTCTTCTTATCCATGTTTACTGTAACGTTAACCTGCACTCCAGCATCTCGCAAGTTTAGGATGCCTTGCACAGCCTCATCAAACGAGCCTTGGCCGCCACGTTTTGGTCGCCTGCAGTCGTGCAGTTGCTTGCAGCCGGCTAAAGCAGCCATTGTGGTTGTAACTCTGCTTGCCGCAAGACGCACCGCCTTTTCTTGATCAATCAAAGTTGTGTTTGAGATGAGTTCAGCGCCGTATGCAATACCACGAGCATCACAAAACGCAATAAGCTTAGCCGAGAGAGACTCGATGGTATCGATGCTGATAACCGGCTCGCCACCATACCACTGTACGTGCAGATATTTAAAGTGATCGCGTTGGTAAATTTCACCTACAAACCAAAAGATCCTGTCCAATATCTCTGGTGTCATCGCGCCTGAAATACTTTGATTCTTCTCGTAGCAGTAAGTGCAAGCCAAGTTACAATCATAACTTGGCGCTATACAGAGGGCTAGAAGATCTTTGCTGCGAACGTCTTTGTCAAACTGCTTTCGCTGCAAATCATAGTCTGCTTGCGCGTTATGGGTCATGATCCCGGCATTTAAAAACGCTTCTGAGAATTGCTTTCCGCCTGCCTCAAGATCAGAGTAGGCATCAGCGCTTAAAACAACGAGCGACGAGCGTAAAGTGTTAAACACCAGATATTCATCTGCACCGTTTTCTACCACTACGTTAAAAGGTGAAAGCTCCATTATGCACCCCTCATAATACTGCCCAATACTTGGTTTTATTAGATTCTACGCGATTTTATGCAATTTGATAACTGTGTCAGGAAACTGAAAGTTCTTCAATTTCCATCTAGATTTTTCTATATTTTCTGTAGTATATTCATTCAACTTTGTATTAATTCTCTGCATTGTTATTCAGAATGGCTGCAAATGAAAAAGACGTTTTTGAAATTATTCATCTCGCTAGCTCTCTCGCTTTTGTTTTTCTTTGTTCTTCTTATTGCAGTTAACGGAAACCTCTATTCCTATTTGGCTGGGCTTCTTGGATATGAGGTTATGGACAACCGAATACTTGTTTTGGTGTTGGCGCTCATTCCAACTGCACTGCTCTTTACAAATATCTACCAGCTACTAAATAACAGAATCCACAGATTCTTTATTAGAGCAGAAATAATTCTGTATATATTGGCACTGTTTGCCATCGTCATGTTAAAAGCTCGTGGCTATTCTGCTATCAATTTGGACATAACCGGCCTTTACTTCCAGATTATCGAATTCCCGGAACAAGTTGTTTTGAATCTGCTCTTATTCATACCTGCAGGTGCACTGCTGTTTAAGTTTGTCAGATCGCCACTTAAAGCCTTGGTTATTGCCCTAGTGTCGATCATTGTAATAGAGACAGCTCAGCTTGTATTTAGCCTTGGAGTTTTTGACGTTGTAGACATCTTTGTAAACATGCTCGGACTTTCTCTTGGCTTCATGACAGTAAACATTTCCTATGACGCAGGGTTTAGCGTTGCCGCGATAGACAGCAAGTATTTGAAAATTAAGAAAGCACGGCTGCCTAAAGATGCCGCTCCTGTAGAAAACCTCACAAAGCGCTTGAGAAACAAACTTGCTTTCACTGGTGTAACTTATTTTGTGCTCTGCTTGGGCATCGCAATAGGATTTGCCTTTTATGACTATCAACCGTATGTACCTCAAGGCGAAGCTACCTATACCTACTCTGATAAGACTTTAAATGCCTTGCCCACAGCAACCATAAGCACTGATTACTTAAAGAAAACTATTGAGGACATGAATAAAGTCTCGATTGATAACGCAATGTCTTCTTCAGATTGGGTGCAGGTAAGCGAAAACGGCTTTCTTAGTTCTAGCGGCAGAGTATCAAACTATGATAATTGGCATACAGAGACCGGTAAGCAATATTATGGACTCACGCTTAGCATAGAAGAACAGATTTCCGGCATTTCTGTTACGCACGAAGTGCCGCTTATAGTTGACGAATATACCACGATTATATGCGATGGGCTGACATTTAAACTCTCTGACTTTGGTACCGTTGTTGCCAACTCTCATTACTTCAGACTACAGGCAGTTTTTTCTCTGCAAGATGGATGGTTCAAAGCCGAGAAGTTAACGTTTAAAAGGACAAATGAGCAAGAGTTACAGTATGGGTACTTTAATTTTTCCGAGTTGACAAAAACCACCCTCGAAACCAAAAAGCAAAAATCTGCAATACTGATGGATATAAGGTCTGATGGGCTTTGTACAATTGATGCAATCGCAGACAGTTTTTATGAGGATTACCTGTCCGGCGATGTTTGTTTTACGGCAGTAATTAATGATGTTTTTGGTAACGCCCTTATTCGCCACACGTTCGTAGTCTTCTTTGAAGAGAAGTATTCTCAAAAACTTCTCGACACCTTATCTGCTGATGACAATCATGTCCGCTTCAGCTGCACACTCAAAGATGGCAGGCTTTGCTTTGTAGATACTGTTTAGACTGATACAATAACTTTCACATAGATATATATGCAAGGGAGGTATAATATGTTCAAATACGTTGGCAGCGCAGTGGAGGTCGAATACTCTACCGGTTATCACTTTAAGATCGAATATCTTTCGGAAAACACGATGAGATGGACATCGCTTAGCCAAAGAACTGACGGCTTACCGATGGTGGGTGAAGAAACCTACTATCTGCATGCTTTAGCAGAAGAGATTTATGCAATCAGCTGGATCGAAGACTCCGGAGTTGTTGTGTCACAAACATTGGATCTGGATAAAGGTGAGGTTTACGCTTTCATGACTTGGGACGACCCTCAAGGCAGAGGCGGAAAAGCTATGTTAGCTCACAGTGGTACAGCCAAGTTGCTCTGAATCGCATAAACTCCATATATTTCGTGAGCAGATTTTTTCGATAGCTGCTTTATACTTAGCATGCAAATAAGCTGCAAGTTGGGCTTTGTCGATAAAAGGGAGATGTATGCGATGAAGAACGAACGTGTCTACAGGATGTCGTTTTCAAGTGTTTATCCACTGCTGGTTAATAAGGTAGAGAAAAAGGGGCGTAACCAAGCAGAAGTTGATACTGTTGTATGCTGGCTTACCGGTTATGACAGCGTCGGACTTAAAGAACAGCTAGACGCACAAGTTGATTATGAGACCTTCTTTAACGATGCGCCCTTAATGAATCCCAACGCAGACAAGATCACCGGTGTAGTCTGCGGTGTGCGCGTAGAAGATATTGAAGACCCCATCATGCAAAAAGTGCGCTGGCTGGATAAGCTGGTAGATGAGCTGGCTAAAGGTAAAGCAATGGAAAAGATATTGCGAAGTTAGGCGCAAGAATTGCCCCCAGACAATTCCAATCATCCGGGGGCTCTGTGAAATCTGTTAGCTCTGCTTCATTCATGCTGTATTTGCAACAGGTTTCTACTTCTCGTCTTCTGACTTGTCTTTAGAATCAGAAGTTTTTGTTTCTTTCGTATCTTCTTTCGGAGTTTCTTCTGCAGCCTCTTTTTCCACACTTGGCTTAGCCGCTACTTCTGAGACTGTCGCATTATCTTCTTTAGCTTGTGTAGTATCGGTCTCTTTGGATTCTGCTTTCGCATCAGGTTCTTCTGCCTCTGCTTTCTTTGCTTCTTCTTTAACGCTGTCAGCATCAGCTGGCTCATCAGCTATCGGCTGATTTATCGCTTGCGAGTCTTCTGCATCTGAAGAATCAGAGTCAACTACTTCATCAGCTTCTGTAGCCTCATTAGAAGGTTCATCCTCTACCGAATCGGTAGCTGGCTGCTCCACTACGGGTGATTCTTCATCATAAGTAGGAGTTTCAACCGACTCTTCAGTTGGAGCTTCTGTTGCAGGTTGATCTCCGGCAGGAGATTCAATTGGATTTTCATCATTAGGCTTATCAGACGGAGTCTCTATAACTTGATCCGCCGGAGCCTCAACAGGATCTTCCACTGGAATCTCTACAGGTTTTTCAGTAGGCATATTGACAGGAGCCTCTGTTGGGATTTCAATAGTAGGTATCTTTGCAATTACCGGTGCAGCTTTAGGTTTTTGTGCAGGTCGGAAATTATATGTCTGTGCATCTTGACCTGCAACGGCGGCGACACTTAACGTATAGTCTCTGGTGTATGCAAGAGAAGTAAAAGTGCTATATTGACCACCAGATGTGGTTATTGTTAGCCTGTCATTTACGACATCTTTGCTAATTGCAGTTATAGGCCAGTTATAAACCGTGCATTTAAGAGCTAGATTTGACATGCTTAGGGCATCCCACCAAGCATCGGTTGCATTATTCACACTGATGGTAAAGCTATTATCTCCACCGTAAGCACTTACCATTGAGATACTAATTGGCAAAATCACTTCTTCTTCCCACTGAGCATAAAGCACTACATCTTGAGTAATTGTAAGTGTGTCTCCCGCAGCATATGCGCTTCCTGCGCCGTCTTTATCTGTGTTCCAATTTCTAAATGTGTAGCCTTCACGAGTCATAGTGTCAGCGCCTAGTACAGTTGCACTTGCATCTGCTTCGTATTTAGCGCTATCAGTTGGAGCATCTTTGCCGCCATTAGCGTTGTAAGTTACGCTGTGTTTAACTACTTCATCATCTTTAGCAGGATCCTCATCCGTTGGTTCATCTTCACTTGGCTCATCTTCACTTGGCTCATTTTCAGAGTTACCGGTGTCGTCGTTGCCATCTCCGGTATCATTGCCGATATCTCCGGAGCTATTGCTGCCCTCATCATCATTGTTGTTTCCCGAGTCATTATTCGATGGTTCATTTATTATGGGGCTCTCAGGCTCTGTTGCAGGTACTTCAGGAGTTGCATTGGAGTCTTTATCGACTTCGTTATTGCTGTCGCTACCAGAATTATTGCTGCCGTTATTTCCGGAATTCTCATCGGTATCATTGCCTGAACCATCGGTGCCATTTTCCGAGTCTTCATCGGTGCTATTACCCGGCTTGTCTCCCATGCCGTCATCGGGCTTAGTCCCAGAGCCATTATCCGGATTGTCTTCGGAACCTTTATCGGGAGTATCCTCAGAACCACCATCACCGGATCCGTTGTCATTGTCGATGTCTGTTCCGTGATCGGGCTCTTCATTGGGTTCTTCATCAGGTTGGTCTTCAGCACCATCACCGGTGTCACCATCGGGCTCGTCGGTGGAACCATTGTCGGGATCATCTCCGGAGTCTCCCTCAGAACCATTACCATATCCCCCCTCGTTGCCGCCACCCGAGTTGTTGTTATCCGAGTCGCTTCCGGTGCTGTTGCCTCCCTCATCATCGCTTAAGCTGCCGGCATCCTCAACTGCATCTGTCTCTTCAACAGACTCTTCAGTTGCAGGCTGCTCCTCATCCTCAGCATCAGGACTCGCGAGCGGAACTGCCGAGTCCTCAATCTGCACTACCTCTCCCCAAACATCTGCTTCAACTGAAGCATTTTGGTTAATACAAGAAAAAGGTAGCAATAATCCGATTACAATCGCACAGGCAATCATCAGAAAAAGTATTAAAAAGCGCTTTTTCTTTTTCTCCTTCTCCTCCTCAATTAATTCAACTGTGTTGCTCAATTCAACTCCTCCTTACTGTTTGTTAGTTGGAGATCAGCCAACTAACTCTCCTCATATCAACCAATGCATAACTTGATTTACTAGGTAATATGCGCAAAAACCTTCAAGAATTCATGCACAGTCGAATGTTAGAAACTTCTAACTTTGGGTTAAATTAATCTCTATCCATAAGCCTCCTTTTTTCATCAAAACGATTGGTTATCAAGATACTCCGCGAGAATTCAACGGAGTGGTTAAGTTAGAGAGGACTAACATTATAACAAAATTTCTGTTTCCCGCAATTGTATTTGCAAATATTTGCTTGAATCCGCTAAGCCAAGAAAGTGCTAATTGATGCTTGAGCGTCAGATTCTGTTCAGTTTGCTCCGGATTTGTTTGCTCAGACAAATCTAAGGTAAACTGAGCAAAAAAGGCGCGCAGTAAATAAACCGGTGACTTCCCAAACCGGAAAAATAAATTAGAAAGCATCTGCGAAGCATACGTATATTGAAAAGGTATTAATTTGCTGCCAGATGCTTATTGTCGATACGTTCAGCAAGCCAAGTCTTGATCACAGCTTGTCTATTTATAGCAAGTCTATCAGCTTCGGCATCTAGAGAAGCAATCATCCACTCCGGCAAATCAACGTTCACTTTTCGTGTCTTCCTGTTTATGCGTCGTGCTGTCGTCAAATCCAGATAGTCAACGATATCCTCTTTGCCTTCATCAAATATCTGATCAAGCTCTTCGGCTTTAATTGTTTTGGGCATATAACGTCACCTCTTTCTTTCTCGCTCTACGGACAGAAATCAACCGTATCGCGTTTCCTCTATAGGTTATTACTGCTGTCCAAGTTTTATCTCCTATTGATCCGATGACTATAACTCTCTGCTCGCCTTCATGTGCTACTTGTATCTCTAAACAGTCTTCATCACTCCAAATCTCCTGTGCATCTTCAAAGCTAATACCATGCTTCAGTTTGTTTGCAACACTTTTGCTCAAGTCAAATTCAAATTGCACTGTCCCTCCCTCAGCATTTGTACCCAGTAAGTATCTGATGAATACTTATCAAATACTAATTCTAGCATATTTTTGGTTTCATAATTAAGTCACGTACTCGTATGTTCTTTTGAAATCCATGGTCAGAAGATGGCGCCGTATCAAAAGTATGGGCATAGCCCAGATTGTCATTCTCGCAAAACCGGAAATCGAAAATAAACAGTTAACATTATGTGAAATACTTAAGGAGTTTTCGTCACACGACTTTTTATGCAGCCCCATCCTCTATGACAAAATTAATAGTTTTCTTTTGCTCATTAGCGTTAACAAGCGTAGAATTGCGTAAGCTTACAGGAGGGAAACCTTGTGTCCAAAATCTACAAGTATGACGCAACCATTCAGTCCGCAGATAACGGTGGTGCTTACGTTGTCTTTCCCTACAATATCCGCGAGGAGTTTGGTAAAGGTCGCGTTAAAGTGCACGCCACATTTGACGGTGAGCCATACGAAGGCAGCATAGTAAACATGGGTGTGAAAAATGAAGATGGATCGACATGCTACATCATCGGCATTTTAAAAAACATCCGAGAAAAGATAGATAAACAACCCGGCGACAGCGTTCATGTGATTATTATAGAGCGTCTTTAAGAAGGAAGTATTTATGATTGCTTCCTGTGAGAATATACGCGGTTATCAGAAGAACAATGTAGTTAACTTTTGGTTTAACACACTAATTTGAAAAGTGTGGCACAAGCGAATCCTTGCTTGTGCCACTTAGTTTGCTGCAGCCAGTTGTTTAGTTTACATGCTTAGGTTGCGGGACAGGTGGAGCGCCAACAATCTTAACTGTTAGCCAACTTGAAAGCGGGTCGACCATTATGCTTGCTATGTAGCTTGGAGCCCATAGATAAGGTATGGGTTTAAACCAAGCGTTTAGGAATGCATTCAAGTCACCTGTCATTGCTGCATCTCCCGGATATGGTGCACCAAAGACAAAATGAGTTATCGCAGTTATCGCAAAGCACATCACCAAAAGCATGATTGTAATTATCGACATGTTGCGGAGCAGTATCTCAGACAAGCTACCTGGCTGAGCACCTAAGCCATGTGCGATTTTTACTGCAATTGGTCCTACGGGAACTATAGTTGCAAATAGCGAACCTACTACAGCACCAATTGCGGTGCACATTGGCACGATCGTAGTAAAAGTCATGACATTTACGTCGCCGCCAAAGGCAACATTCATGTAAATACTAACAACTATTGACACAACGACAGAAACCCAAAGAGCAGAAAAGAACGAGAATAGTACTTTTTTCATGGATGATCTCCTACTAAACGGTTTGAGTAATTTATATCGAGAATTTCTTCTTATGTAGATGGTAAGTTTGGTGCGCCGGGACTTTTTGGTGGGCCGGAAGGAGGCGTTGGGGCACTTGGTACGCCGGGAACTTTTGGTGCACTAGGAGCAGACGGAGCCGCAGGTGCACCGGGTGCTCCATGAGCCTCCGGAGTTCCTGTGGCATCTACTACCTGAGATAGATCGGCTCCACATTCTGCGCACTTTCGCGCACCAAGTTTTGCCTCCGCACCACAATCTGGGCAGAGGTTCTTCTGCATTTCTACAGTTGGTGGTCTAAAGCACATGGTATTTCCTTTCTTGCTATTGGGCAGACGGTCGCAAGCGACCGCCCACTCAATGCCCAAAATCATCTAAATTAACATGGAGTTTTAATCAGACGAACGTCGCCAACATTTAAACCGTCACGCACATCAAGACATGAGATAGTCTTGGTATCAAAACCGTCTTTTGAAAGTGTAAGAGCATATACTCCCGGCTCAACACCTTCAATACGAAACTCACCCAACATGCCACTTTGCGCACAGTAGGCAATACCACTAGCTTGCCCCACCAACTCCAGATCCACTTTCTCTAAACACATATCTTCAGATGGCGAATACACGGCTCCGGCAACAAAAGGTCTGGGCAGATTAACATAAGCTATATGTGGAGAGGTTCCCAGCTCAGGATGCATGCGTTCTAGCGGTGCATAGAGGTTTTCTTCGCAAAGCTCGTCTTCGTCAACATATCTCAAAGCATCGGTCGGACAAGCGTTTACACAGCGAGGTTTTTCCCAACCTCCGTCAATGAGATGTGCACACATGGTGCACTTTTGGCAAACCTTTGACTCAACATTCTCGTATATCACGCCATAACCACATGCATCTTTACACTTACCACAGCCGGTGCACTTGGTTGGGTTGATCAATACGATGCCGTCTTCGCGCTTATAAATTGCACCATCCTCACAAGCCGCCATACAAGAAGGCTGCTCGCATTGCTGACAAATAATTGGCACACGATTAAGCCTCATTCGGTTACCTGTAGCAGCCTGACTCTCCTCAATTTTAATCCAAAACTGCCCACTGCCTTGCTTGGCAGCAATCGGACTCCAATCGTTATCGCAATGTTCATCTTTACAAGAATTTTGACAGTTGCAGCACTGAATGCAGCGGCTAGGATCAATAAGTATAGTCTTCATTTTATTTAGCCTCTCTATTCCAAGAACTCCACTTACCGGCAAAACCATCCGGATACTCAGCAGCCAGCGCGGTCAGATCAGCCTTCTCGACATCAAACAGTACCGAGTTAAATGCGCCGCCAACATGGTGCACGGATTGCGGGCCGGCATATGACAAGCAGTTGCCGTCTCCCGAGCGATCTAGCGCGCCAATTTCCGACTTCATCGGATCATTCCAGGCACCATAAGACATCCACGAAACGCCGGGCATAATACGATCAGAAATTACAACACCGGCCAAAATCTCGCCGCGGTCATTATATGCACGCACAATATCGCCTTCGATCAAACCGCGCTCAGCAGCGTCTTTGGGATTTAACATCACAGGTTCATATGGATAATCGTCCGGACCTATGACCTTATAGTTTTCAGCCAACCACTCGATCTTGTCGTACTTACCATGAAAACGGAACTTGGGATGTGCCATAAGCATCTGCAGAGGGTACTCACCGCGTTTCTCGTCAAAGCGCCCCTCAACTTCGGGGATGTAGTGCGGCACGCAAGGAATCTCAGGGTTATCGTAACCATAAAAAGCGTGGATAAGTGTGGAGTAGATCTCAACTTTTCCGGTAGGTGTTTCCATCACGTTCTTGCCACCGGGCATCGGTGCCGGCACACCTACAGGGTTTTCATAGAAGAAAGCAAACTGCTTATGCGGTTCGTAGTCGGGCAGATTTGGCCACACAAAGTAACCCTTTTCTTTAAACTCGTCATAGCTCATTGGGATCTCGGTGCGGGCAAACATCTTTTGCAGGATGGTTTCTTCGGTGTTGCCCTCCATGAAGTCTTCGCCACGCCCTAAGCGCTCGGCAAGCTCGGCAAAGATGTCTAGGTCGGTCATGCTCTCGCCCAAAGGCTCGATGGCTTTTTGGTTGTATACGGCCGAACGCAAAGAGTTATAGGATGGGGGCACGTATTGTCCAACAGATCCGGGTTCGGTAATGTCTTGGCGCTCAAAAATAGTGGTTATGGGAAGCACCAGGTCAGCGTAGCGACAGTCGCGATCAAACCAAGGTGCGGTAACCACAAAGGTCTCCAGCCCCTCAGCTAAATAACCCTTGAACTGGCGCTTGTTGTCGGGCGGATTGGTGAGCGTAGAACCACGCTGCCACAACAGTTTAATCTCTGAGCAACCGGGCATTGGGTACTCAACCTCATCAAAGAACATCTCCGGGCCAAAGTTATCGATGTGACCGCCACGCCATTTTTGCGGCGCTTCGTACATGCATTCCATGAACTTGGTAAACGTAATTTTTGCCGGTACAGGATTGGGAAAGTACTTGTCCAGCACCACATTCATGCCACCGTCTGCATATCCGGTAGGCCCCAATTGACGAGCATCGTATGGACCGGAAAGCGAAAGACCGGTGCCGATAATATTAGATCCCGGTTTGCCCAAACCCTGCATCATGGCTAAAGTGCCGGTCATACGTGCAAACTCATGACCGGAAGTGCGACGACAGGCTCCGCCTTCCATGACCCAAAAAGATGTTGGTCGACTAGCCCAAGCCTTAGCCAAAGCAACGATCTTGCGCGCTTCAATGCCACAGATCGCCGATGCCCATTCAGGAGTTTTTGCAACACCGTCAGGTCCTTCACCCAAGATATAGCTCTTGAATGACAAACCGGGTCGTACAGTTTTAGGCAATACCTCACGCCAAGCAGGATGAGCAGCAAGATAGTCTTCATCGTAGTTACCATCAGGCATGTGCTCTTCATCAAAACCGATGCAGTGAGTGTCCAGGTATTGCTTGTCGTAGGTGCCATCCATTATCCACTGATAAGCAATGCCGGCAGCCAGTGCGTTATCGGTACCCGGATATATTTGTAACCAAATGTCAGCAGCAGCCAAACCGGTCTCATTTAGTAGCGGATCTATGAGAATGATGGTCTTGCCCAGCTCTTTCCAGTACTGCCACAAACGTGCGGTATCGATTCCGTTGTATACGTTATGAAACATCGGGTCATTTCCCCAAAGAATGATTAGCTCAGAATCGTTGGAGATGTCTTGCACGGTATCGGCTGCCGGTGGCAGTCCGTGCCCCATCCAAAATCCCCAAAGGAACGGCGCGCCACAGGCCCAACCTTCCCAAGAGTTTGGTGTGAACTCCAAGTATGTACCGCCGATCATATCGCGAAAACGATACAGATCACTAAACAGATAATGTAAGGAGCCCCATTCAGGATGTGCGCTGTGCGAGTAACAAAGCGCGGAAGGCCCATACGTATCCAAAATGCGATTGTACTCATCTTCGAGAATCTTAAAAGCTTCATCCCAGCTGATACGCTCATAACCACTTTTACCACGGTTTCCGGTATTGCGCTCGCCATACGGATCCCAATCCACTCGCTTTTGTGGATACAAAACGCGCTGTTCGTAAGCCATCTTTTTAGAGGTAATACCCCACGGCAATACCGGCGCAGTCCTAGGAGGCTCATAGGATTTTCCGTTTACATTGAGTTGCCACGGAACAACATCTTCCTCAGCAAAAGTCATCGGCTCAACGCGGATAATCTTCTCGTCCCTTACGTGAACAAACAGTGGCCCCGCTGTTGAGCAGGTAGTAAAGCGCTTAACACCTGCGTTGGGGTCGAGTGTTGCAGTCATGCCTTTCTCCTTTCGTTAGTTTTAAGCGGCTCGCCGGAAAAACAACCAAGCAAGGGGATAGTCGCGCTCTCAGGTTCGCCGCTCCTCCAACAGCCCACCGGGCTGTTGGATCTTTCGTTAATACACTAATCCAAACACATGCTCATAATTGGTGCGCATATTTACTGCATTATCATGTAGACTTATTGTCTAAAGGTCAGTCCGCTGAGAAGATGATTTCTTAAAACTCCTGTCGTTCTGACAAGGCTACTAGGGCTTTTACAAGGTATGGGCGAGAGTATGACAAGTATCAAAAGTGCTGATGAAAGCGCTGTTTTTGCTCAAAGTACCGAAATTGCTGCCGCGCGTGATCTGCGGTTTGTCTCTCTGCTGGCTATTATTGGATTTGCCTGTTTTTGGGCAGGAATCATTACCGTTGTAGCTTCAGCGGTGTTTGCACCAAGCGGCATGGAAGAATTTGATGTCTTTTTTGTGCACCTGTTGTTCTTTCTTGGCTTTGCAGGTGTTCAGTTTTTGTCTTACACAAATATTTTAAATCGAGTATCAGAGGAGCTTTTTCAGCGTATTGCAAGAATAGCTGCACTGGTTGCAACGATTTTGCTTATTGCAAGGGCAATTTTATCACTGCTGGTTTTCCCCGACTTACTATTGCCGGCAAGAGCAGAAGCGCTTTGGTTTGCCTTTGGTCTTGCATTTGGACTGCTGCTAAACATATGGGGAATCACCTGGACACAACTTGATGCCGAAAGACCTGACAACCGTCTATCAGCATTAAGCATCACAGCATCTTTATTATTGGCAGTAGCTCTTAGTGTAACCATGTTGTTTGCCCCACAACTTTTAGTAATACTGGTATGTGCGGTCCTTATTATTGCCGCTATTGTTCTACAGGCTTACTGCGAAAGACAGTTCCCGACCATAGAAAACATCGATGTAAAGCTTTCCAGGCAACGCCTGGAGCTATTCTCACGCAACATGCTCGCCCCACTTCTTTCCGGAGCCATACTTGGAACGGCACTGGCCTTTTTGTTTAACCTAGAAATCTCCACACTACCCTTCGACCTCGCCGCCGATTCATCTCTGAGTTTCTCCATGCACAGCATCATACTTATCTCCACGGCTATTGCAGCAACAATCCTAGCAATCACATTGCTGCTTTGTAAAAGCACTCCTCGCTTTTCAACTTTTGAGCGTTTCATCTTTCCCATCTTTGGCGCAGAACTTCTGCTTCTGTCATTCCTAGATGGCACACCAAGGCTGTTTGTCTTGCTGGCAATAGTCACAAATGCTGTTTGTTATTTTATTATGCATTGGAATGTGCTAGTCGCCCTATCTTACCGACTACATTTGCGCGCCTCTTACCACTACGCGCAAGGTCTGATTTCGCCACTTGGCGGAATTGCGCTTGGCTGGGGTGCTGCAAATACATTACTACTTATCTCGCCTCTTCAAACCTCTGAGACAACACAAGTTGTTTCACTGACTTTAGTGTTTATGCTGCTACTAGTAGTTGCAATAACGCCTTTTGCATCTAACAAAGAGGTAGAGGCAATAGCCAACATAGATAACGCAATAGACTTTGACGAAAAAGCAAATGCCGATAAAAGCGGACACTGGCGAAGCAAAGTCGAAAGCGTCTGCGAAGCACATGCTCTCACTCCACGAGAAAAAGAAGTGTTCTTCTTCCTAGCCAAAGGTCGCAACACCGAGATCATCGCAAGTCAGCTGTTCATCTCCACACACACCGTAAAAACCCACACCGCACGCATCTACCGCAAACTACTAATAAACTCTCAACAAGAACTAATAAATAGGGTGGAGGAAGCATCTTCAAATCAATGAAATAGATTCTCTAACCAAAACAGTAATATGAGTTGCTGCTGCTTGTTCGCAAGCATAAATAGAGGCGCGAGCAGATTAATATTACATCATGAGAATATCCATTCCCAAGCGGGAATAACTGTTATGTCTCCTTCCTCAAAGCTTAGCTTTTGGCTAACACCCTCGAGCACGATGATTGTACTTTTTCGCACTCCACACTGTGCCATCGCCAACCGCAGTGCTCTAACTTCGCGCTCTTGAGTCTCTTTATTATTATAATCAGCGAATACTTGTATAAGCTCAAAACGATCACGATCAAGAGCATCTCCTACCGCAAAGTCTACTTCATAACCTCCGGTAGCTGTCTTAAATGTTGAAATTAAATGATCTATACGATGAGGAGATCTTCTTCTTAGCTCTAAGTACACAACAGCTTCAAGACGCTGTCCCAAATCTTCACTAGAAGCAAGAGAGTTTGCGTATGCGAGACCGGGGTCGATGGCATACACTTTTGGTGAGATATTGGAATCAGTTTCAAGTGTTCGAGAATATGGACGAATTATCGAAAGAAGAAAGGCATCTTCAAAATATCTAAGAGCATCGCTTAATGTTGCTCGACTAACTTTTGCTCCTTTAGATCGCAACAAAGCCGCACATTTTCGCAGCGATAGCTCCCGTCCGCTTCGCGCAAGCGCTTGCCCGGAAAAAAGTGAAACGGCTGTGGGATTGCTAAGATTGTGCCTCTCAATAACATCTCTGGCAACAACTAACTTTGCATAGCCTTGCAATATGCTTATTGCCAGATCAGATCTTTCATTCTGTATGGCAGGAAATCCACCTTGAGACAAGTATTGTTCAAAAGCGTTTTTTAGCGCATAGGTTTCCGTTGAGGTGAACGGCACCTTTGGTGATAACCCATTGTGAAATCTAAAATACTCGGCAAAACCAAGTGGATGCAATTCGCTGGTCAATGCTCTGCCTCTAAACTCAGTGGATATCTCAGCCGATAACATATGAGCCGAAGATCCACTTACATATATACTTGCCTTTTCTGTATCTACAACACGTCTTAGCCAAAGACCCCAGTTGGGAATGTCTTGTATCTCATCAAGGAAAAAATATGCCCCTTCAGTCTTAGCCCTTGGGTTTATCTCATAAAAAGCTTCGAGTACAAGATCGCCTATAGCCGGACTAAGTGGTCTCAAACGATCATCTTCAAAGTTGAAGTATAAAATGTTTTTTTGAGACACACCTTTCTCAAGCAAGGCGTTGATTTCTTGGAAAAGCCGATACGTTTTTCCGCTACGCCGCATTCCTACAACAACATTAACTAGGTTTCCGGCTTTTGGAGTACGAGGTTCTCCTAAGCTTAAATCACGCGGAAATATTGGCGCATAGGTCTCAAGTGAGAAATCGAGAATCTTCTGTTTTATCAGCGGTTTTAGTGTTTCCATTTTATACTACTTCCTTTCTCAAGAAATAGTATAGCATAAAGTGGCTTTTACTGAGAGCCACTTTTGTATGTTATTGGCTCTTTGTTAGAGCCACTTTGCACTGTTAAGTAAGCGCACCTTAATTGATTTTTGCCAATTCTTTCTCGACTAGTCTTCGCAAAAACTCAGATCTAGTCTCTCCCTTAGAAGCCGCACGCTCATCAAGAGTGAGAATCTTTGAATATGGGAGTCTAAAACCAACCGCCACTCCCACTTCTTCATCAATTCGCGGTCTGCCCATCGTAGCCTTACCAAACTTGCCCTTAAATGACCCTTCTTCATACTCTCTTGCCATTTTGTCAAACTCTTTTTCATCAATGACTTTTCCGTCAGCTCGTGTGACTTTCATAGCTCTCTCCTTCCTGTAAGCTCTTCCAGCATTCTGGATGTTGGCGGTGTTAGCGCATGGTATATATGCCAATCCATTTCCTTAGTTCGAGTTGCAACCATTTCTATCTGCCTGCCTTTGCCATCACATCCGATCGGAATATACTCATGAGGACGATCAAACCGAGGCTTTGTTATGAGGCAATTATTCCAAGCAATTTTAACATCACCCTCGGAAAGCTCCGGATGCCTTTTTATCACTCTATCATTTATAACTACTCCATCCATATTGTACCACTTTCGTTAACGAATGTCTTAAAGCATAATACATATTACTATAACACTAGATATTATTACTTTATACTATAGGTTTATTATTTCTATGTTATATACTTATTAACTTAGCTGCTGGATAATTTATTAGGCAGGCTGGAGTGCTAAAGCACGCTTTAAAGCTAAGCCTTGCTGCTCCTCTTTCTTCTCTTGGCTAACACCATTAACGAAATTCCGCCTACCACCATACCCAATGCCGACAGCATCAACATAAATCCTGTTGGGTCGCCTGTTTTGGGCATACCTGCGCCTGTGCTTGCGCTTGTTCTTTTTGCGAATTCGGCTTCCAGCTTGTGGTTAGCTTTAACATTTTCAAACGTGTAAGAAGTTTTTGCTCCAACGCTTTTTCCGTCAACAACCACATTTGCAACTCTATAACCCCTGCTTGGATTAATCACTATGGATAAGCTCGAGCCTTCTTTGACACTGATATTTCCTATTGGAGAAACACTGCCATTTTCACCTGCAGTAGTTGTGACAGCATATGTTGCCAGAGTATTGCCGCCATTACCACCGCCGTTGTTGCCGTTGCCGTTGCCGTTGCCATTACCGCCGTTGTCAACTTTGCCATCGCCGCTGTTGTTGCTGTTGCCGCCGCCATTGCCGGTGTTGGTATTGCCGCTGTTGTTGCCACTGCCGCCGTTTCCGCCATTATCGCCGCCATTATCATCGTCAGCTGCAAACCACACAGAAATGCTATAATCCGCATCCACGCTCTCAAACGTATAGCTCGTACCTAGAGCTTGTGCCTCTGACAAGGTGATACTTACTCCGTCTACCTTAATATCTGCAATCTTGTAGCCTGCATAGGGGTTTATTGCAAACGAACGTGTGTCGCCAACATCCACGCTTACTTCTCCTGTAGGCGATATGGTTCCACCTTTTGTTTGCGTGGCAGATGTAATTATGTAGGCACTTCGTGAAAAGTTAGCAGTTACATTTACATCGCTACCGGGCATCTTAAACTCAAGAGGGTTGACGTTTTTATCAACAGATAAAAGATTTGTGGTCCAGCCGCTAAAGGTGAAAATGCCTTTTGCATTTGCACTGATGCTGATTTTGTCACCGGCCGTATAAATACCGGACTGGGTGCCGCTTACTGTTCCGCCTCTGCTCGCTTCCACATTGAGACTAAAAGTCTCTTGAGCTAATGCATATGCACTAAACTTGGCGCTTCTTACAATTACGTATCTGCCGTCTTGCATGTAGTATTCACCATCGGCATTTGCACTTTCAAGCATACGCTCTGTGCTATCGTCGTGTACGCGGTACACACCATCAAAAGTTCTGCCATTCATCTCGCCTGCAAGTGGCACCACAATATTTAGCAGGTTTGGCAAAAGCTCTGTAAGTTTTTCTACACTTATAGCTAAACCGGCACTGTTGTAAACCGTTTTAGTCACTGTGATCTCAAAGCTTTGTTTTAGCTTTTGCTTGTTTGTATTGGCTATCTCTTCAAGCGCCGTGTTATCAATAACGTCGCCGGCACTTACCTTGAACTCTACTTTTCCACCTAAAGCTATCGTGGCACTGTCTTCAGATGTATAAAGCTTGCTATTTGCAAATAATTCTGTAATGCCACTCACTACAATATTTGGAGCACTTCCGGTAACACTAACTTCACTATGAAACAGCTCTTTTCCAAATATGATTTCGGGCAGCGTTTGCGGGTCTTTGCTTAGAGAAGTGCCGATTAAATGCTTGTGCGTCAGATTCTGCTCAGTTTGCTCCAGCTCTGTTTGAGCAGGCGACGGCACTACCTGGCGTAATGTCGTTGCCTGCTCAGACATAGCTGGGGCAAACTGAGCAGAAGATGGCGTGCAATGATTAAATCGGTGCTTCCATAGCCTTGCTACATCAATGTACGCGCCTTGTGTGATCTTGCGTCTTCCATCGTCGGCAACTACGTTATACCAACCGCTTTTGATGTCTTCAAACGTATAGTTAACAGTCTCACCCGGCTGTATCTCTAAAGTGATCGTTGGTGCTACGGTTGTACTTCCCTCTTGCAAAGCCACCACTACGCTTATCGGCTCAGCAGTGTTGTTTGTAATGCCACCACCAACATCTGTTGTGTGAGTATCATCGTCTGAAGAAGCAGCTACCATAAACGAAGCGCCGGACTCACTCGACAATTTGTCGGGAGTCAAGTTTGTAGCAAGCAGAGACACTTCATATAACTCGCCGGCATTTAGCCAATCCCTTGGTATTACAACTTCGATACCAATAGCGTCTGTGTCCACATTGCCTTGCCTATAGACCTGTGTCCAAAGGCCACTACCCTTTGCCCTAATCTTCATTTCAATATTGTAGTTATGTTGAGTAAATCTAACACTTCCTCTTAACACCACGCTTCCGTCAGATTTAACTTCCGGCACTTGCAAATAGCTTACAGGTGCAGTAGCCCAAATTGCATAAAGCGTGACATTTGATCCATTATCTCCCAAACCTTCATAGCTGCGCCCATCGATCCTTTTAAGCACAAAGCTGTCCCCGGCTTGATATGTTGCACTGATTGCAGACAGACTTTCTGACCAGCCCACAAATGTATATCCCGGATTTTGCATCGTGCCTGTTTCAGGCAGAGTAACTTCATAACTGCCGTTTTGAGGAGCTTCGATACTTGCCGGTGCAGCACTTCCGCCGTTTGCATCAAAGCTGAGTATGCGCTTTTCTGCTGTTAACGCATCAGTGCCGCCAACGCTTTCTTCTTCATTTGTCCAACCGTCACCATCAGCATCATCTGCAAATGCCCCATAAACAAAGGTGATTGTCTGCGTGTTTTCTACTCGCCCTGCACCCAGTGTAGCTAAAGGCACAGCACTAAAGCCAACGGTATTCAATAGCTCCTCTGCAACAGCGGCGTTCGCAGGAACACTCGTACCTGCACCTGCATCTGCACCGGCACCTGCATCTGCACCGGCACCTACACCTGCACCGGCACCTGCATCTGCACCGGCACCTGCACCGGCACCTACACCTGCATTTACGCCAACAAAGTCTCCCGCATACCAACCAAGCAGGGCGTAGCCGTTTAAGTTTAAGCCTGCCTTGTTATATACATCACTTTTAAGAGCGAATGTTTGGCTATCAGCTGCAATTGTTGTGCCGCTTACATCTTTGTACTTCTCAACAATGTATTGATCTTTATCCGGCGTGTCTGCATCCGTTGCGTAGTCATAACTAAAGACAATGCTTTCACCGCTCGCCTCAGTGTTCAGGTTCACCGGAACTACCTGGTTGTATGTGGCAAACGCGTTGGCACTGGTAGCCCCACTATTAAAGTACCATTTCGCTGAAGGTGCGCCTGCACCCAACAAACCATCAAGCTTGGTATACGTCTCACCAAAGTCTTTGGTGTTGTAGTCAGGTGCGCCAAGGGTAAACAGCGAGTTGTAAACGCTGCCGTTAAGCCCAATGTAGATAGTTTTATCTGCGGTATTGCCACCTGCTACATTGCCGCCTTCGCCACTGCCACCAACAACGCCACCACCTACAGCACTACTCTCAGCAGCCCCAACATCACGACGAAGAGAAATATCAACAGCAGACTTAAGCACACTTTGAGTGCCGTCCGCCTTAACACCAATAAAGTTCACAACAACATTGTATTCATCGCCATCCGCTATACCATCGCCATCTGCATCAGGCGCGTAATAATAAATTACATGTGGATAATTCCCGGGATCTGTACCATACCTAAGATCTGCACCATCGATTGATACAGACACACAGCCGTATTGTGGAGCCATAGGGTCATTTGGAAGTGCTGCAAAAGAAACATCGTCGGTATCGGACAGATCAGCAGACGCAAAATCGGCAGCACTTACAATGCGGTAACCTACGGCCACGTATCCGGCTACATCATTTTGGGCAGTTGTGCGCTGATAATTAGCGCTTGTTGGGTCAAACAATACATACGTTGGCGACTTGATCTCGCTTCCGGTAGCACCATTAGTGCCATTCGCATCATAAAGCACATAGTTTTCCCAAACCTGAGCAATTTCTCCGGTACTGCCATCTGCGGCGCTGCCGTAGACCACATACAACTTTTCGCCACCTGCAAGCGGCCAAAAACCTTGCGCATCTTGCGATGTTGCCAACGTAAACTTGGGATCAAAGTCTGCCCAGTTAAGCGCTGTATACTTAACATTTGCATAAGTTGCACTTACAAACGGATCAAAGTCTGCATAATCTTGAAGGTCAACTTCGCTTGCAGCAATGTAGTAACCCAGCGGCTGATAGGTTAAAGCAGTTGGCGGATCGCTTGGCGGCACCGCCTGCTTTATCACTTGCATTGGCACAAAGTGTGCCCCTTGGGTTTTAAAACTTGTAACTGTTTGCGATACTGCACTATCTTTGGGAGCTTCAAAGTCTTCGTAATTATCAGCGTCCGCGCTGCCTGCCGCCACATCTCCCGCAAGCGCACTACCCTCAACGTCTACCCTGTAAGCTCTAAGTGTCACCCATACACCCGCATCCTTAGTGTATTTTATGGAGTAATAGTGACGGTTTTGCTCACCTATAGGCTCTTCGTTGCATATGGAGTTTTCAAGAAATGCACCATCCAATGTAAGCGTTGCCGCTGTATTTGCGCCGGCTGCGCCCGGAGCCATCCAGCTATAAGCATTCTCATAAGTGCTGTTGCCCACAAGCTTTACCTGATCAAAATCTAAACCTGTGGCAAGTGTTGTGAGCACTGTCTTGCCATCCAGGTCATAAGGTATACCCGGAGCTGAGTTTTCTGTATTAAGAACGGGCGTATATGCTAAAAGCGTTGTGTCCGCAGAAATATGCGATACGTTTATGCCGTAAGGGCTAAATACGTTTTTGATGTCTACATGATCGATGGCAGTTGTACTTGCCGCGCCGGAGCCAAATGTAAGCTTAAACCAGTAACGCCCGTTGGCGTTAGCAGGCACAGTTGCACTTGCATTAAATCCATCTGCGCTAAACCCACCTGTAGTAACAATACCCGCATTGCTTGGGTCAGCAGCGTCATACGCTGTGTCAAAGTCAACTGCATCAAGCTTTTCACTTGCATTAGTAAGACCAACTCTTAACCATTTAAGCTCAGAGATGTTTCCCTCTTGATTTGGATCTGTACTGTCCAAACTGATAGTTGCGCTTACTAAGATATTTTGCCGGTCTTGCGGCAAACGCAGCTTACGGGATTGATCAGGTACGCTAAGTACAAGCCCGGAACCTGACGTATTTCCCACTACCATAAAATAAGCCGTAAGCACGCTTTTTGCGTTCAACTCATAAGTTGTACTTGCGCTTTGAGCGCCGCTCGCACCAAATGTGCTGCCGGTATTGTCCGCACTCCACAGCTTAAAAGCAGCGCCGTCATTTGCTGTAGCCGTGACAACAACATCGGTGCCGGACAAGTAGATACCGTCCCCACTTGTTGTCCCTGCGCTATTTGGTAATGCCACAGTGCTCAAAGTGTAATAATCAAGCGCAGTGCTTGTATCGGCGTTATCTACGGTAACGGTGATGCCGGTATTTATTCTGGAGCCCTCAACTCCCTCATAAACTGAATATTTTCCATCAGGAACTGCACTAAACGTAATACTTGCGCTGCCGGCCGTATCCGTATCTGCCGTGGTAAAGTTTAAGCCGTCAGTGCTGAGTGCGAACTCTTTGCCATGGCTTAAAAATGGCTCATCATCCAAATTGATGTATAGTGTGACTATATTGGGAGAATACGTCGCACTCAGAGTTGCACACTCAGCACCGGGTGTAAATGAAGTAAATAATGCCGATGAGTCTGCTATGTTACCAAGCAAACCGGCAGCGACCCAACCACTAAAACGATACCCGTCGATTCGCTGAGTATAGATATCTATCGGCGTGTCAAATGTAGTATCTGCAGTAATAGTTGTATTCCAAGTATTGCCCTCAAAAGATACCTTGCCGCCCTCACTTGGCTTAGACACCAAGGTGAGTCCGCCTTCATAAAACACGCGTTTGAACTTGGCGTAGATAGTTGCATCGCTTGATCCTACCGTAAAGGTAACACTTGCTAAAGTCGCATCAGTCAACTTGCCGGTGCCACTTAAAATCTGCCAACCATCAAAGACCCAGCCGGCAGTAGATGTGGCAATAAGTTCGTGGCTTGTATCAGTATCCCAACCGCCGCCACTCGTGTTAACAACGTTTAATGTGTCTATAAGCTCTACGCCTTTATCTGCGTCGTAAGGTTTAACGGTTATTTGGTGCGTGAAAGCTATGTAACTTGCATTAACCGTAACCGCACCTTCACCCATGTGAACAGTTGCTGTGGTCTTATCGGCATTCTCCAGCAGACCTTGGCCTGTGATCGTCCAGCCTTCAAATCTGTATCCCGCATTAGCAGTCGCACTTACATGCACTTCTGTTCCGGCTATGTATGTACCGCTGCCGGACGTTGATGTGACACTTGCAGGTGAAGACTTGGCTGTTAGCGAGTAATAATTTATGTCTGTGCTTACATCGTCATCTTTAACAACAACGTAAGTACCGGTACTTTTTCTGGAATTGCCCACTTTTTCATAGACTGTGTATGTGCCATTTGCCAAAGCGCTAAACAAAATGCTCGAACTTGGATTTGCGTTTGCGCCTGAAGCCGGCTGCTCGTCTGCCTCAATAAACGTTAGCGTTGACAAATTAAAAAGCAGCAACTCTTTGTTGTGTCCCGCAAAAGCCTTGCCGTCCACCTTAATGTTTACGGTAACTGTATTGGGATCAAAATTTGCGATAAGCTCTGCCGCTTCAGCACCATGAGTAAAGCCGGTATTCAACTTACCTGCATCAGACAAGGAGCCAAGCGCGCCTTTACTTGTCCAGCCCTCAAAGTGATAGCCATTGTTTGCCTGAGCGTAGATATTATTTTGGGCCTGATACGTTGAGGTGGTGCTAACGGTTGTGTCCCAGGTGTTGCCATCCAAAGACACCTTGCCGCCTACACTTGGTAGGGCAGATAGCGATAGCCCGTTTACATATACCTCGCGCTTAAACCTGGCACGAATTATTGCGTCTGTAGCGCCGGCAGTAAACGTGACATTGGTAAGTGTAGAGCTGGAAGCACTGCCTAAACTTCCGCTACCGCCGGGCATTATCTCCCAACCAATGAAGTCCCAGCCTTTACCAACGTTTGCAACAAGGCCATGTGCCGAGTCAGTAGTCCATGAACCACCTGTTGTTATCGAGTTTTCCCACTGCCCTGAGATTACTTGGCTTAAGTCCTCGTCATACATCTGCGTGATGATCGTATGCGGATTGGCCGTAAACTTTGCATAAAGTGAGATATTGGCAGTTATCGTAATAGGAAAACTTGCAGCATTTGCAAAACCTGAGTCTGTATACCAGCCGTCAAAGGTCTAACCCGGTCTGGATATTTCCGGTGCACTTATCTTGCTGCCGTAGCTGACAACGCTTTGCGTTGGCACAGGCAGACCGCCGTTTGTGACCCATGTAATACTTTATGTATCCGGTATCCACTTGGCCCAAAAAGTCTTAGCGCCCGTTTCTGTAGTGCCAATGACAGTTACTGCACTGCCGCTAAATGTTGATGAGGCATACCAACCTCTGAATAAATATCCAGTCTTGGTGTAAGTGGGCAGTGTAGCTCCCACTCCATATGTATAGCCGGTAAGTGCACTGCCTGAGCCGCCATCGGCATTAAGCGTGACACTATAGTAATTGGCGTGTAGTTTGCCGTGATCGTAGTTGCTCCCGCTCCCGGCGTGAAAGTGGTGGAGGCTGCATAAGCGTTGCCGAAGGTGCCCTGGGTACCGCTTTGCGACCAGTGGCTGAAGTTGTAGCCCGTGGCAGGTGTTGCCGTGATCGTCTGTGCGATGCCATAAGACCAATCCCCGCCCGCGGTCACGCTCGCGCCACCGGTGCCGTTCGCGGTGGTAATCCGGTAGCTATTACGCGCGAAGTTCGCGGTCACGGTGGAGTTGCCCGCGCCCATGCTAAATCCGGTAGATGCCGCACCGGAGTTGGTGAGACCGCCCGGTCCACTATTGTGTGACCAACCGGCGAAATACCAACCGGCAGATGGCGATGCCCAAATAGAGGGCGTCGACCCGTAGGCGAAGGAACCGCCGCCGCCGGCCGAACCGCCGCCGGAGGTGGCAGTACTTAAGGTGTAGTAGTTGACGTTCCACCCGGCCCAGAACACTTTATCGCCGCTGTCGGTGGTGGAGATGGAGGACACCAAAGTGCCGTTACCGTCATACCATCCGGCGAAAGTGTAGCCTTCTCTATACCAGTCGGTGGGCAAGGTGGCACCGTAGCCATAGGTGTAGCTCGTGAGGTTGGTGCCTGGGTTGCCGCCGTTGCCGTAGAGGGTGACGTTGTAGATGTAGTTTGCCTCGAAAGGGACGACCTTCGCATACTGAAGCGCAAGGAGCGAGTTTTTCCACTCTGAAGTGTAATAAGGAGAGTTGGAAGGAATGCGAAGAGTCATCGATGAACCTTTGCATTGATAGAATGCCTGCGTATCCACTACAGGCGCCGAAGAAACACGTTTGAACGTCACGTCCAGCAAGCTGCCGTTATTCCAAAACGCATTGCCTCCGATATACTCGAGGCTCTGAGGAAAGACGACTGCCGTTATCGACGACTGCGTAAAGGCATTTCTTTCTATTCGGGTCAACCCTTCGGGAAAAGTAATCGCGACATTAAACCTCACCGAGTCTTGAAATGCGCTCCTGCCGATTACTTTCAAGGTACTCGGTAGACTTAGACCGGTCAGGTTCAAATCCACGGCTGAGGCGCAAAACGCATAATCACCGATCGACGTTATCCCTTCCGCCAGCACGATACGTTTTATATATGTACGATAGTCTGTCCACGGCGCTTTAATCTGTGGAGACGTATTTAAATTGTATTTGGCCATATCCCCCGTGCCGGAAACGGTAAGTGTGCCTACATTTGTGTCAAGACTCCAGGTGAGGTTGCCGCCGTTTATGCCGCACTCTCCACCAACAACAAACCGCGTCACGCTAGTGCCCGGTCCGGTACGCGTCACCGTCACGGTGACGATGGGTGTCTGCACGCCCTGCGCCAATGCATAGCCATCTGCAGGAATTGCAGTAAAGATCGTTTTGCCAAGTGCCCCTTTATAAGATTTATCGGCCGTCCAAGTAACCGGTACTTGTGCTTTCTTTCCATTCACTGTCGCTGCAAGCATCTCCGGCAAGCCAAGCGCATCTTGTGTCTTGGGAGCATCCTTTATGGCGTATTCACGCGTAGGGGTTTCAAGCGCTTCAAAGGTAGTTATTGTCATTAAATCCGATACGTCATTTTCCTTGTCACGAGCTACAGAGACAAGATCGCTGTTGGTGCCACTTGCAGCAACACTCTTAACCTGAGCAATATCTACCGATATCGCATTTACCTGCACCAATGGCAAAGAAATTAGCATTGCCAGTACTATCGACAGCACTTTTGTAAAGTTGTTTCTGAGTTTTCTTGATACACGCAATTTCTGTGCGGCTAAAATTTTGTCTGCTTCGCTCTTATGGCGATCTCCCGGTAACACAATAAACCTCCTATACGATGCACGTCACCTAAGTGAAGCATGCTCCTCTAGCAAGGCTTACTTGTGTCCGGTCTCCCATCTACGTCTTGAAAGCTTGCCCTTCATGCGCAAAGCTTCCATGTAGAACCCACACAATTGCTAACCTGTAATCATATTCATTGTTTTTAACAGAAAGATTCTACAGTAAAGTACACGTACACGCACACACAACAAAAAATCACAAAAACATAACCCCCATTCATCCGGGCGAAAGTCCAAAAAACATAGACACGCCTTAGGAAGTGCCGATTTGTACGTTGCATGGCAGACAGCAAAGAGGCACGAGCCAATTACTGCTCGTGCCTCTTTTTTAATCGTACTACACGCTTTTTGGGCGACAGTTCTTCTAGTAGCAAACTCCTTGCCATTTCATAGCGTCTGCTACTTTTAGGAATCCGGCGATGTTTGCGCCTGCTACCAAGTCGCCTTCCACACCAAACTCTACAGATGCCTCGTATGTTGCTTTGAAGATATCCTTCATGATCTTTTGCAAACGCTCATCTACCTCTTCAAATGTCCATGACAGACGAAGCGAGTTTTGTGACATCTCCAGACCACTGGTTGCAACACCACCGGCGTTGGCTGCCTTAGCCGGGCCAAACAAGATGCCTTTGGATTGGAATACGGCGACAGCCTCAGGCGTGCAAGGCATGTTGGCACCTTCGGCAACTGCCATACAACCGTTAGCAACCAGAGCCTCAGCGCCAGATTCGTCCAGCTCGTTTTGAGTGGCACAAGGAAGAGCAACATCACAAGGAACACTCCAGATTCCTCCGCATCCTTCAAAGAACTCAGCACCTTGAACGCGTTTGGCGTACTCGCTGATGCGCAGTCTCTCCACCTCTTTGATTTGCTTTACAACCTCAATATCGATACCGTTCTTGTCAACAATGTAGCCCGAGGAGTCAGACATGGTAATGACCTTGCCGCCCAGCGTGGTAGCCTTTTGAGCGGCATATGTTGCCACGTTACCTGATCCGGAGATAACAACGGTTTTGCCCTCAAAGCTTGTATCCTTTAGGCCCAACATTTCGTTTGTGAAATAGCAAAGACCAAAACCTGTAGCCTCGGTGCGAGCGAGAGATCCACCGTAGCTAAGACCCTTGCCGGTCAAAACACCGGTGAACTCGTTGCGAAGACGCTTGTATTGACCAAACATAAAACCGATCTCACGACCACCAACACCAATGTCGCCGGCCGGCACATCGGTATCGGGGCCAATGTGCTTGGATAGCTCGGTCATGAAGCTTTGGCAAAAACGCATAATCTCGTTGTCACTTTTACCTTTGGGGTCAAAATCTGACCCACCCTTGCCGCCGCCCATAGGCAACCCGGTAAGCGAGTTCTTAAAAATTTGCTCAAAGCCAAGGAACTTGATAATCGAAGCATTAACGGAAGGATGAAAACGGCAGCCGCCCTTGTAAGGGCCAATTGCACTGTTAAACTGCGTACGATAACCACGGTTTACCTGCACCTTACCGTTGTCGTCTACCCAGCTAACCCTAAACTGAACAGAACGCTCGGGCTCGGCAATGCGCTCCATGATGCCGGCATCAATAAGATCGGGGCGCTTCTCAAGCACCGGCTCCAGAGATTCGAAAACCTCTTTGACAGCTTGCAAGAATTCATTCTCGCCACTGTTGCGCTTTTCTACTGTCGCGTAGATGTCGCTGATGTATTGAGTTTTAAAAGCCATGAAAGTCTCCTAAGTCGTATTCCTGTTGTCTTAATATGCTTGTACGTATTGTCTGCGGAGAAAAAATTATAGAGCAAGCGCAATATTTTTTTAAATTTTGTTAAGCTGACGTGAAAAGAAGCTCGCCAAACGGCAACTCGCCCCCTTGATACACGCACAATATGGTGTTTTACAGACGGCTCAGAGCAATCTCGGCTGCTTTTACCGCACAAGCATCTACCTCTGTAAGCAAAGCCAACTCATCTGCTGCTACTCGCCTACCCAAGTGATGCTCCAAGGCCTTGTGGATCAGATAATCTGCGATCGCCGGATTCTTTGGCAACAGCGGCCCATATAGATAGCTACCAATGGCGTGGCGATAATGCACGCCCTCGCCACTGTCACTGCCGTTATTTCCCAAGCCTTTTGTAACTTGCGCCAGCGGCTTAAAACGCTCTTTCAAATAGGTTTTACCAGCATGATTCTCAAAACCTACGATTGTTCCAAAGCGATCGCTTTTAGCTGCAACATTGCCGATAAATCGCTCGCCCTCGATAACGGTATGCATATCAAAGAGACCAAGCCCCTCAAGCTCCTCACTATTTTCAAGTTTGATGCCGGAGCCAAATAGCTGGTAACTGCCACCAAACACTAGGGTCGCAGCACCCTGTTCCACCACAAATCTAAGTTGATCTTTTATGCGGAGAATGTCGCAGTGTACATCGGACTTGTCAGTGATTTCGCCGCCGCCGCCAAAGATTATGTCTGCGTCCTGCGGAAACTCGTCGCCAATGTTATGACGCACGCGCTTGACAGGAATGCCTCGCCACTGCATGCGCTTGAGCAAAGTGAGCAAATTGCCGTAGTCACCATTGATATCCATTTCATGCGGATAAAGATGCACAACCGTAAGCTCCGGAAAAGTCTCAAGTTTAGTATTTGTCTGTACGCCAGCGCTTGTATTGCTGTTTATGTTCGTGTTTGTAGTCATTAGTTCACCTGCTTTTTGCCTGTAGACAAGCTATCGGTTGCCGCAACACGAGTGGTAGAGCCAACTCCGGTAAGCGCTATGAGCCGTGGTCGCACTCGCATCATCGCGGTGTAAGTACAAAATATATGTAACGGACGAGGATTTGTGGAGTTACCCGCGTCTTTTGCACCGGTCAGAACTTGATCCAGTGCAGTGATCGGGTCGAGTACAACATTTTGATACGGCACTTCGTCGTATTGCAAGCGCAACGCCATATCATAAGCGCGCGAACCGCTGAGCATTACAACCTCGTTGTCTTTAAGCAAGGTAAAATCTACGTCATATAGCCAGCTAACATCACGCCCATCTCCCACCTCGTCGTTGGCAACAATCATTACCAGGCATTCTTCGGAGTCAAATGATTCGAGCGCAAGACTAAACCCTCCGGCATTCTTGACCAATAACATCTCGATCTCACGACCATTAAACACAAATGATTCGCCACGCCCAAACGCGCTTTCTATCTTCGTAAGTGCGGCAACAAGTTTCCGATCGCACTCTTTACTTCGGTCAGTATCTTGGGGGTTTTGCCCTTCTTTAAGCTTAGCTCCATCAGCCATTATTTCTCTGACAAGCGCTATCGCTCCTGCTCCGTTATATGCATTATGCAGCCCCTTTAGTACCAAAGATGCATTAAATGTATCCCCGATGATCTCGTAACTAACGTCTTTGCCTTCCATTGAAGTTAATAGTACTGTAGCAGGTAGACTCTCAAAGCCGTTGTTGTCAGTAGCCTTCTCAGCAGCACCAATGGCTGTTAAAAAGCGATCGCGTATCTGCTCTCCAAGTCCAAAACGACAAACGCGGGCAATCAGTGAATTGGTGTCAGCGCCACTAGCCTCGCTAATGTCTGCTTTATCGCTTTGTGTTCCGAATAAAGAAAGTTGCGCATCTTCACGGTTCAAAACAACCGTGCCGGTAGTGCGCTCGGCAACCTGTCTGAGCAGGCTAGCAGTGTATTCGACCGTACCAAAACGATCCAGCTGATCGGGCATTACATTTAGCAGCAATGAATATCGCGGAGCCACCCTTTTAACAAAGTGCACCGCATGTGCTTCGTCCAACTCAAGCACGGCAATATCTGCTTCAAGTCGACCCCCTACGGTTATCTCCGACAAAAGCGATGCAATCACACCACGCATAAAATTTGAGCCGGATGAGTTAGTGAACACTTTAAGACCTTGCGATTCCAGCAGCTCGGTAACGATCTTGGTCGTAGTAGTCTTGCCATTAGTGCCGCTTACAACCACTACTCCATAAGGCAATGCACCTAAAACCCTAGGGGCAAAATCCGGCGCAACTTTATCCACAACCACGCCGGGAATAGCTGATCCGCTGCCTCCCCTAACACGTGCCAAACCTCGCACTGCTTTACCAAGCGCAATAACAAACGGATTTCCATAAGCACGAGATTTTGCAACACGTGAATTACCTTTTTGCTGCTGGTTCATATTGTTTGATTGCTTATTATCAGGATTATTTTGTCCACTCAATTTACTGTTCTACTTTCGCTAAGTTGTCCTGCAATAATGACCCAAACCCAACTAACATCTACATTCGAATTCAACATTATAAGCCAAAGCACCAGACGAACTTTCATGTTGCAACTTGTTTGTTGAACCTTTAATTCAAAATCACTAAATCGCACCGATTAATTACCTGATAGTCAGTAAAGCAAATGCACTTGCGACAGGTTTCAAGTGAGTACGCTAAAACAAACTCCCTTATTCGGTAATCAACGAACGGGGTGTTATCTTGCGGATCCTCCAGGCAATCAGCATGGCAAATATATAGGAAAGCATTACTATCAATGTGCATGTTATGATCACCAGATCTATCGGTGGTGGCATTGACGCGCTCATTATGCCCAAACTTCCTGTTATTAGCACAAACATTGGGTTAAATCCATAAACTCCTAGAAATCCACCAACTATTGTTGCCCCAACCGTCGGCTCACCTCCTTTTTTTGTGTGTCTTGCACCTGCATGCCTTCCTCTGTTTTCCATTACTACGCCCTTTCCTAAATGACCCCTTACCCTTTTATCCCAATTAAGAGCAAGCCTTGCTTTTCATGAATATGTAGTGCTGTTTTTTCATGGAGTAGTGTTCATTTGCATGCCCAAAGCAACCGTACAAAAAGAAGCCCTCAACGTGATTTTGGGCATGCAAATAGCACTTTGCGGCATATTTTTGCATAATTGCCCTTAACAGGTCTTTTATTACTCCTTAACTGATCCTTAAATACTTTGGGAGATTTACGCATGTCGTCCTGAGCGAAGTTCAGTGCAGCCTAAGCAACAACCAAAGTGGTTTCCAGACACAACTGTCTGATCGAAGCGCGGCGCAGCCGAGGATCTAACCAAGCGATTGCAGGATAATAACGGAGGTCACCCAGAAAACTCACAGTCAAAACCCCAAGCAGAGCACAACAATATGGTACAATCCATAATCTCGCGGAGAGATGGCTGAGCGGCTGAAAGCGGCGGTCTCGAAAACCGTTTGTCCGGCAACCCCGGGCACGGGGGTTCAAATCCCCCTCTCTCCGCCATAGTAATAATCATCAATTGATACAATTGATTTTGCGCTTCAAGGAGTGCGTTTTAAGAGAAATCCCCTGTCAGAGGGGTATTTTTGCTTTTGGAATTCGGCAAGCAATGCCTGCCGAATTGGTGGTTGTGGGGGTAAGTGTGCCTTGAGGTGCTTGACTGTTCAACGATTCATAGGGAATCGTTGAACAGTGGCGCTAGGGGTGTGCATTTTGCCTCTGGGGGTGTGCATCGGCGAAGTGAATCGTTGAACAGTGTCTCAATCCGCCATGATCTTTACCTTTAAGCACTTCGCATGGTGCCAAAAACAGCTTATCGGAATTTCTCCATATGATAGCTGCCTTCTTCGTCTGGCTCTCTTTTCCCATCTTTATAGGAATAACCGAACTTCTCATAGAACGTACACGCAGTAATGGTGGCGGGAATCTCTATTCTGCTTGAGCGTTTGTAATACTCATCGGACTCAAGTGCCGCCATGATATAGCGCCCAATGCCTTTTCCCTGACATTCGGGAAGAGCATAAATGCTCAGCAATACACATTCTGTTTGCTCTTTACCCCAAAACGGCATTACAGTGCCGCATCCAACCAACTCGCCATCATCCAAGACAACGTAACTGTGACCATTTATGCTTAGGTGCTTAAGGTAGTCCCCATTGTACATCGAAGCGAATTTCTCCATCAACTCTTTGGGATAGTTCTTTATGTTAACTTCAAGCAAATTACGCTTTGCCAAGCAAATGACGGCCTGTGCATCCTCTTCACGATATGGCCGTATGGTAACAACGCTCATTTTCTCATTCCTCGCTTATTTGTTCTTCCGCCTTAGCGTGCAGCTAATGCTTATGCACTGTATTTGTACTGTAGAAATTCAACCCAGCCCTCATACACAACGCCT
>QMCD01000193.1_pt1 | contig 75903 bp, 66 predicted proteins | sample 1821841 | NCBI WGS metagenome assembly QMCD01 (sample SAMN01991225, study PRJNA193472) | Termite gut metagenome, whole genome shotgun sequencing project. | isolation source: worker | host: Macrotermes natalensis
GGTGAAAAATTCCTGGCAGCGAGTTAAAAGTGAGACTATTGTAAAGTCTTTAAAAAAATGTGTTCGCCGGTTGCGACGCCGCCGCAGTTGCGGAAGATGCCGGTGCCGTGCCGCCCACATACCGCGCGTAATCCTTCACCGCCGCAAGCAACGTAGCGGCAATCTCGTTCTGTCCCGATTCCGAATTCAAATAAGCACGCTCCTGCGGGTGCGACAAAAATCCGATCTCGGTCAACACACCCGGCATGTCCGTCGCGTACAGCACCATCAACGGCTGACGCTTCACACCACGATCCATCTTACCTTTCGTCTTGTAGTGCTTCTGAGACAGCTTCGCCATCGCCTCGCTGTAGCGTCCGTACGTGAACTGTAAATTCTGGATATAGGCGCGCACAATTGCCGCCGTACGCTCATTCGACATGTCGATCAACTCATCCTTATGGTTGTTGTACAGCGTGCGCTCGTTCATGTTCTGCTCCAGCGGCGTCTCGCCCATGATCAGCGTCTCAACGCCGCGTACCGCCGTCGAAGGGTTCGCGTTCGCGTGAATCGAAATGAACAGATCCCCGCCCGCGTTGTTCGCAATGTCGGCACGTGCCTGTAGATCCTTCGTCTTGTTGTCGTGGAAATGTCTGTCCGTCGTGCGAGTATACACCACCTTCACCCCGGGCAGCTGCTTCCGGATCAACTCACCCAGTTTCAACGCCACCTTCAAGTTGATGTCGCTCTCGCGCACACCTCCGTGTACAGCACCCGGATCACGCCCCCCGTGCCCGGCGTCGATCACCACCACTCCCAAACCCGCATGGGCCTGGGCATGCGCGTCGCGTCCCACCATGCAAAACATGAATAGCAGGAGCAGAAATAGCCGCCTCGACGTAGATGTTCTCATTTTTTAACTATATTTGCAAGTTAACAAAAAACCCAAATAACCCCATCTCAACACACGGCCGGGGCGTTTTGCCGACCCGTCGGCAAAGATACTAAAAAAAATTGAAGCAGCGCATAAAATACTTCTCTCTGTCGGCAATATTCTTGTCCGTCTTCCTGTTGCCGCTCTTCACGCGTGCCATCGGAACCGCACAAGAGTTCGATGTCGCTGTACAGGATTCACTGCGAAGCGACTCCACACAATCCGATTCCATACAGCGCGACTCCATCTCGAACGAATCCATACAACCCCGCCTCAGCAGTACCGACTCCATCCCGCGAGACACCACTCGCCGGCAAGAGGGCGGGGGCGGAGCAGGTCTCGATGATATTATATCCTCCAAAACCAATGACTCGATGTTCTACGACGTACGAAGACGTACTGTGCAACTCTATGGCGGGGGCGACGTAACGTACCAAAATATCAACCTCAAAGGCGACTACATGCGTGTCGATATGGATGCCAAAACCATCTTCGCCGAAGGGCGTACCGATACCATCGAGGGCGTCGCCACAACCACGCGTCCCACGTTCACCGAAGGGGCGTCCACCCCCTACTCGATGGAGGACATTACCTACAACATGGGCTCCAAAAAGGCGAAAATCAAAGGCGTGGCGACACAGGAAGGTGACGGATGGTTGATCGGCGGCGAGGTGAAAAAGATGGAGGATAACGTGTCGTACATTTACGACGGTAAGTACACCACGTGCCCCAATACGGACCACCCGCACTTCTATCTCGAAATGACACGCGCCAAGATGATTCCCGGCAAAAAAGTCGTCACGGGGCCCGCGTACATGGTGCTCGAAGATGTGCCGATATACTTCCCGCTCATCCCCGAAGGATTCTTCCCCATCAGTCAGGGACCCAAATCCGGCCTGCTCTTCCCCACGTTCGGCGAGGAGGCCACCAAGGGATTCTTCATGCGCGGGCTGGGTTACTACTTCGCCATATCGCAACACATGGATCTGGCCGTGCGGGGCGGTGTGTACACCCTCGGGTCGTGGGAGGCGGAAGCTACCACGCAATACATGAAACGGTACAAACACCAGGGTAGTTTCAAGTTCTTCTTCTCCGATGTGAGGGTCGGTGAACCGCTGTCGCCGGACTATATCAAGGAGAATAACTTCCAGCTCAACTGGCAACACACCCAGGATCCCAAAGCGAATCCCGGATCGACCTTCTCCGCGTCGGTGGATTTCCGTACGGCGAACTTCAACAAGACCTCCGCGCAATCCCTGCACGATGCACTCCAGACCCAAACCAGCTCCACGATCGCGTACTCCAAAAGCTGGCTCGGGACTCCGATGTCGCTGTCGGCCAATATGTCCGTGTCGCAAAACTCGCAGAGCGGGACGCTCGCCATCATGCTCCCGAACGTCGTGTTCAACGTCGCCACCATATATCCCTTCAAACGAAAAGAGATGATGGGCGAACAGCGGTGGTACGAGAAGATCAATATCCGTTACACCGGTAAGTTCAACAACAAGGTCGACGCCAAGGAATCCGAAATATTCAAGAAACAGACCCTCGAAAGAATGCAGTTCGGATTCGAGCACTCGATACCCGTCGCCGCAACCTACAACCTGTTCAAATACATCAACTTCGGCCCAACGGCCAACTACACCGAGAAGTGGTATTTCAAACGTCAGACGAGGGTGTGGAATCCGGATGGAGGGACGCCCAACCCGGAGACCGGAATAGCCCCAGGGGCTGTCGATACGTTGCCGCAAAAGTACGGGTTCTACCGCCTGTGGAATTACAACGTCGCGCTGCAAGCATCGACGACCATATATGGACGATACGAAACCAAAAATAAAGAGCGGAAAATACAAGCCATTCGACACACCCTCTCACCGTCGATCAGCGTGTCGTACGCACCGGACTTCTCGACCAAGTACCAAAACGAGGTGCAAAACAATGCGGATGGAGGTACGTTGATGTATTCGCCCTACCAGAATCCCGTGTTCGGGGTGCCGTCCTCGGGTGAAACCTTCGCCATCAACGGATCGTTGGCACAAACCCTCGAAATGAAGGTGCTGTCCAAACGCGATACCTCCGGCATGCGAAAGATCAAACTCATCGACGAGTTCCGAATAGGGCAGGTGTCGTGGAACTTCGTTGCCGACTCGATGCGGCTCTCCACCATACCCCTCTCGCTGCGTACCACGCTGTTCCAAAACTTCGGCATCACCGTCACAGCCACCCTCGACCCCTATCGGGTCACGCCCGACGGCAAACGCATCAACAAACTGTTCTTCCCCGGACGTATCGCCAATGCAGCTACCTCCATCGGATATACGTTCAACTCGCGTCAGGACACCTCCATGCCCGCCACCAACGACATCACGTCAGCTCCGGTACTCAACCCCTTTTATTTCGATCCCGACAACCCGATGAATCCCGCCGAAAGGCGAATACTTATGGCGAAGGCCTATTACGACTTCTCGATACCGTGGAACTTCGGATTCAGTTACTCGGTCAACTACTCCGCCACACCGTTCAATAACGGTACCACCGGTTATCAGCGAAACTTCACGCAGACCGTCACCGTACAGGGAGACGTGACCGTCCTGCCCAAACTGGGAGTCACCGTGTCGGGCGGTTACGACTTCCAGACACGGCAGCTCACTCCGGCCAACATCACCATCTCGCGTGACCTGCACTGTTGGCAAATGTCGTTCGCGTGGGTGCCCTTCGGACAGTACAAAAGCTGGAGCTTCAACATCAGCGTCAAGGCGCAATCGCTCAAAGACCTCAAATACGATAAGTCGCAAAGTATGTTCGACAACCGTCCCGAACTATACTGATGAACCGTGCTGCCACACCCCTACTGTGGGCATTAATCCCCCTTGCAGCCGGAATTATCGTTGCGTCGTACGTATTCCTGCCGCTGTGGCTCTCGGCCGGAGGACTCCTCCTCTGTCTCCTCCTCGCATGGCGATGGGACTCGACGCCGCTCACGATCGCGGCAATCTTCCTGTTCGGCATATCGTCATACAACCTGCGTCACGACATACTCCACCAATCGGTCGACGACCTGCGGATGCGTCCTGCCAATGCACTGCATCGAGGTGCTGCGGAACGTCTCGACAGACTCGATCTCCCCGAGGATGGGCAGGCTGTCGTCAATGCCATGGTGGCGGGGGACAAAACCGGGATCTCGTACGAATTGCGTTCCGCCTATGCGCGAAGCGGTACGTCGCACCTGCTCGCTGTGTCGGGGTTGCACGTGGGGATCGTGTTCATGTTGGCCAACTTCCTCCTGCGGTGGTTGCTCCTCGCGCCGAACGGACACCGGTGGCGAAACGGCGTCGTGATACTCCTCGTGTGGATATACGCCGCCATCGCAAACTTCCCGCCCAGCGTTATACGCGCTGCATTCATGTTCTCCGTGCTCCAATTCTCGCTCGCATCCTCCTCCGCGTACGTCAGTCTCAATACCCTTGCCGCAGCGGCATTCATGATGCTGATCGTCAACCCGCTCTTCCTGTTCTCTCTGTCGTTCCAGCTCTCCTTCATTGCCGTCGCGGGGATCATCCTCTGGGCTGTCCCGGCGGCGCGGTGGCTACATGGCCCGTGGGCCATCGGCAATGCCCTGCTGGGCATTGCGGGTGTCGGCATAGCCGCCACCGTAGCCACCGCGCCGCTCATCGCGCACACGTTCGGACAGATATCTATCATCGGTGTGCCGTTGAATCCCATCGTCATTGCCATCGCCAACGTGATCGTCGGGGTAGGTGCCGTGTGGATGATACTGCCCTTCCTGCCGGGCGTGCCGTGGCTTCTCGATACCGCCACCGCCACACAAAACAACCTCGTCCAATGGGCCGCAGCGCTTCCCAATGCCGTTGTCAAGATACAAATCTCAGCGCTCGCATGCTGGGCCGCGTATGCCGTCATGATTCTCGTTACCTATGGAATTGCACGAATTAGAGTGGCTCGTTAGCGCCGAGGGGCGTGCGGCAGTCGAGGCGTGCCTCGATCGCGACCCCGTCGCGATAGCGCTCGATAAGCGCCTGCCGCACGCACCAACAGTGGCTACCCAGGTCAAATACCTGCAACGTGCCAAAAAGAAACTCCCGTCCTTCTACGAAGCACGGTGCATCATCCCGCCACGTGCCTATGAACAGGCGTCAAGCGAAGTATTGGCCTTACACAAGGAGCTCTCCGGGCACACAGTCCTCGACCTCACGTGTGGCCTGGGTGTCGACACGTGGGCACTGTCGCAACGATTCGACCATGTCGTGTCCGTGGAACGTGACCCCGTTCTTGCCGCCGTGGCACGTGAAAATTTCAGGCGTCTCGGTATCACCAATGTCACCGTCGTCAATGCCGATGCCGAAGATTATTTAGCGTCACTATCCAATCCGAGCGATGTAGCCAGCGTGGAGCGTTCAGCTCTACGCCCGGGGATGGCTACGAGCTGGCCGCCGAAGGCGGCGAAAACAAAAAACACCGCTCCTCCCGTAAAACAAGTTTTGAACCATGTGGTCGGAGACCACATGGTTCAAAACGAAATAAAATCACCCCCTCCCGGGAGGGGGCAGGGGGTGGGAGTAAATAAATTCGACTGGATCTATGTCGATCCCGATAGACGCGACGCCGCGGGGAAGAAAAAAGTGAGGATCGAAGATTGCTCTCCCAACGTAATGGCGGTACCGGTGGCTCCGGATGGCTCAACACATAAACTCTGTATCAAACTATCGCCTCTCTTCGATGTCGATGAGGCGTTCCGGATCTTTCCCAACGCGCACGTGGAAGTGGTGTCGCTCAATAACGAGTGCAAAGAGGTGCTTATATACGTATCCCCTGAATTCGACCATCCCACGCTCACTGCAACAGCCATCGGGATCGGATCGTTCTCCTCGGGGATGCAGCCAGCGGAGGATCAAAACCTCGGTTTTGGCCTGCCGCAGGGGGATGGCGGCAGACCAAGCAGCTTCGCTGCAAAAATAAATAGTTACAAGTACCTCTTTATCCCCGACGTGGCAACCCAAAAAGCGAGGCTCGTCTTCGCTCATCTCGATGGCAAAGTCGATATATGGGATAACAATGGATATGGATTTGCAGATGAGCCTGTCGAGGGACTACTCGGACGATGGATAGAGATCGAACGCATCGAACCCTACAACCCTCGCACACTCAAAAATCTCCGTGCCACGGTGTTCAAAGCCAATTTCCCCGCATCCATACACAGACCTGTGCGTGCGGGTGGCACGCAACGCATCGCAATCACTGCCGTGCAGGGGAAATACTGGACGATCTTTCTGAAATAACCTTCTCCTCCCCGTGCCGGGGTTCCGTAGCTACTCCGATGGTCATCTGGACTATCAGACTGTTAGTGGACTCTATTGGTCCTGTCAGATGTCGCTGAATTCCACCACAGAGGCGCACAGGTTAAACATCTATTCCCCGGGATTCGGTACGGCTACCAGTCGCGTCAGCTACGCCTACTCCCTCCGCTGTATAAAGATCTAATGTAGGGTGGGACAAGGGAACTTCTTGTGCGTCAGCAATAGAGATGAACGTCGTCAATCGTGATGTCGCCATCGCTCAGTACAACCAAGCGTTCCACCACGTTGCGTAGCTCGCGGATGTTGCCAGACCAACGACGCGTACTTAACTCCTCGATCGCCGCAGAATGGATCTGCTTGTTCGACATGCGATTCTCGTCGCACGCCACACCGATGAAATGATCCACCAATAGCGCAATGTCACTCGGATGTTCACGCAACGGCGGCACGTTGATCATGATCACCGCCAGGCGGTGGAATAAATCCTCACGGAAATTACCCTTGGCGATCTCCTCACGCAGGTCCTTGTTCGTCGCGGCGATGATACGTACGTCCACGTCGATGTCCTTATCGCCACCGACACGTCCGATCTTGCGCTCCTGCAGGGCACGGAGTACCTTCGCCTGCGCCGAAAGCGACATGTCGCCGATCTCGTCCATGAACAACGTACCGCCGTGTGCCAACTCGAATTTACCTTTCTTGTCCTTGTGTGCCGAAGTGAAGGCACCCTTCTCGTGACCGAACAACTCGCTCTCGATCAACTCCGAAGGAATCGCGGCACAGTTTACCTCCACGAACGGGCCTCCGCAACGGGCGCTCTTGGCATGCAGGTGACGTGCGACGAGCTCCTTACCCGTGCCGTTCTCACCCGTGATCAGGACACGGGTGTCGTTATTGGCCACCTTGTCGATCAAGCGCATCAGGTGTTTGATCTGGTCCGATTCGCCGATGATTCGGTTCGCAGGCTGGGACACATCCTTCGTGCGGCGGCGTGCGGGAGAGGCGGACGGGGCTTTGCCCGAGGGGGCTTTTGCCAACGGGGGTGCCTCCGCTTGCTCGACGATCTTGCGAATGTCGGTCAACAGCAGGTTCATGTCCACAGGTGCCGGAAGGTAGTTCGTCGCACCGCTTCGAAGCGCGCGGATCACCGACTCGACCGTCGGATCCTCGGAAATGACGATAAAAGGTATGTCGATCGAGGGTAAGCCCGCCTCGTTCTCGGTGATAATCACGTCGAATGGCAGTTCGCTGCATAACTCAACCGCATGCGTGTCGTTAGTAGCGTTCTCGCTCGTGATACCTTCATGCTCCAATCGCTCGCGCAACTGGTTGCGAATCCGACTCGACATAACTATGATTAAAACCTTTGCCATGCTCGTGTTTCAGAAATTTTTTTCTAATTTTGCTACGTAAAGTTACGGCTCTTAAACACCCAATCCAAATAATTTTACAAATTTTTCTTGTATTATATTGCAACTTAGACTTTTTGTTACATCTTCCTGCCCATTTATCCTATCCGTACTGATATCAATAAACGTCACAACAACCATACCATCAACACGAATGCTTAAAAATTACAATTACACACGACGCAAACTCCACCTCCCCGAGTACGGACGCCACATCCAGGAGATGGTCGATTCGCTGGCCGGGATCGAGAACCGTGCCGAACGGAATAAACAGGCGCGTGCCGTGATCGCCGTCATGGGCAACCTCAACCCCTTGCTGCGGGATACGGCCGACTTTACGCACAAACTGTGGGATCACATGTTCATCATGTCGAACTTCCAACTCGATGTCGATTCGCCCTATCCGCAACCCACGCGTGACGAGTTGACCGCACGCCCACAGCGCCTCCCCTATTCCACCGGAAGGATCGTCTACAAGCACTATGGCAAGTACCTCCAACGGATCATCCAAGGACTCAAAGAGGAGAAGGATTCGACAGCCGTGTCGAACACGATCGACAACCTGGCACGCTACATGCGTACGAAAAGCTACGAGTACAACCATGAACACCCGTCCAACGAAGTGATTATTCGCGACATCAAACGGCTTTCCGACAATGCGTTGAGTCTCGACGAAGCGACGCTCTCATCGCTGCGAAGCGAGTACAAAACGGACTCCAAACCCAATAACCCGAACGGTAAAAAACAGAAGAACGCACAAAAAAATAGTCACAACAGTCATAATAACACCCACAAAAAGTTCTTCCACAAGCACAAGTAAGGATGGAGAATGATCTATTTCACCTCTGACATACATTTGCGTACCGGTTCACCGGAAGTCGAGCAACGATTCCTACGGTGGCTCGACGAGGTCTCCCGAGATGCCGAGGCGATTTATATACTCGGCGACCTGTTCGATTTCTGGTTCGAGTGGCGGCGCGTCATTCCGAAAACCTCCATCAGGGTGTTGGGCAAACTCGCATCGCTGGCCGATCGGGGCGTGCGTATCATCTTCCTCGCCGGAAATCATGACCTGTGGGTACGCGAATACCTCGCCGCCGAGTGTGGTTTCGAGATATATACCTCGCCGCAAATCATGGAAATGGCGGGGAAACGCGTGCTGTTGGCGCATGGCGACGACATCGCCCGTGAGGGACGCAAAGTACGGATACTCAACCGGTTCTTTCGCTCAAAAAGAGCCCATGCGTGGTTCTCGCGTCTCGTGCATCCCGATACCGCGATGCGGTTCGGACTCTGGTGGAGCGACAAGTCGCGCGATAAACCCCGACGGGATCTGCCCATAGAGCCGTTCGTCGAATACGCACGAAGCCACAACGTCGATTGTGCCGTGTTCGGACACCTCCACATACCGTATCAAAAAGAGAGTGTCGTCTTCCTCGGCGATTGGGATAAGTGTCCCGCTTATGCCACCATGAACGATAAAGGAGAGTTGAAACTATGCGAGTTTATTTAGACTTATTGCGACATATCAAGGAGCATGGTGTTGTGAAAACCGACCGTACCGGTACCGGTACGCGGAGTGTGTTCGGTCACCAGATGAGGTTCGACATGCAAAACGGATTCCCGCTCCTGACGACCAAGAAAGTGTTCTTGAAAGGCGTGATCCATGAACTGCTGTGGTTCCTGCGTGGCGATACGAATACGCAATATCTCGTCGAGAATGGCGTGCATATTTGGGATAACGATGCGTCGCGATACCGGGCGGAACTCGAAGCACGGGGATTTCCTGCCGGATTTCGGGAAGGAGATCTGGGGCCCGTGTACGGTTACCAGTGGCGCAGTTGGCCGAAGCCCGACGGTTCGTCCGTCGATCAGATCGCGCAAGTGCTCGAAACGATTCGCAAAAATCCGGATTCGAGGCGCATGATCGTGTCGGCATGGAATGTGGCACAGATCGACGAGATGGCACTGCCGCCGTGTCACGTGATGTTCCAGTTCTACGTGGCGGACGGACGGCTGTCGTGTCAACTCTATCAACGTTCGGCGGACACGTTCCTCGGTGTGCCGTTCAATATCGCCTCGTACGCGCTCCTCACGATGATGGTCGCGCAACAAACCGGTCTGCAACCCGGTGAATTTATCCACACCCTCGGCGATGCCCATCTATACCTCAATCACCTCACACAGGTAGATGAACAACTATCCCGTGAGCCCCGACCCCTCCCCACAATGAAGTTGAATCCCGACGTCGCGTCGATTTTCGACTACTCGTACGAGGATTTTACGCTCACCGGTTATGATCCTTACCCCGCTATTAAAGCCCCAATGTCTTTTTGATTATGAGTATCTCTATTATAGTGGCAGTGGCCCAAAATAATGTGATTGGCGGAGAGAACAGACTCCTGTGGCACATCTCCGAAGACCTGCAACACTTCAAACGCATCACCACGGGGCATCCTGTCATCATGGGTCGCAAAACGTTCGAGTCGCTCGGTCGCGCACTGCCCAATCGCCGAAATGTCGTCATCACGCGGGGAGACGGGAGTTTCGACGGGGCGGAAACGGTGCATTCGCTCGAAGAAGCAATCGGGTTATTTTCCACAGTCCCGGAGGAGATCTTCATTATCGGCGGGGCACAGATCTATGCGCAGGCGTTGCCGATCGCCGACAAGTTCTATCTGACGCGGGTGTTGCATGATTATGAGGGTGACACGTGCTTCCCCGCATGGGATCCGGCCGAGTGGAAGCTCGTCTCCGAGGAGCGTCACGAACGTGGCTCCGTGTTCCCCCATCCCTTCGTGTTCGAGGAGTATCGACGTGTAAAATAGGTATTTGTACTACCTGAACTCTCGATAGTTCGCGGTATTTTTGTACCGTGAAGAACTATTTCGACCTACTGATGGAGGACGTGCGGATGCAGGAGGGACTCCACTCGTGCATGAATTGCGGCGTGTGTACGGGCGTGTGCCCCGCGGCGGAGTTCTATGATTACGATCCACGTAAAATTGTCTGTATCGTTCAGTCGCGCGACAACGACGCCATCGAGGAGCTCCTGAAATCCGAAACGATCTGGTATTGCGGCGAGTGTATGTCGTGCCGACCGAGGTGTCCGCGGGGCAACACGCCCGGGTATGTCATCCAGGCGCTCAGAACACTGTCTCAGAAACTCGGGTTCTTCGTCGAAAGCGAAAAAGGACGTCAACAAATAGCCTTGAAACGCGTCATCGGACACAACATCCTCAACACGGGTTACTGCCTGACGCCGAATCTCGTGGCACCCGACCTGCATCCCGAACAGGGTCCCGTGTGGGCGTGGATCTACAAGAACAACATGGAGATCTATCCCCAATTCTCGGACGTGTACAACAAGGAGGGGGCGGGGTGTCTGCGCAAGATGGCACAGAATGACCTGGACGAGATCCACCGTATCTTCGAGGTGACGGGCGGCAAGGCGTTCTTCGACAACCTCGAAGAGCACTCCCAACGCAAAGCCCGTGAGATGGGTTACCCGAACGGCGCCGATGAGGCGTACATGATGGATACGTATACCAAAAACTCCGCGTCATGAAGAAATCGTGGTCAGACTACCAAAAAACCATCGCGGACGACCATTTCTACTATGCCCGCAGCTGCATCCGTCAGAATTTCTTTCCGGGTAGCGAGAAGTTTTTTCTGAACCTCTTGCGTGACAAGCTCGGCAAAGATATCATGGACGATGCGCACCACACGTCGTGTACCGGCATCGGATACCACTCGGATATCGTACCTCTCGAAACGACCATGACCGTCGTGGCGCGTCAGTTCGCGCTGATGACCGAGGCGGGGTATGAGAATCTCGTGGCGTCGTGCATCACGTCGTTCGGCGTCTACACAGAAATACTTGCCACGTGGGAGGAGTTTCCCGAGATGGAGGAGAAGACACGCGAGTACCTATTGAAAGCCACAGGGCGCGAATTCAAGGTGCCGGCCAACGTGGCACACGCGTCGGACGTGGTGTTTCATTTCCGGGACGAAATCGCCAAACAAGCAAAACACAGACTCGTCAATACCGTGACGGGTGAGCCGTTGCGTGTCGTGGAGCATATCGGATGCCACTATGCCAAGCTGTTCCCAAAATCCGGTATCGGAGGGGCGGAATTCCCATACGTACTGGCCGGAATGATCGAGTCGTGGGGCGGTGAGCCGATCGACTATCCCGAACGACGCCACTGTTGCGGATTCGGGTTCAGAAACTACCTCGTGCAGGCCAATCGCGGTTACTCGATCGCCAATACGCACAAGAAACTCGAAAGTATGGCGCCGTACAAGCCCGACTTTATCGTGTCGAACTGCCCCGGATGTCCGATGTTTTTGGATCGGTGGCAGTACGCCGTGGCGGAGATGGGGGGGATCACGTATGGCGAAAAGGGAATGGGGATTCCGGTGCTCACGTACGAGGAGATGGCGGGGTTGGTGCTCGGTCACGATCCGTGGGAGTTGGGGTTGCAGATGCATCAGGTCAATGTAGAACCGTTGCTCGACAAGATGGGCATTCAGTATGACCCTGCGGCCAAGTACCTCGGGCGTCACGGTAAATATATTGGCAAACCCGCGTCGGCGGCCATCAATTTCGGGGCCGAAAAGCTGGTCTATAACATTAAGTAGCATGAGGAGGATGGAGGTGGAGAGAATGAAGTCACAAAAAAACCATACACGCGAAGTGGTTGTCGTCGGGGGCGGCGTGGCGGGGATGCAGGCGGCGATCCGTCTGGCGGAGCAAGGGGTGCGGGTCACCCTGATCGAAAAGAAACACGAGTTAGGCGGACATATCCGCAGCTGGTATCACCTGTTCCCGTCGTTCACACCCGCACAGGAGGTGTACGATGCGTTGCACGAACGTTTTGCGTCGCACGACATCGAACTTATCACGTCGGCCGAAGCGACCGAGATCAATCCCACAAGCGTGACACTCGCAGACGGGCGTGTCCTTCACACCAAAGCCGTGATCATCGCCACGGGATTCGAGATTTTCGATGCGCGTCGCAAGGAGGAGTACGGATATGGACTCTACGACCATGTGTACACGTCGGCGGACCTGGAACTGCTGTTGCATGAGGGTGAAGCGGGCGAGGGACTTGCCGGTGCGTTGGGATTCACACCGCGGCGCATCGCGTTGCTCCATTGCGTGGGGTCGCGTGACGAGAAGGTGTGCCAACCCCACTGTTCCAAAGTTTGCTGCATCACGGGAGTCAAGCAGGCCATCGAACTCAAAAAACGGTTCCCCGACGCGGAGATATTCAATTTCTACATGGATATCCGCATGTTCGGACCCGGGTACGAGGAGATGTATCGCGAGGCACAACAGAAATACAACATTCACTTCATCCGGGGACGCATCTCCGAGGCGAGTCCCACGTTCGACGGGCGTCTCCAGATCAAGGCCGAAGATACCCTCACCGGACGCCCGTTGCGGATGAGTGTCGATATGTTCGTGCTGCTGATCGGTATGCAGGCGGGGCCGAATTTCGGGTTGCCGCATGCCGATAGCGGATTCCTGGAACCGCAAGATCTGTTTCTGGGCAATGTTGTCGCCCCGGCCCAAGCAGGCACCCTCGGGGGCCTTTTCTATGCAGGTACGGTATCGGCACCGAAAGCAATCGGTGAGTCGTTGAACGAGGGTATCGCGGCAGCGGATGCGGCGGCGGCATACATCAAACAGAAATAGCGTGGCGGCGATAGACTGGGGATACGGCATCAACAAGGCACGTGTGATCAATGCGGACGTGAACGACCTTCGCATGAGCGAGGCGATCCTGCGCGAGATGCCCGAACTGCAAACCTGTATCGGATGCGGGGGATGCACGGCCACCTGCACGGCGGGAGCGTTGACGGATTTCAACTTCCGGATGCTGCATACGCTCGTACGGCGCGGGGAATATGAAGGAATGTACGAGCAGTTGAACAAGTGCATGCTGTGCGGCAAGTGCCGGTTGGTGTGCCCGAGGGGGATCAATACACGGGCGCTCGTGATGCTGTTGAAACGAAAACTGGGAGATAATTAAATGCGCTTTTTTGCACCATTCTGTATACCGTTTATCATCGGCACGGCATTCCTGTTCGCGGCGCTGGCTGTGAAGTGGGGATCGTGGCTCTACCACCTGCCGCGTGCCGATAAGAAACTGATCGGTCGTAACTTCTTCACACTTGCCACACCGAAAGCCATCTGGGAGGTGATTCGTGAGTCGTTGCTGCATGCACGTATCTGGCGCGTCAACTCCCTTTTGGGCTACATGCACACGTCGCTCGCATTCGGATGGTTCCTGTTGATCCTCGTCGGATGGATCGAAACGACCGCATACGTCGGGTTGCGATGGGTACCGTTGCAGGGACACGTGTTCTTTAAATATTTCGCCGCATCGGCACACCTTGGGCATAAACCGGTATTCGATTTCCTGATGGATCTGTTGCTGCTGTTCGTGCTTTCGGGCGTGGCGTGGGCCGTGGCGAAACGTATCGTCCACCGATTCATGGGCATGCGGCGCACGACAAGGCATATCGTGTGGGATAAACTCGCACTCTCCGTACTGTGGTTCATCTTCCCCATACGACTGATCGCCGAAAGCATCACGTGTGCCGTGCATGGCGGCGGCGGATTCCTGACCGGAAGTATCGGCACGTGGCTCGCCGGATGGGTGCCGCGGTCGACGCTCTATGCCCTGTACGAACCCGCATGGTGGGTTTATTCCATCTGCCTGGGACTGTTTTTCATCGCGATGCCCTTCTCGCGCTACATGCACATCTTCACCGAGATCCCGCTCATCTTCCTGAGGCAATATAAACTCCGTTCGGGTAAAAAGATCACGTCGTATGACAATTTTCAGGTCGAGGCATGCTCGCGTTGCGGTATCTGTATCGACCCGTGTCAGATCCAGACCGACCTCGGAGTGAACGACATACAGTCCACCTACTTCCTGCGCGACAGGAGATACCACCGTCTGGAACTGTCGGTGCTGAACAACTGTTTTATGTGCGGACGGTGCGAACAGGTGTGTCCCGTCGGAATCAACCTCAACACGTTGCGACAAAACTCGCGCGACAAGATGCGAAACGTGCCCAATGAAAAACGGTACGAATATTTCACCTCCGTGCCGGTCGAAAAAAACAGTGCGCAGAGTAAGATCGGTTACTTCACCGGTTGCATGACGCACCTCACGCCCGGCATGAAGCAGGCGATGGAGCGTATCTTCACCGCGACAGGGGAGTCCGTCTGGTGGGCGGATCGTGAGGGTGGCGTGTGTTGCGGACGTCCGTTGCTGCTCTCCGGTGAAACCGACTCGGCACGCAAGATGATCGACTTCAACACGCGACTGATCCGTGAAAGCGGCATCACGACACTCGTCACATCGTGTGCCATCTGTCTGAAAGTGTTCCGTGACGAGTACCATCTGACAGGTGTCGAACTGCTGCACCATTCGGAATATATCGAGCGTCTCCTCGTCAAAGGAAGCCTCAAACCCGCGCGCGCGAACGATGAATCGTTCACATACCACGACCCGTGTGAACTGGGTCGTGGATGCGGCATCTACGATGCCCCGCGCGCAGTGATCGCGTCTGTAGGAGTACTCGTCGAACCGGAACAAACCCGTGAAATGTCGCTCTGTTGCGGATCGTCGCTCGCCAATACCGTTATCGACGACGGGCAACAGTTGCGTGTGTCACGTTCCGCAGTCGATACCCTCACCGCAACCGGCGCCAAGACCATCGTAACGGCATGTCCGCTCTGCAAAAAAGCCCTCGCACGCGGCACGTCACATAATATCCGCGTGAAGGATCTGGCCGAAATAGTTGCCGAAAGGTTGTAATAATTTGGTGATTTAAAATATTTGGCTTACCTTTGTCCCACATCGCGGGATGGAGCAGTTGGCAGCTCGTCGGGCTCATAACCCGAAGGCCGGAGGTTCGAGTCCTTCTCCCGCTACAACGCAGAATCCCCCATCAAATGATGGGGGATTCTGCGTTGATTACGGAGAGGACGAGAACGGGGAGTCTTCTCCTCCCCGCGCCGGGACAGCGTCAGATTACCGGGATACTACATAGTCAGACTGCTCAAGGCTACTATTGTCCGAACAAACCGAGTTCTACAACGAATGTAGAGAGACTTCGCTTCTACTCAGACCGTGCGATTCTCGATGACACTCCACCTATTTCAGAAGGCTTCTCCCTCCGTTGTATTAAGATCTAATGTAGGGCGGAAATAAAAATTCCCCTTGAAATTTGCCGGCGCATCAGGATCAGATAGCGGGCTTGCACGGGCTTGAGGATGAGCACCAGGAGCAGCGTTGCCATCCACTTGACAGCCTCTTTCGCGTACAACATCACCTTACTCGTGGCACGCAGGCGTTGCGAGACACCTATATTATAGGAGAGGTTCGCGAAATATTCGCGTGCCGTTTTACGTGCCGGAATGACGTGCGTCATCACCGCACCGGGCACATACCAAGGTCGAACACCCGCACGCTTCAGTCGCTCGAACAACTCACTCTCCTCGCCACCGATGAGGGTCTCTCCACTCCGCCCCAAGGCAGGATCGAACGCTCCGAATTTATCGAACACCTCCCTGCGGAGTGCCATATTGCCGCCTCCCGGAATGCGTCCGCATGGGAATATTCGGATTTTTGGACCCAAGTCAATCGGGTTGGCGACGGCGCGCTCCGTGTAACGTGACATCCACTCCGGACGCCCCTCCGGATACTCCGCCACGATACGTCCACCTGCCGTCATAGCCTTGGGATGCGTGTCGAAAAAATCCATATACGCACCCACGAAACCCTTGCAAATCCGCTCGTCGTCGTCTATAATAGCGATGATCTCCCCGTGACTCTCCGCAATACCGCGGTTCCGGGCGTGCGACAGTCCCTGCCGCTCCTCGAACACCATGCGGATATTCAATTCCGGGTGTTGTTTTGCAAACTCCGCGAAACGTGCCTCCGTATCGTCCGTGGAGTTGTTGTTCACCACGACGCACTCCCATCGATCCATCGGAAAATCCTGCATCGCAACCGTCTCCAATGCCGCGATGAGTTCCGTGGCACGGTTGTACGTGGCGATGACCAAGGAGAGATTCACGGGACCGGTCGTCACTTTTTCTTGTTTCCGATCGCCAACAACACGCCCAACACAACACCCAACAGTGCCGCGAAAAGCACCCGCAGGTCACTCGGCAAGAGGAACGTGATCGTGTGTGCAGGGTACCAAAACAACGGGATCGTGCGCTTGAACACGAAACTCCATTGACGGTGCCAATTCAACGATGCCAACGTGTCGCCCATACGCAACGGCGTGGTGAAAAATCCGCGTAACGTGCCACCCGTGGCGGCGATATGCATGTCCGTGACTTTGTGCAGCGTCATGAATACCGGCGCGAAGATCGTGTTCATCGCCACCGAAATGCACAGCGCCACGAACACCTTTTCCCACGACAATGCACCTGCCATCGCGGTAGTTGCACCCTCCATTCCCAACGACGCCAAAAATGCCGGTACACCGTTTGAGAAGATCGACATCGCTATCGCGATTCCCATACCCAATACGCCCCACACCAAGGCCCTCGGCAGGATCCCGAACCCTTTTTTGTTCCACACCCCTTCGGCGATACGCAGCCCGACACACTCACCCAACGTCGCCAATACAGCGAACTTTACAAAACTCAGCAACAGTCCATTCATAGTTGCAAAGATAATATGTTTATTTTACCTTTGTCGCAAAACATTACAAAAAAAATGTGTCGTAAACTATCGCTGTCGCTCCCCTACCTGTGTACATTTTTAGGCATACTCTCGTGTCTGTTCCTGGGCGGTTGCGCCGCGCAAAAGAGGGTTCTCTACCTGCAGGACATCGAGGCGTTCGAGCAGTCACAAATCGTAGCTGCATACCAGATACGTTTCAAACCGCTGGATCGAATCACCGTGGTCGTGTCGAGCCAAAACCCGGAGTTGGCAGTACCGTTCAACAGTTCATCTGCAGTGCCGGCAATGTCGGAAGGTGGAGCGCCTGCCACAACGGAGTTGCAACCCCTCACGATCTCAGCGGACGGGATGCTCGACATGCCCGTGATCGGCAAAATCCAGGCGGCGGGACTCACACGCAGCGAACTGTCCGATGCGATTGCCGATGCGATCCGTGACGGAGGATATGTCGACGACCCGACGGTCAATATCCAATTCATCGACATGTATGTCAACGTGATCGGTGAGGTGCAGAAACCGGATCAATATGAAATTTCGAGTGACCAAGTGACGATCTTCGAGGCTATCGCCATGGCGGGTGACCTGACCATTCAGGGACAACGCAAGAACGTGACGGTGATCCGTGAGGTGGATGGCGTACGTACCGTCGGTACGCTCGATCTGCGCTCCAAAAATATTTTCACGTCACCTTTTTTCTACCTCCAACAGGGCGATATCGTGTGGGTGAAACCGAACCGCTCTCGAGCCAAATCGGGACAGATAGACCCCAACCAGGGACTCTACTTTTCACTCGTGGGTACGTTGGTTTCCGTCGCCACACTCGTCGCCACACTCGTCCTTGCCAAATAACGCTACCCGCCATGACAAAAGAGACAACAGACAAAAAACACCGCAGCACGGAAGAGATAGATCTCGTCGAACTCCTCAAATCCGCCTTGGCGCATTGGAAGTGGTTCGTCTTGTCGCTGTTCGTGTGCATCGTGTTGGCCGGCACGTACCTCGTCCTGACGCCCAAGCTCTACGAACGTACCTCGAATATCCTCATTAAGGAGGAGGAGAGCGGTATCGGAGGTAATCTGGCGGCGATTGCCGGAGCGGCGAACATGCTCGGTATGGGTGGCATGATGCCGGGGTCTAAGAATATGGACAACGAGATCTTCCTGCTCACCTCGTATCACCTGATCGGCAAAGTGGTTACGGATCTCGGTCTCGATGTGACGTACACACAAGGACGCAAGGATCTTTTCGGACGCCTGCCGTTCGCGATCTCGCTCATAGAAGAGAATAGGGAGGAGGAAATCGCGGTTCGCATGCGTGCCGAAATGGTGGATGGCCGGGTCAAACTGTCGCACTTCGAGCGTCGTTCGGAGCCGAAACAGAAATTCGCCGGCGAGATGACCGTCGCTATCGGTGACACGGTCGTGTCTCCCGTAGGACGCATCGCGATACTCCCGAAAGAGCCTATCAAGGCACTCTCGTCGAAGCCCGTAAAGGATAGTTTTAAGGTCGCGATAAGCACCCACGATGCCGCCACGCAACTCTATCAAACCAAGATAGATGCCGGGTTGGCAGACAAGAAATCTGCTGTGTTGTCTATCTCGACCCGTGCCACGGTACCGCAAAAGGCAGCGCGGATCGTCGATGCGCTTGTCGATATATATGGCGCAGATGTGCTCGGTTACAAGCGTGCACAAGCACAGACAACGGGAGCGTTCATCGACGAACGTATCGATGCCGTGACGGCTGAACTCGACGCGCTGGACGAACGAATCGAATCGTTCAAGAAAGACAATCAGGTTTTCGACCCCAAAATCGAAGCCCAGCTGTGGGCCGAAGAGCATGCACGCTATCGGATGGAGGGATTGACGGCCGAAAATCAGATCCAGATGACGCGTTTCCTCAAGGAGTATCTGCTGTCCCATCCCGAGGATCTCGTTCCGGGAATGATCTCCGTCGAGAGTGCGACGATCGGCGCCCAGATCGAGGCGTACAACGAGATGATGTTGCAGCACAACAAACTCTCCTCCGGCAACTCGGGCAACAACCCCGTGTTGCACACCCTCGAAAACCAACTCGCGGAGATGCGCCGCTCGATCGTCACATCGCTCGACTCGCACATCAAAACCCTCGACATTCAACGACGGGCCATCCAAAAAGAGGAGTCGCAACTGAACAAACGGATCCTCGACATGCCTGCCCAAGAGCGCGAGGCACTCGAATTGATGCGCCAGCAGAAGATCAAACAGGAGCTCTATCTCTACCTGCTCAGTAAGCGCGAGGAGAGTGCGATCAACCAGTTCAATGACGAAGATACATTCCGTGTCATCGACCGTGCGTATGGCCCCGGAGGCCCCGTGTCGCCGAACAATATGATGATACTTGCCGTCGCGATCCTGCTGGGATTGCTCATTCCATTCGGAATTCTGTTCTTAAAGAGAATGTAAATCCATGAGGAGTTTCACTACCGTCGAAGGGCTCCAACAAGCCCTCGCGAATTCGTCGGACATCGGTTTCGTGCCCACGATGGGAGCCCTCCATGCGGGACACCTCTCGCTCGTCGAACAGGCACGGAAAAATCACCCCACGGTCGTGGTGAGTGTGTTTGTCAACCCCACGCAGTTCAACGATCCGAACGACTTGAAGTGCTATCCGAGGACGCTGGATGCCGATTTGGCACTGCTCGAAGAGGCCGGAGTCGACTATGTGTTCGCACCGTCGGTCGAGGAGATTTACCCCACAACAGATCCCCGTACGTTCGATTTCGGACAACTGGATAAAGTGATGGAGGGTGCCACGCGTCCGGGACATTTCAACGGGGTGGCACAGGTCGTGAGCCGTCTGTTCGAGATCGTGAAACCACGAAAAGCATACTTCGGCGAGAAAGATTTTCAACAGATTGCTGTCGTTCGCGAGATGGTGCGTCAACTCGGTATGCCGGTCGAGATCGTGGCGTGTCCCATTGTCCGTGACACGGATGGGCTGGCCCTCTCGTCACGGAATACCCTTCTGGATGCGTCCCACCGCGCGGCCGCACCGATGATCTATCAAGCGTTAAAGACTGCGGCCGCGCGTGTTCCGTTGGCGACGCCAACGGAACTGACGAGATGGGTTGTCACGGAGGTTGAAAAGAGTCCGTTGCTGAAAGTGATCTATTTCCAGATAGTCGATGCCGACACATTACAACCCATCTCGTCGTGGGACGCATCAAAAAACATCCAGGGTTGCATTGCTGTGCAGGCGGGAAAGGTCCGTCTAATAGATAATCAAAAGTTGTTATGAAATTCCAAATCGAAGTCCTCAAATCCAAGATCCACCGCGTGAGTGTCACGGAGGCGAATCTCAACTACGTCGGTAGTATCACCATAGATGCCGCACTCATGGAGGCCGCCAACGTCATCGAAGGCGAAAAAGTGCAGATACTGAACGTCAATAACGGTGAGCGTTTCGAGACCTATGTCATTACAGGTGAGCGCAATAGCGGAATTATCTGCATCAACGGTGCCGCGGCACGTAAAGCCGAGGTGGGTGATATCGTGATCATCGTGTCATACGCTTCCGTGGAGTTCGAGGATGCCAAAACCTTCAAACCCTGGATCGTCTTCCCCGGCCCCGGCAATAAACTCTAAAATGGCTTAGCGGCGGGTTTTGAGGGCGCGATCCATCTCGCGTTTGTCGTCATTTTCTTTCAGATATTCGCGTTTGTCGTACGTCTTGCGACCGCGGGCCAGACCGATCACAACTTTCGCCAACCCCCTGTCGTTGAGGAAGATACGCAACCCGACGATCGTCAGACCCTTGTCCTGTGACGCACGTTGAAGCTTGTTCAGTTCCTTGCGTTGCAAGAGTAACTTCCTGTCACACAGAGGTTTATGATTGTTATTTGTGCCCCAATGATACTCTGCAATGTGGATGCCGCGTATCCATAACTCGCCTTTGTCGAAATAACAGTAACTCTCTGTAATAGAGGCTTTTCCAAGACGCAAGGATTTTATCTCCGTGCCGACCAACACTATTCCGGCCACAAATTCCTCCAAAATCTCGTAGTCAAAACGCGCTCTCCTATTGGAAATATTTATAGTTTTAAAATCTGCCATAAAAAAAACTTATAGTATCAATCTGTGTAACTTGCGGGCGATCGACACCTTACCCCGGTTCAGTTGCGACAATCGTTGCATGATCTCCTGCATCTTTTCGTCCGATAGATCGGGATGCTGCAGCTGCTCGTGCAACTGGTGTGACAGTCGTTCGATCACCTTCGATTTATACAACGTCACCGCTTTCGGCACCCCCAACGCCAACAGCTCGCCCTCGCTCTCGACATGCACATCCTTTTTGCGCCACAGGGCACTCGGAATGTAATTATCTCCCGACGTGAGGATATCCACCGACGCGTTGCACACCGACGGATCGGCATGGTTGATGAACCGGTGTGCCTCCACCTCCACGCCCACGCCTCCCTCGGTCCAGTAGCAGCGGTAAGTCTCCAAGATCTCGTTCAGCACCGGGTTCTGGAACGTCAGTCCGTCCGTCTCCAACTCGCCGAAAATCACCTCCGCCACGTTGTACGGCACCATATTTTTACCCTCCTTGAAGTCGAACGACAGGTGTCCGTATTTCAACAGGTAGCGCGTCAACTCACGTTCCAACGCCTCCACGCTGCTGCCGCCCCGTTGCACGTGCGTCAGGGCCTCGACCTGCTCCTCGGTACGTTGGCGTTGGGCCTGACGGCGCACGAACGCCTCCGCCTCACGGTCACCGGTCGATGACATGCGTTTGCGTCCCACCTCCGACACCAACACCGACTCGTCCACCTCCATCGTACGCGATGCCTCCTTGATGTAGACCGCACGCTGGATCGGATCCGGTATCAACGCGATCGACTGCACCATATCGCCGATCAGCGATGCCTTGCGGATCGGGTCGTTCTTCGCCTCGTCCAACAACAGTTTCGCCTTGAAGGCCAGGAAGTCTTCCTCATGCGAGCGAATATAATCCTGCAGTTCGGTGGTGGTATGTGCCCGTGCGAACGAATCGGGATCCTCACCCTCGGGCAACAGTACGATACGCACGTTCATTCCCTCCTGCAGAATCATGTCGACACCGCGCAGCGACGCATGGATTCCGGCCGAATCGCCGTCGTAGATGATCGTAATGTTCTTCGTGAAGCGGTTCAGGAGACGGATCTGCTCCGTCGTGAGGGAAGTTCCACTCGACGCCACGACGTTCTCCACCCCGGCCTGATACATCGAGATGACGTCCGTGTAGCCCTCCACCATGATCGCGAAATCTTCCTTCTGGATCGCCTTCTTGGCGAAGTAGAGCCCATAGAGTTCGTTCTTCTTGCTGTATATCTCGCTCTCGGGGGAGTTCTGGTACTTCGCAACACTCTTATCCGTGCGCAACGTGCGGCCGCCGAAACCCACCACACGTCCCGAAATATTGTGTATCGGGAAGATCACACGATCCCGGAAACGGTCGTACAGAGACCCATCCTCACGTTGCAGCGAGAGTCCCGTGGCGACAAGGAACTCCTTCTTATATCCCGCATCGAGGGCCGTGCGGCTCATCGTGTCACCTTTCGCGGGGCAGAATCCCAACCCGAACTGTTTGATCGTGGCGTCCGACATGCCGCGATTCTGGCGAAAATAACTCAGGCCCACACTCTCGCCCTCCGGCGTTTTGTGCAGCACGTCCGTGAAATATTCCGCCGCCCAACCGTTCAGCGCGAACATGCTCTCGCGATTGTCCTTGCGTGCCTCCTCCTCGGGCGTGAGCTCCGTTTCGCGTACCTCGATGCCGTAACGTTTTCCCAGCAACTTCACCGCCTCGGGATAGGTCAGTTGCTCGTGCTCCATGAGGAACGTCACCGCATTGCCGCCCTTGCCGCATCCGAAACATTTGTACACCCCCTTCGTCGGAGAGACAACAAACGACGGGGTTTTCTCGTTGTGGAACGGACAGCACGCCTGATAGTTGACGCCCTTCTTGCGAAGCGTCACATAGTCGCCTATTACCTCCACGATGTTCGCGGCGGCGTAGATTCTGTCTATGGTTTCCCTGTCGATCATTTTCACGGCAAAGTTAATCAAATAATCACTATATTTACCCCTGTTATGTCCTCCTTCAGCCTCCTTTCAGATTACGCCCCCACAGGCGATCAACCCGAAGCGATCGGGAAATTACTCGCGTACATCAATCAAGGGTCGCCACACACGACGCTCCTCGGAGTGACGGGTTCCGGTAAAACGTTCACGATCGCCAACGTCATCGCGCAACTCAATCGCCCGACCCTCGTGCTGAGTCACAACAAGACCCTCGCCGCACAGCTATACGGAGAGTTCAAAAACTTCTTCCCCGAAAACGCGGTCGAATATTTCGTCTCCTACTACGACTACTACCAGCCAGAGGCATACATGCCGGCAAAGGATCTCTATATCGAGAAAGACCTCTCCATCAATCAGGAGATCGAGAAACTGCGCCTGAGCACCGTTGCCACGCTGTTGTCGGGGCGTCGCGATGTGATCGTCGTGTCGAGCGTGTCGTGTCTGTACGGTTGCGGAAATCCGGCCGATTTTCATGAACTCGCGATACACATCAAACAAGGGCAGATCCTCAACTACAAACAGTTCCTCTACCAACTCGTCGAGGGGCTCTACACCCGTACCGAGACCGATCTGCAACCCGCCACGTTCCGTGTGAGGGGTGAAAATATCGACATTATGGCCGGGTTCGGGGAGTTCGGGAATCAATGTTTCCGCGTCACGTTCTTCGACAACGAGATCGAGTCCATACACAGCATCGACCCCGTCACGGGACAGCAGATCCGACCCATCCCCACGCTCACCCTCTATCCCGCCACACTCTTCGCCACCACCAAGGAGCGCATCAACAGTGCCGTGCAGGAGATCTATCTCGATATGGGGCGTCAGGTCGAAATGTTCCAGCGCGAGGAGCGTCCCGTGGAGGCGCAACGGATCAAACAACGCGTCGAGTATGACCTCGAAATGATCAAGGAGTTGGGCTACTGTTCGGGTATCGAGAACTATTCGCGATATTTCGACTGCCGTCCCGAAGGGAGTCGCCCGTTCTGTCTGCTGGACTATTTTCCGCGCGACTACCTGACTGTTGTCGATGAGAGTCACGTGACGATCCCACAAGTGAAAGCCATGTATGGCGGCGATAAAGCGCGTAAAGAGAACCTGGTGGAGTATGGATTCCGTCTCCCAGCGGCGCGTGACAACCGTCCCCTCAAATTCGAGGAGTTCGAGGGATTGGTCGGTACGTCGATATACGTCAGTGCCACCCCCGCCGATTACGAACTCAACAAGAGCGAGGGCCGTATCGCTGAACAACTGATACGTCCTACGGGGCTGGTCGATCCACCGTTGGATGTGCGTATCACCACCTACCAGATCGATGACCTGATCGCCGAGATTGAGAAACGCGTCACCAAAGAGGAGCGTGTCCTGATCACCACCATCACCAAACGCATGGCCGAACAACTCTCGGCGCACTTCGATAAACTGGGCGTACGGAACCGGTACATCCACTCCGACATCGACACGTTGGAACGGGTGCAGATTCTCGAAGACTTGCGGTCGGGACTGTTCGACGTGCTGATCGGCGTAAACCTGTTGCGAGAGGGGTTGGATTTGCCCGAAGTGGGTCTCGTGGCGATTCTCGATGCCGACAAGGAAGGATTCCTGCGTAACGAACGCTCCATCACACAGATCGCGGGACGTGCGGCGAGACATGCCAATGGACACGTGATCCTCTATGCCGACCACTGTACCGACTCGATGCGCGCCGCGATCACGGAGAGTAACAGACGTCGTGACTCCCAGATACGTTACAATATCGAACACCAGATGATACCGCGGCGCGCACAGCGAAGCGGAAGCGCTTCGCTGGCGGCGGAGTACGGCGTGTATGAGGAGAATGACGTGTTGCGGGTGGCAGATACGATGGCTCCTTACGACACGTCGACACTGCACTCCGCCGCATCGGTCGACGAACAGATCGCCGAAGCGAAACGTCTCATGGAAGCCGCTGCCAAAGCACTTGATTTTGCCACAGCGGCACGGTTCCGTGACAAAATGTATGACCTCGAACAATTGAAAATAGAAAAATAAAAACGCTCTTTAAAATCCTTTTCCCCACTGTCGCTTTTTGATTTCTTACGGAACTGTCTCTTTTTTGGAAAAGCTTTATAATGTTGGGGAGGGACACCCTCCCCCTTACGAACCCCCTCCCGCAATCGTCGCATGCGACGATTGGCAGCAGCTGTGCTGCTGCTTCGCCGGGCAAAGGCCATCGGCGAAAAGTTGTAGGGCACGACGGGAGTTAGCACTCCGTCTACCCGTCGTGCCGGATTGAATAAAGAGAAGATATTTGTTGTCGCGAAGTCAAACCGCGCGGAGCGCGGTGGGGCATTTGGCGGGGAGGTTTTCTGCAAGCTTACTTGCAAGAAAACAGACACGGAAAATGAACTGAAACGCTGAAAGCGTTTGACTTCGCGCAGAAGGAGGGATACGAAGTATCCAGGAAAATTTTTGGATCTACCTTTTTTAAAAGATAGAAAAGGTTTTAAAATCAAAAAGGGGCAGTGGTGTTAAGAAAAAAATAAAAAATATGAAAAATTTCACATTTCAAAACCCCGTCAAACTCATTTTCGGCAAAGGGACGATCGCCAAACTGGCGTCCGAAATCCCCGCTTCGGCACGCATCATGATCACGTTCGGAGGTGGATCGGTCAAGCAGAACGGTGTCTATGAACAGGTCATGGCGGCATTGAAAGGTCGCACATGCACCGAATTCTGGGGCATCGAACCCAATCCGAAGGTCGAGACATTGCGCCGTGCCGTCGCCCAAGGGCGTGAGTTCGAGGCCAATTTCCTGCTGGCCGTGGGTGGCGGATCCGTGCTCGACGGGACGAAACTCATTGCCGCAGCCATGCCGTATAGTGGGGATGCGTGGGAGATCGTGCTCGATGAGGACAAGATCGGGGACGTGATTCCGTTTGCGTCCGTGATGACCCTTCCCGCGACCGGTTCCGAGATGAATGCCGGGGCCGTGATTTCCAACCTCGAAACGGATGAGAAATTCTCGTTCCATCACTCCTTCCCACGTTTCTCGATCCTCGATCCCGAAACCACCTTCTCGTTACCGCCGTTTCAAATCGCTGTCGGTATTGCCGATACGTGGGTGCATGTCATGGAGCAGTACCTCACCGTGACGAACGTATCGCCGCTGATGGATCGCTGGGCCGAAGGCATCATGCAGACGCTCCTCGAAGTGGCGCCGAAGATCCGTGCCGATCAGCACGATTATGACCAGATGGCCAACTATATGCTTTGTGCCACGATGGGTCTGAATGGATTTATCGCGATGGGGGTGCCGCAGGACTGGGCTACGCACATGATCGGACACGAAATTACCGCCCTGCACGGCACCACGCACGGGCAAACCCTGGTGGTCGTCCTGCCGGCGTTGATGAGCGTGATGCGCGACCAAAAGGAGGCCAAAATCCTGCAATATGGCGAGCGTGTGTTCGGCTCAAAAGACATAGATTCCACCATCGAGGCCACCGAGAATTTCTTCCGTTCGTTGGGTCTGCCCACACGTCTGTCGGAACTCAACATCGGTCGGGACACCATCGACGAGATCGTGCGTCGTTTCACGGAACGTGACACCCGTCTCGGAGAGAAGGGAAATATCGATGCACCGACCGTCAAGAAAATTCTTGAACTCGCCAAATAACCCGCTATCGCATCACCTCTTGGCAGTCGAGGGCGATTTGTTCCCGCAGGTCGTCCAGAGACTCGAAACGGCGTTCGTCGCGTAATTTGCGTCCCAACTCGATACGCAACCGCTCGCCATACAGATCACCATCCCACCCGATGATGTGCGTCTCAATGTGTCGACAGGCACCTCCCACCGTCGGGTTCGTACCCACGTTCGTCACGGCAAGATATTCCACCCCGTTCAACACGACACGCGATGCGTACACACCGCCATCCAAATGCGGATCATCCACGTCGATATTCGCCGTCGGGTATCCCAAATCGCGACCTATGGCGCGTCCGTGTATGACTATCCCTTCTACAATCATGTGATCTCGAATCACGCAAACCTGGCGATCGGTGTCTGCGAACCCACCGTTTTGTCCCCCACATCGACCAGCAATTCCGTCCCCACAGGCACGAAAATGTCGATCCGCGACCCGAACTTGATGAACCCAAACACGTCGTTCTGCCCAATCGGTTTCCCCGCCCCGACGTATGACACAATTCTCCGTGCCACCAATCCCGCGATCTGACGAAACAGGACTTCCGATCCATGGGCTGTACGTACGACGGTCGTGGTACGCTCGTTTTTGGTCGATGATTTGGGGTGCCATGCCACCAGGAATTTACCCGGATGGTACTTGTGATACTCCACCTGACCACCCACCGGAGACCAGTTCATGTGCACGTTCGTGATCGACATGAAGATCGAAATCTGCATCACCTCACGTTTCAAATATTCCGGTTCATAGACCACGTCGGTGATCACCACACGCCCGTCGCACGGGGCATACAGCAACTTCGGGTCCTGCAACTTCGGACGTGTCGGTTCGCGAAAAAACGCCACCACCAACCCCCAAAATCCCACTACAACCACCGTCAACGGCACGATATACGCCCACTCATGCGGCAGCAACCAAAACAGGAACCACCACACCAACAGGCACAGTACCGCAAACACGGCGATCACACGAAAACCCTCTCTATTTATCTTCACAACAGAACAAATTCAAAGTAAATATACATATAGATCGCGGCGGCGGGGGCGGCGAAGAGTAACGAATCGAACCGGTCCAGGAAACCTCCGTGACCCGGAAGTACGTTGCCGGAATCCTTCACGTCTGCCCGACGCTTCAACCACGATTCAAACAGATCTCCGGCCACGCCGCTCACCGCAATCACGACCGCCGCCCCCGCCGCCGCGACAGAATTCCAATTCCCTCCTGCCAACAGCATCCCTGCCGCTACGGCCCCCACGACACCACCTGCAAAACCTTCCCATGTCTTCTTGGGTGAGATTTTGGGTGCCAATTTGTGGCGTCCCACCGTCACACCCGTCAGGTAAGCGAACACATCATTCGCCCAGATCACGATGAGCAGGAAAAGCACAAAATGTTTCCACACATCGTAACCGAAATCCGAAAAACACCCCCACAACAGCAATCCAAGCGGCAAGAATATGTAGATCAAGCCAGCTATCACAGCCAAAAAATTGGGCTTCACGAGACGCAAAAACTCCACGAAACACCCCACTCCCACGACCGCCAACAGTGCCAAAAACGTCCAACGTGACACCCATACCGATCCCACCATCACCGCCACGAAAACGATGCCGGTCAGCGTACGTGTCACCAGGTTTTTCATTTTGTCTGTCATTGGGGGGCGATAATTTCAGGTTCCGATGCTTGGGCGGGGCCGGGGCGCTTTCCAAAGATACGTTCCACATCGTCCGTGAAGACCACCTCGCGCTCCAACAGTAACTCCGCCAGCTCCTTCAATCCCGCTTCGTGCGACTTCAACGTCCGTTCGGCCAACTCCTGTGCCTCGTGCAACAGTTTCTTCGCCTCGTCATCCAACAGCTGTGCCGTCTGTTCCGAGTAGGGACGCACGAAAGCCATGTCGTTCTGACCCGTCGAGTCGTAATAACTCACCGTGCCCACCTTGTCGCTCATACCATAGTATGCCACCATCGCGTACGCCTGTTTCGTGGCACGTTCCAGGTCGTTCAACGCTCCCGTCGACACCTGTCCGAACACCAGTCGTTCCGCCACACGCCCCCCCAACGTGGCAGCCAACTCGTCGACCAACTGTTCACGCGTCGTGATCTGACGCTCCTCGGGCAGGTACCACGCCGCACCCAACGCCTTGCCGCGCGGAATAATCGTCACCTTGATCAACGGTGACGCGTGCTCACGCAACCAACTCACCGTCGCGTGTCCCGCCTCGTGATAGGCGATCGTGCGTTTCTCCGCCACCGTGAAGACCTTGTTCTTGCGTTCCAGTCCGCCCACGATCCTGTCGATCGCAGCCAAAAAGTCATCCTTCGCGACGGTTTTCTTATTGTGACGTGCCGCGATTAACGCCGCCTCGTTACACACGTTCGCTATGTCGGCACCCGAAAATCCGGGCGTCTGTTTCGCCAAAAAAGCCATGTCCAACTTCGGATCCAGTTTCAACGGACGCAGGTGCACCTCGAAAATCTGTTCGCGTTCCTTGATGTCGGGCAGTCCCACCTCGATCTGACGGTCGAACCTTCCGGCACGCATCAACGCCTTGTCCAAAATATCCACACGGTTCGTCGCTGCCAATACGATCACTCCCGTATTGGTCTGGAATCCGTCCATCTCCGTAAGGAGCTGATTCAACGTGTTTTCACGCTCGTCATTGGTCGAGTAGCTCGCGTTGCGTCCACGTGCACGCCCGATCGCGTCGATCTCGTCGATGAACATGATGCAGGGTGCCTTCTGCTTCGCCTGTGCAAAGAGATCCCGCACGCGCGACGCACCCACACCGACAAACATCTCCACGAAATCCGACCCCGAGATCGAGATGAACGGCACGTCCGCCTCACCCGCCACAGCCTTCGCCAACAGCGTTTTACCCGTTCCGGGAGGGCCCACCAACAGCGCACCCTTCGGGATCTTGGCGCCTATGTCGCGGTACTTGTCCGGCGTCTTGAGGAAGTCGACAATCTCCATGATCTCCACCTTCGCCTCCTCCAACCCGGCCACATCCTTGAAGGTCGTTTTGTTATCCTTCTCCTTGTCGAACACCCGTGCCTTGGCGCGCCCCACGTTCATGATGCCACCCGCCCCGCCAGGACCACTCTTCGCCATACGGTTCATCAGGAACAGCCACACGCCGATGATCAATACCCATGGTAATAAGTTCACCAGAATCGACGTCCAGGTACCCGAACGCGTCTCGTAAAGGAACGGCACATCGTTACCCGATTCGGCCGTCACACGATCCAGGTCGCCACGGAACGTATCCACCGATCCGACGTTGAAAAACAGTTCCGGCAGATCCTTCAGCGAGTCCGTTTTGAGATACACCTCCGCCACCAGATCCGGTTTCACCACCACGATCTTCTCCACACCGCCCTTCGCAATAAGTGACTCGACACGTTGCCAATCGCTCTCCTTCGGTTTGGGCGAATCGACGTTGAACATCCAGTAACCGATGATGCAGATCATCACCACCGGATAAATCCACATCCATGACGGACGCGGCGATCCCGGTTGTCCCGGTACTTTACCTGTGCCCGGTTTCAGTTTGAGGTTATTCGGCTGACTCATATCGCACGACGGGCGCATCGGCCCACAACTGTTCCAATTTGTAAAATTGACGCATCTCCGTCTGGAAAATATGCACCACCACGTCGACATAGTCCAAGGCGACCCACAGCGCGTTCTGCATGCCATCCATGCGGTATATTTTTTCGCCCGTCTTGTCGCGCACGTCATCCTCGACACCCACCGCGATAGCACTCACCTGGGTCGTCGAATCGGCGTTGCAGATCACCATGTACGAATACAGCGACCCCTCGACCTCACGCAAGTCTATGGTGATAATATCGTGTCCCTTCTTATCCGCAATGGCCTCGACGATCGCTGCGACCAACTTTTCGGAAGATGTTTCGGTTACTTTTTTTGTCATAATGGGGGTAAAGATAACGATTTTATTTGCTCCGTCAAGGCGGCGATGATACCCTCCTTGACATAGCTGCGCCGCACCGCCATCGCCACTTTACGCGACATGGTGCCCTTGGCCAGCGGCTTCAACTGCCCCCGCCGCTCGGCAGGAATGGCATCGGCGGCCATCTCGGGGAGCACCGTCATGCTGTCCGTGCAGTCCACCCAACGCATGATCGCCTCCAACGACGTACCCTCGAAACCGCCCTGCACCTGCCACCGCGGAATCTGACACATTTCCAATACCTGTTCCCTCAAACAGTGTCCCGGTGCGGGAAGTACCAGTTTATTGGGGTCAATATCCTCGATACGGGCGTGGCTGCGCTCCGACAGCGGATGGTGGGGCGACACATAGAGGCAGAATCGGTCGTCGAACAGTTCGTGCTCCCGAATTCCCTCGCCGCACGTACCGCTACTCACCAACGCAGCATCCAACCGGTCGCGGCGCAACGCATCCACGATCTCACCCGTCAGCATCTCCGTTACCTCCAACTCCACCCGCGGATAAGCCTCCATGAAGTCGGGAATGAAGCGGTGTAACAGATAGGGCGCTATGGTCGGGATCACACCGAGACGCAATTTGCCCGTCATCGCGTCCTTGCGTTCGGCGATGGCCTCTTTGATGTGATGGTACGCCTTCAACGTCTCACGCGCCTCGTGCAACACCACCTCACCGATCTCGGTCGGGATGACCGGTTTTTTCGTCCGGTCGAGCAGCGTCACACCCAGCTCGTCCTCCAACATTTTGACCTGCATGCTCAGCGACGGCTGTGTGACGAAACAGTACTCCGCCGCCAGCGAAAAACTGCCGTGATTAGCCACGGCCAATAGGTATTCTAACTGTACGATTGTCATATCGTCCGCCAAGTTACGATTTTTTTTGTAATTTTGCCGCATGGAAACAGTAGTCAGCGGCATACGTCCCACGGGACAACTGCATATCGGTAACTATTTCGGCGCGCTGCGCAACTTCATCAAAATGCAGTACGATGCGCGGTGCCTCTTCTTTATTGCCGATTACCACGCCCTCACCACACACCCCGACCCAAAATCCCTGCGTGAGAACGTACGGAGCGTGCTGGTCGAGTACCTCGCCGCGGGACTCGACCCCAACGTGGCGACGATCTATGTCCAGAGCGATGTCCCTCAGGTGGCGGAGTTGCAGTTGCTGCTGTCGATGCACGCCTATCTCGGTGAGTTGGAACGCACCCCCTCCTTCAAGGAGAAGGCTCGCAAGCAACCGGACAACGTGAATGCCGGACTGTTGTGTTATCCCGTCCTGATGGCGGCCGATATTCTGCTACACCGCGCGGATAAAGTTCCGGTGGGCAAGGACCAGGGGCAGCACCTCGAAATGACACGCGTCTTCGCACGACGGTTCAACACGATCTACAACACCGACCTCTTTCCCGAGAGTCAGGCGTATAACTTCGGCGCCGAATTGACAAAGATCCCAGGCCTGGACGGTTCCGGAAAGATGGGTAAGAGCGAGGGTAACTGCCTGTTCCTTCGCGATACGGACGACGTGATTCGCAAGAAGGTGATGCGTGCCACGACCGACACGGGCCCCACGCTCCCCGATTCACCGGTCTCGGAGCCGGTCGAGAATCTGTTCACGATCATGAAATCCGTCTCGGCACCCGAAACGCTTTCTCAATTTCAAAAGGCGTACGCCGACTGTTCGATCCGTTACGGTGACCTGAAAAAGCAGTTGGCGGAAGATATTGTGGCTTCCGTGGCACCGATACGCGAACGGATCCTCGAAATAGAAAGCAATCCCGAATACCTCAAGCAAGTCCTGGGCGACGGTGCCGCGGCGGCACGACGGAGTGCGGATGAGACGATGTGCCGTGTACGTGAATTGATGGGTCTATGTTAAAACGCTTCCAACCGTTGTACGAAAGGTCGCGACGTTTCGCGGCACGCGTTGCGTCACGATTGACCGAGACCCAAACGATGGCGCTGTTGGCGATCGTGGTCGGTATCGCGGCGGGATTCGGCACCTACTTCTTCGAACAACTGCTGTATGGTGTCAAGTGGTGTCTGACGAACTGGTTCGCCGTCGAGGAGTCCAACCTGCTGTACCTGTTCTACCCCGCCATCGGCATCATTCTCGCATCGCTGTTCGTGCGTTATATCGTCAAGGACAACATCTCGGAGGGCGTGACGCGAGTCCTGTACGCCATGTCGCGCCGCGAGTCGCACATCAAACCGCACAACACCTGGACGTCGATCGTCGGGGGTGCCACCACGATCGGATTCGGCGGATCGGTGGGTCCCGAGGCGCCGATCGTATTGACGGGTGCCGCGATCGGATCGAACGTCGGGCGACTCGCGAAACTCAACTATAAAAACACGACGCTGCTGCTCTGTTGCGGTGCGGGTGCGGCGCTGTCAGCCATCTTCAAGGCACCGATCGCGGGAGTGGTGTTCGTATTGGAGATCCTGATGCTGGACCTCACGTCGCGCACCGTCATTCCGCTGCTCATCTCCTCCATCACAGCTGTGGCTATGGCACTCCTGCTGCGCGGGTTCGAGCCCGTGTTGGCCGTGTCGTTGACACCCGCCGATGCGTTCCAGTTGAAACAGATCCCGCTCTTTATCCTCCTCGGAGGCGTGTGCGGGTTGATGGCCTACTACTTCACCACCGTCAACTCGAAGGTGGGGGCTTACTTCCGCAAGATCGAGAAACCATGGAAGAAATGGCTCATCGGCGGAGCCGTGCTCGGTATCCTGATCTATATCTTTCCACCGCTGTACGGTGAGGGGTATGAGGGATTCATGACGCTGATGCACGGTCAACCCGCGGAGCTGTTCAACAATTCGCTCTTTTACGCGTTCCGTGACATTGACTGGGTGGTAATCCTATTCATCATCGGCACAATGTTCTTCAAGGTCGTCGCCATGGCCACGACCAACGCCGCGGGAGGTGTGGGAGGTACCTTCGCACCGTCACTCGTCGTGGGAGCCTTTGCCGGTGCGATCCTGGCACTCGTCTGCCGCGCGGCATTCGGATGGGAGATGTCCGTCGTGTCGTTCACGTTGGTCGGCATGGCTGGGGTCATGTCGGGCGTCATGAAGGCACCCCTCACCTCGATCTTCCTGATCGCCGAACTGTCGAACGGTTACGGGTTGTTCATTCCGCTAATGATCACAGCCTGTATTTCGTTCGCACTCGGATACTACCTCGACCCCGATTCGATCTACACGAAACAGCTCCGCCAACGCGGTGAATTGCTCACGCACAACAAAGATGAATCGGTATTCGTGATGTTGCACCTCGAGGATATCGTGGCAGATGACGGGGTGTATATTCGTCCGGAGCAGACGTTGGGTGATATTGTCCGGATCCTCTCCACGGAACGTCACGACGACTATTTCCCGGTTCTCGACACGGACCGCACCCTGTTAGGTATCGTGCGGTTGAACGACGTGCGCGAATCGCTCTTCGCACCGGAACGTTACGACCGTCCCGTGACGGAATTCATGAACCGTAAACCGCACAAGATCCTGCAACACGAACGTATCCAGAGTATCCTGCAACGTTTCGAGGAGGATGGCGTGTCGGTACTTCCGGTGGTCGACAAGGAGAATCACTATCTGGGCTATATCTCCAAAAACCGCATCCTCAACGCCTATCGCGAACAACTTGTGCTGATCTCACAGTAGTAGTACTCCCCGCGGCGGGGAGCCGTACATTGGACAATGGTCGACTGGTCGATCAGACTACCGACGGACTCTACTGGATGTCGGAATCCGCTTCAACAACGACTGCATACAGGATATGGTTTCAACTGACCAATGTATATCCTGCTGTTGGCGACACCGATCGCGAATTCATCTGGGCTTGGCCCCTCCGTTGTATAAAGATCTAATGTAGGGCGGGACAAGGATTATTTCTTAACGCAACGAATGGAATAACCGAACTTACGGGAGTTGCCCATGCTTTTGGTGGCACCGATGGGGCCGATTTGCAAATTGACGCCACTCGTATCGAGATTCGAGGAGGTGGACCAGTAGTAACCCCGTTCACCGACGGAGGATGGTTCCACGGGTTCGGCGGTCGTGCGGAGAAACCCTGCCGCGGGGAGGAAGATACCGTCACCGGCCACGGCGCTACGCACGGCGAGTCCTGCCACACCGTCACGCGTCACCCACACCTCTTCATATTGATCCCGCGTCGAAAGTAGCGAAAACAGTTCCTCTTCTGTCGGCACGCGCCACCCCTCGGGACACGGATCGACTCCCCATGGAAATAAGCCTCCGAACTCTTCGGGCGTATCAGTGAAAGCACCTGCCTCGGCAACGTTGCACGGAGCCCAGTCGACCTCACCTATACGCACGGGAACAACTGGTTCGGGTGGCGCGGGATACATATCTTCACGATTTCCTCTCTCATCGCCACCCCTGAAATGGTACTCATAATCACCTCTGTCGGGGATGCAGGATGCAGACAGTAGCGCGACGGCCACTATGAAGAAAAATCTATAGCTTGATGTCATAAATCTGTATGATCCCTGCCAGCTTCCCGGCCTCATCGATCACCAGGAGCGAGTTGATCTTGTGTTGCGTCATGAGGCGTTCGGCGTCGATGAGTTTCTCCTCCACACCGATGATTTTGGGATTACGCGTGGCAATATCCACGGCACGGACATTGAAGAATTCCGCTCCGCGTTGCTCCATCGCACGACGAATATCGCCATCGGTGACGATACCCAGAATCTGATCTTTGTCTACGAGAACGATCAGCCCCAATCCTCCTTTGCTGACGGCATGGATCATCTCCGTGGCCGATGTGTCGGGAGTCACGACAGGCAGGTTCTCCTTATGCATCGCCTGGCCGACGGTCATCAGCAGTCGCCGTCCGAGGCTGCCACCGGGATGGAGGCGTGCGAAATCCATCGCCGTGAATCCGCGGAGTTTCATCAGTGCCACGGCCAGCGCGTCGCCGAGCGCAATTTGCACTGTCGTCGACGTTGTCGGCGCCAGGTGCAGGATGCACGCTTCGTGCATCACCGAGACGTCCAGATGGACGTCTGAATTGCGCGCCAGTGACGACGCGGGATTACCGGTCATCGCGATGAGTTTATTGCCATTCTGCTGTACGAACGGCACGATTTTTAGCACCTCGTCCGTCTCGCCGGAGTACGACAGCGCCAGCACGATATCGTCCTTCGAGATGACACCCAGATCACCATGGAATGCCTCTCCCGGATGGAGGAAAAAACTCGGCGTGCCGGTACTGGCGAGGGTCGATGAGATCTTGCGGCCGATCAATCCCGATTTCCCCATGCCCGTGACGATGAGTTTGCCCGTGCCGTGGAGAATTATCTCGACCGCACGCTCGAAACTCCCATCCAGACGCCCTTTAAGCGCGACGAGTGCCTGAATCTCCGTGTCGATGGCTTCACGCGCCAATCCTAAAATATCGCTCATAATAGCACTTATTTGATCAATGATTCGATCAACCCCTCCAACTCATCCAACGGGATCATGTTGGGTCCGTCGCTCAACGCGCAGTCGGAGTCGGGATGCGTCTCGAAAAAAAACCCGTTGGCACCGAACGCCTTCGCGGCATGGGCCATCGCCGGAACGAACTCACGATTGCCGCCCGTCGTCCCTCCCGCAGCACCCGGGCGCTGCACCGAGTGCGTACAGTCCATAATCACCGTCGGAGCGATCTTCAGCATATCGGGAATGTTGCGAAAATCCACCACCAGGTTGTTGTATCCGAACGTATTCCCGCGTTCCGTCAGCCACACCTTTCCGGCACCGGCACGGATGGTCTTTTCGTACGGATACTTCATATCTTCACCCGAGAGAAATTGTGCTTTCTTGATATTCACAATGCATCCCGTTTTGGCCGCCGCGACGAGCAGATCGGTCTGTCGCGACAGGAAGGCCGGTATTTGCAACACGTCCACCACCTCACCCGCGGGTGCCGCCTGCCACGATTCGTGAATGTCCGTCGTCAGCTTCAACCCCCATTTCATCCGCACATCGGCAAGCATCTGCAACCCCTTCTGCATCCCAACGCCACGGAACGATTTGGCCGACGTGCGGTTAGCCTTGTCGAACGACGCCTTGAAGATGATTTCGGTGCCCAGTTTCTTGTTGATCTCCACGATGCGTTTCGCCACGGTGTCCAGCAACCCGGCACTCTCGATCACGCACGGACCTGCGATAAAAATCGGTTTCTTACTCATGAGTTTTCTCTTTTAAAAATCGTTCCGCAACGGTCAGGTCCTCGGGTGTGTCGATACCAATCGTCTCGACATCCACCTCCGCCACCTCGATACGGTATCCGTTCTCCAGCCACCGCAGCTGTTCCAGCATTTCGGCACGCTCCAACATCGACGGCGCGAGACGCGTCACCTCCCTCAACACCTCGGCACGGAAGCCGTACATCCCCACATGCTTATAGAAAGTCGGCCTCACATTGACACGCGTATAAGGTATCACGGCACGGGAGAAGTACAACGCCCGTCCCTCTTTGTCGCAAACGACCTTCACCACATTCGGATTGTCCACGCCCTCTGTGATTTTGTGCGCCAGCGTGGCGATTTGGGTTTCAGGATTCTCGAAACACCGGACGAGTGTCGCCATCTGCTCGGGCTGCACAAACGGTTCGTCACCCTGCACATTGATCACCACGTCGTATCGCTCGCCCAACTTTTCGTACGCCTCGGACACCCTGTCCGTACCGCTCGGATGGTCGGCACGCGTCATCACGACACGCCCCCCGAAACCGGTCACGACTTCGGCGATCCGCACGTCATCCGTGGCAATCACCGCCTCGATCCCCGCCTTCACGACCTGCTCGTAGACCCGTTGCACAACGGGTCGTCCCCCGAGCAACGCCAACGGCTTGCCGGGGAAACGCGTGGACGCGTAACGAGCAGGGATGATGGCGACGACTTTCATGCTACATTCATTATGCTTTACGATCAAAGCGTATCAGATTTGGGGCTTTGAGCAGTTGGGGGGGAAGAGAGCGTACTCAGACGTACGTGACCGACCACACAACAAGCAAAGTGCCGAAGATGATGCGTTTTCATCGCAAAGCGAGTTTCAACACGTCGTCGTTGGTCCGCACATAGTGGAACACCAACCCCTCGACATATTCGGGTTTGATCTCCAAAATATCCTTGCGATTCTCCTCCGAGAGGATCAGCTCAGTGATACCTGCACGCTTCGCCGCGAGGATCTTCTCCTTGATACCTCCCACGGGCATCACGCGTCCGCGGAGGGTCGTTTCACCCGTCATCGCGATACGCTCCTTCACCTTTCGTCCCGTGTAGGTCGACACGATCGACGTCACCATCGTGATACCTGCCGACGGCCCATCCTTCGGGATGGCACCTTCAGGCACATGGATATTGATATCGTTCTTCTCGAACGCCTCTTTGTCGATCCCCAACTCATCGTGATGCGCCATCACCCACTCGTGGGCGATCGTGGCGGACTCCTTCATCACGTCACCCAGGTTACCTGTCAGACTCACCTTGCCCTTGCCGGGTGTCAACACCGATTCGATGTAGAGAATATCGCCCCCGACCTCGGTCCATGCGAGTCCCGTCACGACACCCACCATGTCGGCCACCTCATATTGATCGCGTGCGAACTTCGGGATACCCAACACCTTCTCCACCTCCTCGGGCGATATTTCGGGCGAATAGCTCTCCTCCGACGCGATCTGTTTCGCACGGTGGCGTGCCAGCTTGGCGATCTGCTGATCCAGTGCACGTACACCCGATTCACGCGTGTAACCACTGACGATACACTCCATCGTCGCCGCACCGAGCGTCATCTGTTCCGTCTTGATACCATGCGCCTCGCGCTGCTTGGGCAACAGGTGTTCCAGTGCGATATGTATCTTCTCCTCCAACACATAACCGGCAATATTGATCATCTCCATGCGGTCGCGCAACGGGGCGGCAATATTGGCGATGTTGTTGGCCGTGGCAATGAAGAGTACCTTCGACAGGTCGTACTCCGTGTCGATATAGTTGTCGTGAAACGTCGTGTTCTGCTCCGGATCCAACACCTCCAACAGTGCACTCGATGGATCGCCATGGTTGCTCACCGTCACTTTATCCACTTCATCGAGAATGATCACCGGGTTCGACGAACCGCATCGTTTGATCGTCTGGATGATGCGTCCCGGCATGGCACCGATGTAGGTACGCCTGTGTCCGCGGATCTCCGCCTCGTCATGCAGACCTCCCAACGAGATGCGTCCGAACTTGCGTCCGAGTGCCGTCGCCACGGATTTACCGAGTGATGTTTTCCCCACTCCCGGAGGGCCGTAGAGACACAAGATCGGCGATTTCAAGTCGCCCTTCAATTTGATCACCGCCAGGTGTTCGATCAACCGCTCCTTCACCTCGTCCAACCCGAAATGATCCTTATCCAACTGCTCGCGTGCCGCTTTGAGGTCGAGGTTATCGGGGGTGGTTTCGCTCCACGGCAGGTCCAACAGCACGTTCAGGTAGGTCAACTGCACGGAATACTCCGACACCGAGGGGTTCATCCGCTCGACCTTGATCAGTTCCTTATTGAACAGCTCACCCACCTCCTTGGGCCACTCCTTTCCCTTCGCACGTTCGCGCATCGCGGCGATCTCATCCTCGGAGTTGTAATTCTCGCCCAACTCCTTCTGTATCGTGCGCATCTGTTGATGCAGGTAGTACTCGCGTTGTTGCTGGTCGATCTCCTGTTTCACCTTACCCTGCAACTCGTTTTTGAGTTCGACCATCTGCTGCTGCTTGACGAGGATCTCCAACAGCTTGCGTGCCCGCGCCAGCAGTCCGGGGGACTCCAACAACGCCTGACGGTCCTCGTCCGAAAGTTCGAGGTTGGAACAGATGAAGTTGATCATGCCGCGATCGGAGTCGATATTCTTGATCGCGAAACCGGCCTCCTTGGGCATACCGGGCGAGATGGATATGATGTTGAGCGCGATGTCGCGTATCGAATCCACCAACGCGTCGAACTCCATGCTCTTGGCTTCGGGTTCGGAGTCGGGCAGCGGCGTCACGGAGGCCTTGAAGTAGGGGTCCGTGGAGAGATACTCGTCGATCTGGATTTTCTCGATACCGTTCAGGATGACGGTCAGGTTGCCGTTCGGCATTTCGAGGATCTTGATGATGCGTGCCGCGGTACCGATGCGATACATATCCTGCGGCGCGGGGTCATCCACGTCGCTGTTGCTCTGCAGCACGGCACCCAACAACTCGCCGCGTGCCTCCACTTCGCGAATCAGCCGCATGCTCTTTTCGCGTCCCACGGTGATGGGCGTGATCGCACCGGGGAACAGCACCGAGGAACGTAACGCGAGGATGGGCAGTACGGCCGGGATATCGACACGGTCGAACACCTCGCTGTCGGCGGTGATGATGGGTATCACATGGGCACGCCCGTCGGTAATCTCGGGACCCAGGTCGTCAAAAATGCTATCTTTTTTTCGTTTCATACACTTCGATCAATAAGTTGCGAAGGTAACGGATTTTTTGGCTTTTTACAAATATATTCACTACCTTTGGGCCTCGAAAATAATTGGACGAAACTATGACACAGACTAAGCGCGTGTACACCTTCGGCAACAAGGAAGCGGAAGGCAACGGTAAAATGAGAGAACTTCTGGGTGGCAAGGGTGCCAACCTGGCGGAGATGAACCTGATCGGCATCCCCGTACCTCCGGGATTCACCATCACCACCGACACCTGTTCGGAGTACTATTCGCTGGGTGCGGAGCAGGTGATCGGGATGTTGCGCCCCGAAGTGGAACGCGCCATGCAGAATATCGAACGGTTGACCGGCATGAAGTTCGGCGATGAGACGTCGCCGCTGCTCGTCTCCGTGCGCTCGGGCGCACGCGCTTCGATGCCCGGCATGATGGACACGATCCTCAACCTCGGCCTGAACGACCGGGCAGTCGAAGCGATCGCCGAACGTACCGGCAATCCCCGTTTCGCATGGGACTCGTACCGCCGTTTCGTGCAGATGTACGGCGACGTGGTGATGGGCCTCAAACCCGCATCGAAAGAGGAGGAGGATCCATTCGAGGTGCTGATCGACGAGTTGAAACACAAGCGCGGTGTGTCGAACGACACGGACCTGACGACCGACGACCTGAAGGAGTTGGTGGCGTCGTTCAAGGCCGCGATCAAGGCGCAAACGGGCGAGGAGTTCCCGGTGAATCCGTGGGATCAGTTGTGGGGCGCCGTGGGTGCCGTATTCGGATCGTGGATGAACGACCGTGCCATTTTGTACCGCAAGTTGAACAACATCCCTGCCGAGTGGGGCACGGCCGTGACGGTACAGGCGATGGTGTTCGGCAACATGGGTACGAACTCCGCGACGGGCGTGGCCTTCTCGCGAGATGCCGCCACGGGAGAGAACCTCTTCAATGGAGAGTACCTGATCAACGCACAGGGTGAGGACGTGGTGGCGGGTATCCGTACGCCGCAACAGATCACGCTGGAGGGATCACGCCGTTGGGCCGCCGCACAGAATGTGTCGGAGGCGGATCGCGCGTCGAAATTCGCGTCGCTCGAAGAGGTCATGCCGACCGTATACAAGGAGCTGTTCGACATTCAACACCACTTGGAGACCTACTTCAAGGATATGCAGGATATCGAGTTCACGATTCAGGACGGCAAGTTGTGGATGTTGCAGTGCCGCAACGGTAAACGTACCGGTGCCGCGATGGTAAAGATCGCGATGGATATGTTGGCCGAAGGGCTGATCGACGAGAAGACAGCCGTGTTGCGCGTCGAACCCGAGAAGCTGGACGAGTTGCTTCACCCCGTGTTCGACAAGGCGGCGATGAAAAGCGCCCAGGTCGTGACGAAGGGATTGCCCGCGTCGCCGGGTGCCGCCACGGGACCGGTCGTGTTCTTCGCCGAAGATGCGGAGAAGTTGTTGAACGAGAAGGGGCAACGTGCCATCCTGGTGCGTATCGAGACATCGCCCGAGGACCTGAAAGGTATGTTGGACGCGGCAGGTATCCTGACGGCACGCGGCGGCATGACGTCGCACGCGGCAGTGGTTGCACGCGGCATGGGTAAGTGCTGCGTATCGGGAGCCGGCGACCTGCAAATCGACTATAAGGCACGCAAGATCACCGTCGGCAGCCACACGATCAAGGAGGGCGACTGGATCTCGTTGAACGGTTCGACAGGCGAGGTGTATCTCGGTCAGGTAGCTACACAGGCGGCCGATCTGAGCGGTGATTTCGGCAAATTGATGGACTTGGCGAAGAAATATTCGGTACTGAAAGTACGTGCCAATGCCGACTCGCCGAAGGATGCCAGGCAGGCATTCGAGTTCGGTGCGGAAGGTATCGGTCTGTGCCGTACGGAACACATGTTCTTCGAGGGCGATCGCATTAAATCCGTGCGCGAGATGATCCTCGCGGACGATGAGGCCGGACGCCGCGTGGCACTGGCCAAGTTGTTGCCGATACAACGCGGCGATTTCGAGGGACTCTTCCGCGTGATGAACGGTCATCCCGTGACGGTACGCCTGCTCGACCCGCCCCTGCACGAGTTCGTTCCGCACAGCGAGAAGGAGCAGCGCGAGATGGCTCAGGAGATGAATATTCCGTTCGAGAAAGTCGTGGCACGTGTGGAGTCGCTTGCCGAGTTCAACCCGATGCTGGGACACCGCGGTTGCCGACTGGGCAACACCTATCCCGAGATCACGGAGATGCAGACGCGCGCCATCATCGAAGCGGCACTCGACGTACGCAAATCGGGTGTCCCGGTGCACGTCGAGATCATGGTACCGCTGGTGGGTAACCACAAGGAGTTGCGTTACCAGAAGGCGATTATCGACGAGACGGCCGCAATGGTCTTCACCGAGCGCAACGATAAGATCGACTACCTGGTCGGTACGATGATCGAGGTGCCGCGTGCGGCCGTGACAGCGAACCAGATCGCCGAAGTGGCGGAGTTCTTCTCGTTCGGCACGAACGACCTGACCCAGATGACGCTCGGATTTTCGCGCGACGACATCGGCAAGTTCCTGCCCGTGTACCTCGAGAAGGGTATCATCAAGGCCGACCCGTTCCAGATCCTGGATCGCAACGGTGTGGGGCAGTTGATCCGCGAGGCGGTGTTCAAGGGACGTGGCACGCGGGAGAACCTGAAATGCGGTATTTGTGGCGAACATGGCGGTGAACCTTCATCGGTGGAGTTCTGTCACTTCGCTGGATTGAACTACGTGAGCTGTTCACCGTTCCGCGTACCGATCGCGCGACTCTCCGCCGCCCACGCAGCACTGAAAGAGGCATAATTTTAACTGAAAACAGACTTTACAACACGTAATTATTAACTAACTTTTTAAGGCAAGCAGCCTTATACCCTACCCCAAACTACCAAACCTCGCAAGAGGTGTTTTGTTCGGTATAAGAGTTGTGGACCCTGAGCGGTGACTTGATCCTTCGGGATCGGTCACGCTTGGGCGTAAGCGACTTTTGGAACGATGGCTTTGGTAGGCCGGGGTAGCAGAAGTTTAGCTTGCGCCCATTTTTTATGGAGATTTTTGATTCTGAATTGTATCTTTTTTATGTGTTTTTTTGGGGAGGTATTTTGGTACTTTTATGGGACATAGGTGTCCACGTGAAAGCCCTTCGAGATCATTTCTGCCCTAAGGATCCCAAAGATGAGGAGAAAAAAGAGAACGCGAAAAAGAAACCGCGCCGGGGAACCGTAACTACTCCCATGGTCAGCTGGGCAATCAGACTTCCTACGGAAACTATTGGATGCTCTCGGCTTCGTCTACGGCGGATGCGCGAAGGTTCCTTTTCAATGCCGGCGCCACGTATACGACGAATACCAATATCGTCGGGTACGGCTTCTCCCTCCGCTGTATAAAGATCTAATGTAGGGCGGGATACAGTCCAAAGACGGCACTTCCCGAACCGGACATGGCTGCATATATGGCACCACGGTTGATGAGGTCTTGTTTGGCACGTGCGACGGAGGGGTGCATCTTGAAGACGGGTGCCTCGAAAGCATTCACTATGGTTTTTTGCCACGTTTCGATAGGTCTGCGGAGGCGTTGCAAGAGCGGCACCTCGGGGACACACGGTACGACACCGGCATACGCATCGCGTGTCGACACATTAACGTCCGGCTTGACGATCTCCACACGATATGCCGTCAGATCTACCTCCACGGGCGTCATCACTTCGCCACGTCCCGTGCAGAGTTGGGGGGTGTTTCGGACAAAAAATGCCGTGTCACTGCCCAACGTCGCGGCACACGCCTCCAATTCCGCCTGCGGGAGACCCAGTTCGAACAACTCATTCATAGCCAGGATGACGGTAGTGGCATCGGAAGATCCTCCTCCCAGTCCCGCTCCAAAGGGGATGCGTTTGTCCAGAACGATGGACACGGCACCAACCCCATACCGTTCCTGCATCATCCGTGTGGCACGCAGACAGAGGTTATCCTCATCCGGACAGTCAAGCAACAGGCCACGCATCTCGAACCTGTTTTGCGACGCGGGACGAATGTCCAACTCATCATACAGCTCGGGCACTGGCAGCATCACCGTCTCGATATCGTGATACCCGTCGGCACGACGCCGCAACACGTCGAGTCCCAAATTTATCTTCGCATTGGCACGGTAGATCATGCCGTGAAGATAGAAAAATTTTCTTACTTTTGCAGGGATGAAGAAAAGCATATTGGTCATCCAAATCATCGTATCGACGTTGTGCGTGGGCGATTTGGAAAAACTCACGGAATACCTGCCGGCGGGTGTCGTCCTGACGGGCGATTACGACGCGGGGCACACGCAAACCTACACGTCGCTCTCGACGATCGCCACAGGCACCCAACCCTCCACGCATGGCATCGTGGCACCGCGTTGGTGGAACTGGGTGGAGAACAGCGAGGTGACATTGCTCGGTGGCGATGAACCGTCACCCGAAAATCTGATCGTCCCCACGTTGGGCGACGCGTTGTTGGAACAGTCGCCGAACAGTCATGTCGTCACAATCGCCACACGTCCCGAGTCGGCCATCGCGATGAACGGCAAACGCGGCATGCCTTTCTGGATGGCCACGAGTAACGATAATTTCGTCTCCTCGACACCCTACATGCTCTTTACGCCCGAATGGGTCAAACGACTCAACGTCGAACGGGTGTACCCCAAGGGGGATATTTTGACGTTGGAACTGGCCAAATCAGCCATCGCACACCTGTCGTTGGGCGGGCGCGGCCAAGTCGACTTGCTCAATATATGCCTCGAAGAGTCGGAGGCTGTGGTGGGAAAATATGGTCACGACTCGTTCGAGGCCACTCAAATGTATCGCCGCCTTGGCCGCGCCCTGGCCGACTTCATGACGTATGCGCATGCACAGCACCCCAAAGAGGAGGTTGTGATCATCCTGACGGGAGCCCACGGCACGAGCCCCGCCACAGCCACACAACTGTTCAACGGCAAACAGTTCAAAGTGATCACGAACGGATTCCTGAGCGCCCGTTACGGCCCCGGCGACTGGGTGATCGGTTACGAAACGGGGTCGCTGTGGTTGAATCACAATCTGATCTACTCGAAGAAACTATCGCTCACAGCGGTGCAGGACGAAGTGGCGGCGTTCGCGTTGCAGTTCGACGGGGTGGCACACGCACTGTCGGCCACGGCACTCAAAAACAGCGGATTCAGCACCGGTTACGGACGCCGGATGCAGAACTCATTCTATCCGAAACGCGCCGGTGACGTGGTGATCAACCTCATGCCGGGTTGGATAGAGAGCTGCGACAATGTCCGTTCCGCACCCGGATCCCTGTATGGATACGACACCCGTGTACCAATTGTACTGTACTCTCAGAAGCATAAAACACCCGGGAGTCACGATGAGAAACATCCCGTTGCGATGACCTCCATCGCTCCCACTCTGGCACGGATCATGGGGATAAATCCTCCATACGCGTGCGACGAACAACCGCTTGAATTATGACGCAGCCCCTAAAAGACCCACGGCAAGAGGAGATCATCGAGGAGTTTTCGATCTATGACGACTGGATGGATCGTTACGAGTACCTGATCTCGTTGGCCGACACGCTGACACCGATCGCGCCGGAACACCGCACGCCGCAGTACGTCATCGAGGGGTGCCAGTCGCGCGTGTGGGTGGACGCACGGCTGGAGGAGGGGAAGGTGTACTATTCGGCGGACAGCGACGCTATTATTACGAAGGGAATTATCGCGTTGTTGATCCGTGTGCTGAACGGCCGCACACCGCGGGAGATTCTCGACACGGAGTTGTACTTCATCGACGCGATCGGTCTGGGCGCCAACCTGTCGCCGACCCGCAGCAACGGTCTTGTGGCGATGATCAAACAGATGAAGTTGTACGCATTGGCGTTTAACAGCAAACAGTCATGACTAAGGAGGAGATAACGGCCAAAGAGCAACAGATCGCTGAGGTATTGAAGACGGTGTACGACCCCGAGATACCGGTGAATATTTTCGATTTGGGGCTGATCTACGAGATCAACTACGATCCGGACGGCACGGCACATATCCGCATGACGCTCACGGCTCCGAACTGCCCGATGGCGGACATGTTGGTGGAGGAGGTACGGTCGAAAACGGCATCCGTGGAGGGTGTCGAGAGGGTGGATGTGGAGCTGACGTTCGACCCGCCCTGGTCGCGTGACCTGATGAGCCAAGAGGCACTCCTTGAACTGGGAATGTTGTAATTCGATGCTGGATCGGTTGCGACATAGCCATGGCGATCACTGCGTGGATTACTTGGTCGGAATGGACGCCACGCGTCGTCTGTCGCTGTTCAACGATCTGTTGTTCAGCCGTTTGGATCGCAAGTGCGGCGAGGTGACGCATATCTATGACACGACGGGAGAGAACTGGAATCAGGCGTTTTACATTCAGCTGTTGAAGTATATCGGCTCACCGGCGAATCGCGGGACGTTCATCGAGTTGGCACGCCGCGCGACATACCCCATGGTGTTAAAGGAACGTAAGTCGTTGCAACGGGTGGAGGCGCTGCTGTTCGGAACGGCGGGGCTGTTGGACAGCGTTCCGTACGACGACTATATCGAGGCCCTGAAACGCGATTTCGAGTACTTGCGCAACAAGTACGACATCACGCCCCTCGAAAAACGAGACTGGAAGTTGGGAGGTCGCGATGCGAACCGTCCGGTAGCACGTTTGGCACAGGCGGCGGTACTGTTTGCCCGTCGCGAGTTTCTGTTCGACGACGCGATCGACTGCCGCAGCCGTAAGAACGTGTACGATATTTTGGGTGTGGAGTCGTCGATATATTGGATCGACCGGAAAGCAAGATCGAAGTCGATCGGGTGGGATAAGTCGGACATTTTGGCGATCAACGTGGTGGCGATTTTACAGTACGCATACGGTGTGTACACCCAGCGTGACGAATTGCGCGATCGGGCCCTCACGTTGTTGGAGAAGCTGCCTGCGGAATCGAACAAACCGATCGGCAAGTGGATCAAGGGTGATTTCAAACCGCAAAACGCCTTCGACACACAAGCATTGTTGCAACTGACAGAGATTTGCGGTGCCCGGGCATGCGAGGTGTGTCCGATCGGGAAACAATTATCCGAAAAAATTCATACATTTGTCGAATTCACATAAATCTGCCGAATGAGCACTTTTACACAAAACCTGATCCGGTTTTTCCTGGGATCGAAGACGGAGAAGGATCGCAAAGAGATCGAACCATACGTAACCCGGATCAAGGCTGTCTATCCGAGTATCGAAGCACTGTCGAACGACGAGTTACGTGCGCGCAGCACGGAACTGAAACGCCGTATCGCCGAATATATCGCACAGGACGAGACACACATCGCGACTCAAAAGAAGCGTTTGGATGAGCCCGAGCTGCCGTTGGATGAGAAGGAGCGTATCTCGAAGGACATCGACGCGACGGTCAAACGCATCGACACGCGTATCGAGGAGATCCTTGACGAGTTGCTCCCGGAGGCGTTTGCGATCATGAAAGATACGGCACGCCGCTTCGCCCAAAGCGAGGAGGTAGCGGTTCGGGCAACGGGTTTCGACCGCGACCTCGCCGCGACGCACGATTTCGTGCGTATAGATGGCGATCGCGCCATCTACGCCACCCGTTGGACGGCGGGCGGCGGCGAGGTGCGTTGGGACATGATCCATTACGACGTGCAGTTGTTCGGCGGCGTTGTGTTGCATAAGGGCAAGATCGCCGAGATGGCCACGGGTGAGGGTAAGACGTTGGTCGCCACGCTGCCCGTATTCCTGAACGCACTGGCCGGCAAGGGTGTGCACATGGTCACGGTGAACGATTACCTGGCGCGGCGCGACTCCGAATGGATGGGCCCGATGTACCAGTTCCACGGCCTGTCGGTGGACTGTATCGACAAGCACCAACCCAACTCCGACGCACGCCGCAAGGCATACCTGGCCGACATTACGTTCGGTACGAACAACGAGTACGGTTTCGATTACCTGCGCGACAACATGGCCCAATCGCCACGCGACTTGGTGCAACGCAAGCATCACTATGCGATTGTCGATGAGGTCGATTCGGTGTTGATCGACGATGCACGTACGCCGCTGATCATCTCCGGTCCGGTACCGAAGGGCGAGGATCAGCTGTTCGAGTCGTACCGTCCCGCGATCGACCACCTGTACAACCTGCAAAAGAATCTGGTGACGAACCTTCTGGCCGAATCGCGACGCGAGATCTCGGAGGGACGCGAACCCGAAGGTGCCATCAAGTTATTGCGTACGCACAAAGGTTTACCTAAATACAAGCCGCTGATCAAGTTCCTCTCCGAACCGGGCATCAAGGCGCTGTTGCAGAAGACTGAGAACACCTACATGCAGGATAACAACCGCCGCATGCCGGAGATCACGGACGCATTGTACTTCGTGATCGACGAGAAACTGAACTCGGTAGAGTTGACGGACAAGGGTCACGAGGAGCTGTCGAAGCAGTTCAAGGAAGATGGATTCTTTGTGCTTCCGGACATTGGCGCCGCCGTGGCGGAGATCGAAAAGGAGGATGTTTCACCGGAAGAGAAGGCCGTCCAACGCGACGCGGTGATCAACGACTATGCCGTGAAGTCGGAACGTGTCCACACGGTCAATCAGCTGTTGAAAGCCTATTCGATGTTCGAGAAGGATGTGGAGTATGTGGTGATGGACAACAAGGTGAAGATCGTGGACGAGCAGACGGGCCGCATCATGGAGGGACGCCGCTATTCGGACGGTTTGCACCAGGCGATCGAAGCGAAAGAGCGCGTGACGGTGGAGGCTGCGACACAGACATTTGCCACGATCACGTTGCAGAACTACTTCCGCATGTACCACAAGTTGGCGGGTATGACCGGTACGGCGGAGACGGAAGCGGCGGAATTTTACAGTATCTATAAGTTGGACGTGGTGGCGATCCCGACGAACCGCCCCATCGCACGTGACGACCGTCAGGATCTGGTCTACAAGACGAAACGTGAAAAATACAACGCCGTGATCGAGGAGATCGTGGCGCTGGTCAACGCGGGACGCCCCGTGTTGGTAGGTACCACGTCGGTCGAGATTTCGGAGCTGTTGAGCCGCATGTTGAAGTTGCGCGGTATCAAACACAACGTCCTGAATGCGAAGCAGCACCAACAGGAGGCCCAGATCGTTGCCGAAGCGGGGCGTCCCGGCCAGGTGACCATCGCCACGAACATGGCGGGTCGCGGTACGGATATCAAGCTGACGGACGAGGTGAAGGCGGCGGGTGGTCTGGCGATCATCGGCACGGAACGTCACGAGAGTCGTCGTGTGGACCGTCAGTTGCGCGGTCGTGCGGGACGTCAGGGAGACCCCGGATCGTCACAATTCTTCGTGTCGTTGGAGGACGACCTGATGCGACTGTTCGGATCGGGACGCATCGCCGCACTGATGGATCGTATGGGCCTGAAGGAGGGTGAGGTGATCCAGGCGGGATTGATGTCACGTGCCATCGAACGTGCCCAGAAGAAGGTGGAGGAGAACAACTTCGGAATCCGCAAGCGGTTGTTGGAGTACGATGACGTGATGAACTCGCAACGCGAGGTGATCTACACGCGCCGCCGCCACGCGCTGTATGGCGAACGTATCCAGATCGACCTGAACAACATTATGTACGACTTCGCGACGTCGTTCGTGGAGGGCGCACACGGTCTTCCGTTCGAGGATTTCTCCGTGGAGTTGATTCGCGAGGCAGCGATCCAACCGTCGTTCGACGAGGTGGCCTACAACCATGCGAAGCGTCAGGATCTGATCGACATGATCGTTGCGGACCTGCAAGCGGCATACGCACGCAAGATGCGCACATTGGCCGACATGGTGCGCACAACGATGACCCGTATCTATGAGGAACGCAAGGATCAGATGGACACGAATATCTACTTCCCGATCACGGACGGGCGGTTGGGTTACAACGTACCGGTCAATCTGCAACGTTGCAAGGAGACGGATGGCGACGAGATCTACCGTGTATTCTCGAAGATCGTTATGTTCACCACGATCGACGACGCATGGCGCGAGCATCTGCGCGAGATGGACGACCTTCGCCAGAGCGTGCAGAATGCCACGTACGAGCAGAAAGATCCGTTGCTGATCTATAAATTGGAGTCGTTCGATCTATTCTCGAAGATGCTGACGAAGATCAACGTGGATGTACTTGCCGTGTTGAATAAGGCCTATATACCCACCCAGGAGGGACGCACCACCACTACCTCACAGGTGGGGTCGGGCCAGGAAGCATCGCGACGGGCCTCCCTGGCGGCGGCCCAGGCGGGACGCGGCGAGAAACAGAAACCGATGCCGATGCAGGCGGAGAAGAAAGTGGGACGCAACGACCCATGTCCCTGCGGCAGCGGCAAGAAGTACAAGAACTGTCACGGTCAGGGTCTATAATGGGGTATCAGGAGGAAAAACAACGTCAACTGGATTCGCGCTATTTGCGGATGGCCCGTATATGGGCTGAGAATTCATATTGCGTACGCCGCCAGGTGGGGGCATTGATCGTCAAGGACAAGATGATCATCTCGGACGGTTACAACGGCACCCCTTCGGGATTCGAGAACGTGTGTGAAGACGAGACGGGACGAACGAAGTCATACGTGTTGCATGCCGAGGCGAACGCGATCACGAAGGTGGCCAAAAGTCACAACAACTGCGACGGTGCAACGCTCTACATCACCTCGGCACCCTGTATCGAGTGCTCCAAGCTGGTGATTCAAGCGGGCATCAAGCGTGTCGTTTATTGTGACGAGTATCACTGTACTGAAGGACTCGAACTTCTCGAACGTGTCGGCATCGAGTGCATCCAAATGACCCTCTGAGACTTTTTTTCAGACCGCCCGCTTTTACTTCCCTAAGACCCAACTGTCGCTTTTTTGGGTTTTTCAAGACCTTCGCTTTTTTGAAAAAAAGGCATCGTAACGATGCTTTTGCCCCATCCCCCTATCCCCCTTGATAAGGGGGAACAATGCGCAAATTACATAAGTTTTGTGTCCAAAACAGAATCATTTGTTTTCAAGCAAGCTTGAACAAACTTTTCTGTTTCATCCGGATCCCTTCGGGATCTCGCGATCTGTTGTCGCGAGGACAAACCGCGCGAAGCGCGGTAGGGCGTTTTGCAGAAGATTTTGTTGGGAGTTTACTCACATAAAAAATCAGATGCAAAATGACCGGAACGCTGAAAGCGTTTGTCCTCGCGCAGAAGGAGGGATACGAAGTATCCAGGAAAGTTTTTGGTGCCGCTTTTCACCAAAAAGCGGCGGTCTTAAAAAAAACGGTTTTAGAAAAAGAAAAAGGTTTTAGAAACAAGTTAGAACGGCAAGTCATCCGGATCGTCGGCGGGGATGGATGGCGCGGGAGCGGGGGCAGGAGATGATGCCGGAGCATGCGTAGGTGCAGATTGAGTCGATGCGGGAGTCGATGTGGAATTTTGTGTCGAATCGGAACGTCGACCGAGCATTTTGAGTTCATCTGCCATAATTTCGGTCGACACGCGGCGATTATTCTCCTTATCGGTCCATTCACGCGTACGGAGGGGCCCCTCGACATAGATTTGCGACCCTTTACGGATATATTTATCCACCACATCGGCGAGGTTACGCCATAGTGTGATGGTATGCCATTCGGTATGTTCTTTGGTTTCGTTGGCCTGACGGTCGAAGTACCGTTCGGTGGTGGCAATACGGATACGTGCCGTTTTGACACCGTTTTCCAGAGTACGTACTTCGGGATCCGCCCCGACGTTACCGATCAATGTAACTCTATTTAACATGCTTACAAATTTTTAATCATTTTCACAAACAGGTTGGACATGCGTTCACCTGCCAACTTCCCTTGCCGCTGCACATCCTCATGGTCACCGGGATCATCGCTCAGTCCGACGTTGGTGATGACCGACACTCCGAACACGGGTACACCCATGTGTCGTGCCACGATCACCTCCGGCACAGTCGACATACCCGTTGCATCGGCGCCGATGGCGCGAAGATAACGATATTCCGCCTGAGTTTCGTACGTGGGTCCCGTGCCGGCGGCATACACACCCTGTTGCAGTTTTACATGTTCCGCCGCGGCGATTTTCATTGCCTGTTGGATGAGACGCGGATCGTAACAGTGATGCATATCCGGGAATCGTGTCCCCATCTGATCTAAGTTCCTGCCTATCAGCGGGTTCGGCATGAGGTTTATGTGATCCGTGATCACCATCAGGTCACCGATCTTGAATGACGGATTGACGCCCCCCGCGGCATTCGACACGAACAGTTGCTCTACGCCCAACAGTTTGAGCACCCGCACGGGAAACGTCACCTGCGCCATCGTGTAACCCTCGTAGAAATGGAACCGTCCCTGCATCGCCACGACACGTCGATCACCGATCATACCGAAGATCAGACGCCCCTTGTGTCCCTCGACGGTCGACACCGGAAATCCGGGAATATCCTTGTATTCGATCGAGAATTTCGTATCGATATGGTCCGCGAACCCACCGAGACCGGTACCGAGGATGATCCCCGTTTCGGGACGGAAATCGGCCGTTTGCACATCGAGCCACGCGGCGGTAGCCTTAATTTGTTCGTACATCTTTTTCGAGTCGTTGCAGGAAATCGGTCTGAGAATCGTCTATGAACGTAATGTCGATGGGCAGATAGTAGAGCCTGCGACGCACCTCGACGGGGATTTTATCGGGATTGGCGAGCTTCACGGCATCTTTTTCGGTCATGATCACAGCCGCCTCCGGATGCTTTTTGAGCAGCTCCGCGATGGTTTTCATATCCTTGACGCGATAGACATGGTGATCGTCGAAATTGAGGGTCTCGACGACTTTGAAATTTTTCGCCAGATCCTCAGTGAATGGCCCCGGATTACCGATACCGGACATCGCGATAACGGGCTGTCCATACGTCAGGTCCTGATCCACCTCCTCGGCAAAGAGGGGTTGGGGCCGGAAACTCTCATAACGGGTGAAATAGACACGTTGGTACGCCACCGTCACAAGCACTTTGCGCAGGATGCGGCGGTCGATGGGGGTCATGTTATCGGGACATTTCGTGACGACAAAGTAGTTCGCCCTGTGGAGTTGCTCGACGGTATCGCGCAGATCGCCCGCGGGCAGCATCCGGTCGTGTTGCACGGGACGCGTCGCGTCGATCATAACGATATTCACAGCCGGATCGACCTGACGGTGTTGAAATCCGTCATCCATCACCACCATATCCACATCGGGATGCTCCCTAAGGATGCGCTTGATCCCCTCGACACGCTTCTCACACACGACCACCACGGCCTCCGGGAATTTACGTTTGATCTGCAGCGGTTCATCCCCCACATCGCGGTAGTGATCGTCCGTCGCGACCTCACGATACCCTTTCGTACGGCGCCCGTATCCGAGTGAGATGAGTGCCACACGGTGCGTCTGCGACATGTAGGCGATGATCATCTCCGCCATGGGTGTCTTGCCCGTCCCCCCGACGGTAATGTTGCCCACACACACGACCGGCACCTCGAATTTGGTCTGTTTGACAAACCCCCAATCGAACATCCGGTGGCGAAATTGAACTCCCCACTTATACAAGATGGACAACGGTGTCAGACAGGCACGTGACATGGCGTAAAAATGCAATACGCTCACAAGATAACAACATTATATTGAATTTCCAAAAAACTTTTCATAACTTTGCTTCCATGGCGCAAAACTACCCTTTCCCAAGACTTATCACACTTTTTGTTCTGTTCCTGTTCGGTTTCGCCGCGACGGGTTGCAAAAGCAACGGTTCCGGAGTGGAGGCCGAAGCGGACATTTTTTTGTACGGCATTCGTGCGAACGACTATCGGGTGGATCAGTCGATCGTGGACAAGGGCGAGACGCTGGGCAAGATCTTGAACCGTTACGGTGTTACGGCACGCCAGATCAGTATCCTGGAGACGGCGTCGAAGGATATTTTTCCGTTGCGCGACATCCGTGCGGGTCATAACTACACGGCTTTCATCCACGAAGATTCGCTCAACGCGCCACACCTGGATTACCTGGTGTACGAACGCAATCGCGAGCAATATGTCGTTTTCGGACTGCACGGGGGTGACTCGGTGACGGTCGAAAAAGGCGAAAAGGAGGTCATCGTCACGCGCGAAAAGAAGACCGCCACGATCGACCATTCGCTGTGGCAGGCTATTGTGGATGCCGGCATGCCGATGGCCCTGGCATCCGAAATGGAGGATATTTACCAGTCTACGATCAGCTTCTTCTCGGTACAGGAGGGCGACAGTTTCACGGTGATCTACGACCAGCGTTCGATCGACACACTCCCGGCAGGTATCGGCCGCATCTGGGGCGCCAAATTCACGCACCGGGGGAAGGATTACTACGCCATTCCGTTCATCCAGGAGAACAAGGTGGGTTATTGGGATGAAGACGGGCAGAGTTTGAAGAAACCGATGTTGATCACGCCGTTGAAATTCACGCGCATCAGTTCGGGCTTCACATACGCACGCAAACACCCGATCTACAAGGTGTATCGTCCGCATACGGGGGTGGATTACGCGGCACCGAAAGGCACACCCGTGCATGCGGTGGCGGACGGTGTGGTGTCGTTCAAAGGCTGGGGCGGCGGCGGCGGCAACACGCTGAAGATCAAGCATGTGAACGGCATGGAGACGGGCTATCTGCACCTGAACGGTTACGCGAAGGGCATCAACCGTGGCACGCGCGTCGTACAGGGACAGTTGATCGGCTACGTGGGCAGCACGGGAGCCTCGACGGGACCGCACCTGGATTACCGTGTATGGCAGAAGGGCAAACCGATCAACCCGTTGAAGATTCCGCAGCAGCCGGGCATTCCGATCGCCCAATCGAACCGTCCGAAGTTCAATTACGTACGCGACCGTGTGTTGGCGGAACTGAATGGCGACGTGCCTGACGAGGATAAGATCATGCGTCTCGACTCGTTGGACGCACCGTCGAAGACGAACAAAAAACCTTCACGCGACAGCATCGCCCTACTAACAATCCGGTGATGATCGACGAAAGGATCATAAAATTTATCCGCAAACACCACGTCCTCACGTTGGCAGTTGGGAATGGGGATGCGGGATGGGTGGCCCATGCTTTTTACGCGTTTTCCGAGGGCAGGTTAGTCTTCTCGACGTCACCGGACACGGAACACGGGAAATTGATGGCGGCTAACCCGCAGGTATCGTTCGGGATGGTACTCGAAACGCGCGTCGTGGGACGCGTACAGGGGTTACAGGGCACGGGCGATGTGGCTCGTGCGGACGACACGGCACGCAAAGCGTATTTGAAACGCTTCCCTTACGCGGTGGCAATCCCGGACCTGACGCTCTGGACGATCGAACCGACACGCCTTAAATTTACGGACAACACGCTCGGATTCGGCAAAAAATTGATATGGACACGCGAAGAATAGGAGTCGTCATCGTGGCCGGCGGCATCGGGAGACGGTTCAGCGATGGGGTGGCATGCTCCGTCCCGAAACAGTTCCGGATGCTGGGCGCATTGCCCGTGTTGGGTCACACGATCAACGCGTTCGCTCAGGCACTCGGTCGGAACACGCCTATCGTCGTGGTACTCCCATCGGCACACATTGATTTCTGGAAGAATCTGTCGGCACGCTTCCCTGTGTCACGCCACTTATGTGTGGAGGGCGGCCCGGAACGGTTTCATTCGGTGGCGAACGGCATTTCGGCCCTGCCGGACGATGTCGCTTTGATCGCCGTGCACGACGGGGTGAGACCTTTGGTCTCGGGCGATCTGATCGCCCGCTGCGTGTCGTGCGCCGTGGCACACGGCACTGCAGTCCCCGTCGTGCCGGTTGTGGATTCGTTGCGGGGGTTAGACGAGAATGGCGGTTCGCATGTCGTGCCACGCGAAAAATACCGTGCCGTGCAGACGCCGCAGCTCTTCGAGGCATGGATGTTGCGCGAGGCATACCGGCAACCCTACTCGCCCACGTTCACGGACGACGCGTCGGTGGTGGAGGCAGCAGGACACACTGTTACGCTGTGCGAGGGCGATCGGGAGAACATTAAAATTACGGTGGAAAGTGACCTCAAAAACCTATAAATACAAGTTCGGACGCCACACGTTGCGTTTCACGTTGATCTACTTTCTGGCCTTCATCCTGATCGGCGGAGGGCTCTATTTTTTGTACCGAGGGGGATACTTCTCGGCCTGGTTCACGTCGTTCGTGGCGGCCCTGATCGCACTGATGTCGCTGTCTGTACCGCGACGTATCGTGGTGGACAACGACGGGCTGCACATCTACTGCCTGCTGGATCTCACGGAGCTGCGTGCCGATGAGATCGCCTCGGCACGCGTGATGGACACTTCCGAGATGCACGGACTCTTTCCTGTTTTTGGCGGATATGGATTTTTCGGGTACTATGGCCACTATTTCGACTTCAAGACCTGGGAGCGCGTACGTATTTACGCCACGGAGTGGCATAATTTCGTCGAGATCACCGACATTTACGAGCGCCGCATCTATGTATCGTGCAGCGACCCCGAGTCCCTGGTGAACGACCTGCAACGCACCACCATCGAGCACACCTAAATCACAGCTATGATTTCCTATAAGAGTCACACGCTATCGAACGGCCTGACGGTGATTGCGAATCGCGACGGGGTATCGAAACTGGCGGCGGTAAATTTACTGTACAAGGTAGGTGCACGCAACGAGAATCCGCACCGCACGGGCTTTGCACACCTGTTCGAGCATCTGATGTTCCGTGGCACGCGTGGAATCCCTAATTTCGACACGCCGGTGCAGATGGCTGCGGGTGAAAACAACGCCTTCACGACGAACGACTACACGGATTATTACATCACGCTTCCGGTGGCGAATATCGAGACGGCACTATGGCTGGAGAGCGACCGTATGACGGGTCTGTACATTACGCCGGAGAAGTTGGAGGCGGAGAAACGTGTGGTGGTCGAGGAGTTCAAGCAGCGCTATCTGAACCAACCGTATGGAGACCTTCACATGTTGCTTCGCGAATTGACCTACAAGGTACATCCCTATCGTTGGTCGACGATCGGCCGCAGCCCGGAGCACATTATGGACGCCACGTTGGACGAGGTTCGGGAGTTTTATGGGCGTTTTTACCAACCTTCGAACGCGATTTTATCGGTATCGGCGGATCTGGCGGAGGAGCGGATTTTCGATCTGGCGGAGCAATATTTCACTGCATCACAACCTGTCCAAGCACAATCCCCGAATGAAATACCGATGGAGCCTGCACAGACAGAACCGCGACGTTTGGAGGTCGAACGTGACGTTCCTTCGACGTCGATCACCCTGGCGTGGCACATTGGCAATCGCACGTCGCCGTCGTTTTTTGTGGCCGATTTGGTATCGGACCTGTTGGCGGGCGGCGAATCGGCACGGCTGTATCAGCATTTGGTGAAGGATCGCCAGCTTTTTTCGAGCATCAATGCGTATGTCACGTGCGACGTGGATCCGGGACTTTTTATCGTCACGGGCCAGTTGCTTCCGGGCGTGAAGGAGGAATCGGCGGAACGTGCCTTGTGGGGCGAGATTGCGCTGTTGGCACAGGGTTCGATCCCCGCTCGGGAGTTGGAAAAAGTAAAGAATAAATTTGAAGCGAACACGCTTTTCGGCGAGATCAACGTGATGAACAAGGCGATGAATCTCGGATTTTACGCGATGCTGGGCGACTTGGCGTTGGTGAACCGCGAGGTAGGGATATATCTGGGTCTCACGGAAGCGGACGTGCGGGAATTTGCACGGAACACGCTCCATCCGGACACGTGTTCCACTCTAATTTATCGCGCCAAACAGCATAAAAAATAGAGCATGAAGCAGCCCTCCCTGGTAATCCCGTCGCATATCGACATGCCCATGGCACATCGGCATACCCTGACGAACGGCACGTCTCTGTACGTATTGCCGACCCCGGAGTTCGAGGTGCTTCGTTTCACGTTCGTGTTTCATGCGGGTTCCTCGTTACAATCGGTACCGTTCTGCGCCTCGGCGACGGCGAACCTGCTGAGCGAAGGGACACGCAACTTCACGGCCGAACAGATCGCCACGGAGCTTGATTTCTACGGGTCACATTTCGAGGTGAACGTGGATCGTGATTGTGTGTACGTGACGTTCAACTGCCTGTCGAAGTTTTTCGAACAGACGCTGGCCGTGGCACGGGAGATTTTGTTGTACCCCACTTTCCCGGAGGAGGAGGTATCGGTGTATCGCGAGAAGCGTAAGGCGTCCTTGGCGATCGAACGGCGTAAGGTGGAGACAGCGGCACGTGAGTTGTTCGGGCGCCTGCTGTTCGGCGGCACGCATCCCTATGGAGTTACGTATCCCGAATCGGCGTACGATGATTTAACCCGTGACGACCTGTCTGCATTTTACCGGGATTTCTATTCAAACGCTCTCGTCATCTGCAGCGGCGGGATCGGCGACAATGAACTGCGTTCATTGCAGCAACTCGCCTGCGAGTTGCCCGCGACGGGCATGCCCGTCGCCGCCGCTCCGCCGCCGGCAAAAAGCACGGGATACGGATTTACGGAGCGTCCGGACGCGGTACAGTCGTCGATCCGTGTGGGACGCTTGCTGTTCACGCGCACGCATCCCGATTTCGTCCCGATGCAGGTACTGACGACGGCGTTGGGCGGCTATTTCGGATCGCGCTTGATGCAGAACCTTCGTGAGAAACGGGGGTATACGTATGGTGTGCACGCGTCGATGATCAATTTTCAGCATGCAGGATATCTGGGTATCGCCACTCAGGTCGGCACGGAGGTTACGGATGACGCATTGAATCAGATTTACGCCGAGATCGAGCGTCTCCGCATGGAACGGATGCCTGAGGAGGAGTTATCGTTGGTGAAGAACATTATGGTGGGAGAGGTGTTGAGGATTTTGGACGGTCCGTTCGGCATAGCGGACGTAACGATCGAGAATCTTCTTTGCGGTCTTGATAACAGTTATGTTTCGCGAAGCGTGGAGATGATCCGCGACACGACACCCGACGATATTCAACACCTCGCGCAACAGTACCTTCGCCGCGAAGATCTTGTCACCGCGGTTGCCGGAGCACACATATAAAACTCCTCCCCGCGACGGGAACGCGCGACGTGAATACTGGAGTGTGGAGCGAGTATGAAGATGCCGGACACTTTTGGTCCTCAGTGACGGACGGCACATCGATGCGTGCGCGAAGTTTCGATTTCAGCCCCCGTGGTGCGTACACGACCTATCCAGGCCCTGTCGGATACGCCCACACCCTCCGTTGTATAAAGATCTAATGTAGGGACGATACAAAGTTGGTCAACTCGACAAACTCTGCCACGGAGAGTTGTTCGGCACGTCGCGTGAAGTATGGATGTTCCTTGCCGTCGAAATCCCCGAACGCGGCGCGCAACGCGTTGCGAAGCATCTTGCGGCGTTGATTGAATGCGGCCTTGACGACCCGCACGAACAGCGTCTCATCACACTCCAACTTCGCCACACTGTTGCGCGCCAGACGGATAACAGCACTTTTCACTTTGGGCGGGGGCGAGAAAACGGTTTCATTGACGGTAAAGAGGTACTCAATGTCGTACCACGCCTGCAGCAACACGCTCAGGATACCATACTCCCGTGATCCTGGTTTTGTAGCGATACGTTGCGCCACTTCGCGCTGGATCATCCCGACACATTCGGGCACGATGTCACGATTCTCGAGCACTTTGAAGAATATTTGGGACGATATGTTGTACGGGAAGTTACCGATGACACGCACCCCGTCGGGAAACATGGCACGCAGGTCGAGTTGCAGGAAATCGCCCTCGACGAGACGTTCGGTTAGTTGCGGATAGTGATTTTTGAGGTACGCCACGCTTTCGGTGTCGATTTCGGCGGCATGGAGGGTGATATCCGTACGTTGGAGAAGGAACTGCGTCAGCACCCCCATCCCGGGACCCACCTCCAACACACTGCCACCCCCTTCGAGCGAATCGCAAATCTTGCGAGCTATGTTGAGATCCGTCAGGAAATGCTGCCCCAGGGATTTCTTTGCACGAACTTTATCCGTCATAGCTTCATTCTCAGTGTCCCTGTTCGCAAAGGAATTTTATTCTGATCAATCGGATTTCATCCTCGGTATAGTCACCTCCCAGTTCCGCCACAGCCTCCCCCAAGGAATCGGTCTGCGCATCCTCCTTGAAATATTGATATATATCCGCAGCTTTTTCCTCATCCACCGCACGCTCGACATAGTAGGCAATATCCAACCTGGTACCGGAGTTCACGATCCCCTCAATCTCGGTGAGGAGTTCGTCGAACTCCATGCTTTTCGAGTGGGCGATATCTTCGAGATCCATCTTGCGGTCGATGGACTGGATGATGAAGATCTTGTTGGCCGATTTATTGGCCACGCTTTTGAGGACCATGTCCTGCGGCCGCACGATCTCTTTTTCATCGACATAACGTTTGATCAGCTCGACAAAGGGCTGTCCGAACTTGCGTGCCTTACCCGCCCCGACACCGGAGATATTCTGCATCTCGTCGATCGTGGTGGGATAGTGCACCGACATATCTTCGAGCGACGGATCCTGAAATACCACGAACGGCGGCAGGTCATGTTCCCGTGCCACCTGTTTGCGCAGGTCTTTCAGCATCGCGAACAGCTCCTCGTCCGCCACGCCGCCGCCACGTCCCACCTGCACGGTTTCCGCCTCTCCTTGCGTATCGTACTCGTGATCGAGGGTGATGAACACCGGGGTCGGCGTGTCGATAAATGCTTCACCCTTCGCGTTGATGGAGAGCAACCCGTAGTTCTCGATACTCTTGTCGACGAGTCCCATGATGAGCCCCTGCCGCACCACGGCACCCCAATAGCGATCGTCATGCGGCGCTCCGGCCCCGAACCGCGGACTTTTGTTGTGTCCATAGCTTCGGATGAGCGACGTCAGTTTGCCCGTGAGCACGCTGACGAGGTAGTCGGCCTTGAACTTGTCACCCAACTCACGCAACGTTTCGAGCATCAACTTGACGGACTCCTGCGCCTGCACTTTCGGACGGGGCTGGCAGCAGTTGTCGCACGCACCGCAATCATCGAGGGGATACTCTTCACCGAAGTAATGGAGCAACGTTTTGCGCCGACAGATGGAGCTTTCGGCATACGACACGGTTTCTAATAGCAGCAGTTTCCCGATCTCCTGTTCGGCGACGGGCTTACCCTGCATAAATTTTTCAAGTTTCTGAATATCCTTGTAACTGTAGAACGTCAGGCAATGCCCCTCTCCACCGTCACGCCCCGCACGACCGGTCTCCTGATAGTATCCTTCGAGAGATTTCGGAATATCGTAATGGATCACGTAACGCACGTCCGGTTTGTCGATACCCATTCCGAACGCGATGGTGGCGACGATCACATCGGCACGCTCCATCAGGAAATCATCCTGATTGGCGGCGCGTGTCGCGGCATCCATACCGGCATGGTAGGCGAGTGCCCGAATCCCGTTGGCGACGAGCAATTCGGCCAACTCCTCGACCTTCTTGCGGCTGAGGCAATAGATGATACCGCTTTTACCCGCCTGCCCCTTGATGTAACGGATAATATCGCGATCGACGTCATGTTTGGGACGTATTTCGTAGTAGAGATTCGGGCGATTGAACGACGAACGGAACAGCGCCGCTTCGCTCATCCCGAGGTTTTTCTGTATGTCGAGTTGCACTTTGGGTGTGGCTGTTGCGGTGAGTGCGATCAGGGGCGCCACGCCTATCTCGTTGATGATGGGTCGGATACGGCGGTACTCGGGCCTGAAGTCGTGCCCCCACTCGGAGATACAGTGCGCCTCATCGATGGCGTAGAACGACACCTTGACTTTACGCAGGAACGCCACATTATCCTCTTTGGTCAACGATTCGGGCGCGAAGTACAGGAGTTTAGTTTTCCCGTCCATCACATCGGCACGCACCTGCGTGATGGCATTTTTGTTCAGTGAGGAGTTGATGAAGTGTGCGATACCGGGTTCATCGGCAAAGGCACGCATCGCATCGACCTGGTTTTTCATCAGCGCGATGAGGGGGGATATAACGATCGCCACGCCCTCCATCATGAGTGCGGGAAGCTGGTAGCAGAGTGATTTACCGCCACCGGTGGGCATAAGCACGAACGTATCGTGACCCGCAAGCACGTTACGGATCACAGCCTCCTGATTTCCCTTGAACGCGGAAAACCCGAAGTACGCTTTGAGCTTATCGTGTAACTTATCGTACAACCCCTCTGACATGGTTCGTGACAGTATAAACTTGAATAACGGTAGTAAAGATAAAAAAATTATTTAGTTTTGTAAAAAATTATTTACCCATGCGCCTCTACACGACCGAATTAGTCAAGAAGTACAAATCCCGCACGGTGGTGGACCACGTGTCGATCGAAGTAAAGCAGGGAGAGATCGTGGGTCTTCTGGGCCCGAACGGAGCGGGTAAAACCACATCGTTCTACATGATCGTGGGCCTGGTGAAACCCAACGAGGGACAGATTTTTCTGGAGCAGAACGACGGCACGACGCTCGAACTGACCAAGGAGCCTGTGTATAGGCGTGCCCAGATGGGCGTGGGTTACCTGGCACAGGAGGCGTCGGTGTTTCGCCGTTTGAGTGTCGAGGACAACATCAAGGCGGTGTTGGAGATGACCAAACTGTCGAAGGAGGAGCAGGCGGCGCGTTGCGAGACGCTGATCGACGAGTTTCGTCTGCAGAAGGTGCGCAAGAGTCTCGGGATTCAGTTGTCGGGAGGCGAACGGAGGCGCACCGAGATTGCGCGCGCGGTGGCTATCGACCCCGCGTTCATCCTGCTGGATGAACCGTTCGCCGGCGTGGATCCGATCGCGGTGGAGGACATCCAGAGCATCGTCGGCACACTGAAGCATCGCAACATCGGTGTCATCATCACAGACCATAATGTGGACGAGACGCTGGAGATCACCGACCGCACCTATTTGTTGTTCGAGGGCAAGATCCTGAAGGCGGGATCTGCGGAGGAGTTGGCGGAAGATCCGGTGGTACGCAAGGTGTACTTGGGTCAGAACTTCCAGTTGCGCAAGAACAAGAGATAGATGGGCACACGCCTCACAGCCCCCCCCTCAAAAAGTTATGCCATCCGCGCGTTGGCGGCATCGTTTTTGGCAGGTCCCCGCCCAAGCTCGCCTGCGGCGGCACCCCCCGCGGGGACCACAACGCTACACAACCTGGGTACATGCGACGACGTTCGGGCGGCACAGGGGTGTGTGGAGGCGTTGCGGCGGGGGGGGGAACGGATCTTTGCGGGAGAGTCTGCCCTCACGGCACGCCTTTTCGCACCCATCGTGTCGGTTTTGTATGGTGACGGAGCGGTAGAGATCGAAACTTCGGGATCGCTTCGGGATCGTCCGACACAAAAGGTGGATCTGACCGGAGAGGTCGTCACGGTGGACGGCAGCATCTCTTCGCAGTTCGTATCAGGATTACTTATGGCACTTCCGATTTCTATAAGTAAAAACTATAGATTGTTAATAACTAATCCTGTTTCAACGCCCTATATCGACATGACATTGGAGGTCATGGAACGCTTCGGAATCTACGTTAATCGTCTGAGTATCAATGAGTTTCAAATTCCCGGGGACCAACGTTACGTTCCAACGGACTACACGGTCGAAGGAGACTGGAGTGCTGTCGCACAACTCATTGTGGCACAGAAAGTTACGGGCAAAAAAGTGATGATTGAGGGTTTGAATCCCGAATCGTTGCAACCCGACCGTTCGATCATGCAACTTATTGACACAGAGGGAGTTATATCGTTCGATGCGACGAATTGTCCGGACCTGATTCCGTCTTTGGTACCGTTATGTGCTGTGCGTCAGGGAGTTAGCAAAATTTCCGGTGCTCAGAGGCTTGTTCACAAGGAGTCGAACCGTGCTGTTGCATTGCAGGAAGAATTCGCCAAAATCGGCGTCACAGTGCATTGGGAAGGCGATTTTCTGTATATTCACGGTTGCCCGAGCGCCATCCACGGAGGTGTCGTATCGAGTCACAACGACCACCGCATCGCCATGGCTCTGGGAGTGGCATCTCTGGCCACAAAAGAGCCCGTCACGATCCTCGGAAGTAATTGTGTATCAAAGAGTTACCCGAAATTTTGGGAGGACTTGGAAAAGTTTCGCGGCGATGCATAGTTTCGGCCATACGTTTCGCGTCACCGTCTGCGGCGCGTCACACGAACCCTTCACAGGGGTTCGTGTGAGCGGGATTCTGGCCGGAATCCCGCTCACGGTCGGTGATTTCATCCCCGACCTGACGCGCCGCAGCAGCGGCGCCCCGGGCACCACGACACGGCATGAGGATGACATTCCCGAGATTCTTTCCGGCGTCACCGACGAAAAAACCACCGGAGAGACCATTGAGATACGTTTTTCCAACCGCGACATCCGTCCCGCAGACTACTCCAATCCACTACATTTCCGCCCCTCGCATGCCGACAGGACGACTTTCTGCAAATACGGCACACACGCCACAGGCGGCGGAATGGCCTCGGGACGCATGACGGTGGCGTTGGTGGCAGCAGGTGTCATCGCGAAAAAACTCCTACCGGAGACACGTTTCAACACGAAAACGGAAGTTCACGGCGACGTCGCACAAATCGCCGCAGAAAAAGACAGTATCGGCGGCACCATCGAGTGTCGTGTCAATGGGCTCCTCACAGGCCTTGGAGAGCCGTTTTTCGACTCCGTAGAGAGTATCGTCAGCCACCTGCTCTTCTCCATTCCGGCGGTGAAGGGCGTGGAGTTCGGTGATGGGTTTGCCGTTGCAGATCGTCGCGGATCGGAGAACAACGACCTCATTGTGGACCCCGAAGGACGCACCGCCACGAATCACGATGGAGGCATCAACGGAGGCATCACGAACGGCAACGAGTTGGTGGTACGTGTGGCGATCAAACCCACCCCGAGCATCGGCCTGTCGCAAATGACTTTCAATGCCGCCACAGGACGCGTCGAGGAACTCACCATCCGGGGGCGTCACGATGCCTGCATCGCGCTGCGTGCCGGTGTGGTGGTGGAGGCATGCGTGGCAATCGCGCTGGCGGATCTGAAATTGAGGATAAAAAACACCTTTCACGCAGCCTCGGCCGTTAAAACGATTTGCGATGCCATCATCCCCCTTTACGGTGAGCGGGAAGCGTCTCAGATCGCGCGTTTGGTGGTCACGGAACTCGGAGGCGTCGCACCCACACAACTACTGCTGGAACCCAACACGACTGTCGACATCCCGAACTTCAACAGGGTGATTCGGGACCTCACGGCGGGACGTCCCGTGCAATATGTCCTTGGGCACACAGAGTTCTGTGGCCTGGATTTGGCGGTACGTGAAGGGGTGCTGATCCCGCGTCCCGAGACGGAGGAACTTGTGCTGTGGATCGCCAACGAGGCGCCTCCCGATGCCACGATCCTGGATATCGGCACGGGTAGCGGCGCGATCGCCATCGCATTGGGCAGTCTGCTGCCCAACAGCCGTGTAACGGCCATCGAACTGTCGTTCGACGCGCTGGCGATCGCGCGCGAAAACGCACAGCATATAGGTGTCAATGTGGATTTTCGACAACTCGATATTTTACAGCAAAAACCCGATGGGCACGAAAAATTCGACGTAATCGTATCGAATCCTCCCTATATCCCCTCCGGCGAACGCGAGAAGATGCATCGAAATGTATTGGAATACGAGCCCGCGGAGGCACTGTTCGTGCCGGATGACGACCCGTTGCTGTTTTATCGCACGATCGCGGAGCATGCACGGGAGCTGTTGAGTCCCGATGGGAGGCTCTATTTCGAGATCCACGAGGATCATGCCGACGACATCGAAAAACTACTCACCGAACTTGGGTATCGCGACACGGTTCTCCGATGCGACATCCACGAAAAACCCCGAATGGTATGTACAAGAAGATGAGAGAGCGGCGTGACAAGACGCCCGAACAAGCCCTCAGGACATTGCAATGGATCTGTGCCCGGTGTGAGAAATCATCCGGTGACGCGATGCGGCTGATGCGGCTGTGGGGAGTGCCGGAGGAGGAGCGTCCGAAGGTGCTCGAAAAGTTACTGGAAGACCGGTTTATCGACGACACGCGTTTCGCCAAGGCGTACGTGAGCGAAAAGACAAATCTGAACTGCTGGGGTACCTATCGCTTGCGGCAGGGGTTGCGGATGAAGGGTGTGTCGTCCGAAATCATCGACGAGAAGATCGAGTCGTTGAATCCCGAACTGATGACGGAAAACCTGGAGAAGAAACTCGAAAAGAAGCTCCGCCAGACACGCACGTACCGGGATCGTTACGACCTGCGCAACAAGTTAATCCGTCACGGGCTGACGTTGGGGTACGACTATCCGAGCGTGAAGGCGATGGCGGACAAGCTCCTCAAAGCGGCTTTTGTGGCACTGCTTGGATTTCTGTGCATCGTCCCGATCCGATCGCAGGCACAAGTACAGACAAAAAAACTCGACCCGACGGATTATGTCTATCCGGTTCTCAACGTGGCACGCCTCTACTCGGCGAACTTCGGCGAGATGCGTCCGGGGCACTTCCATTCGGGCATCGACATCAAGACGGACGGTGTGGTGGGTAAGCCCGTGGTTGCGGCGGCGGATGGATATATCGCCCGTATCGCCGTGACGGCAGGAGGTTTCGGACGTGCCGTCTACATTGCCCACCCCAACGGCACCACGACCGTGTACGCACACCTGGATTCGTTCCGTGACGATATCGAACGCTTCGTGCTCAACGAACGTTACCGCACGCGTCAGAACAACATCAACATCTTCCCGCCGGCCGATAAATTTCCTTTGAAGCAAGGGGAGCAGTTCGCCCGGGCGGGCAACACGGGTTCCTCGTCGGGACCGCACTTGCATTATGAGATCCGTGACTCGCGCACGCAACGAACCCTGAATATGATCGCACAACGCGTCATCCGCACACGCGACGACATACCGCCACGCATCGCACGACTGCACTATATTGCGGTCGATACTGTGCGCGGGGTACCCGTGCACAGCCTACCGCGCCCCGTGGAGGTGGTCGAAACGTCACCCGGCAATTATCATCTCAAACAACACGCCCCCCTGACGGTCGGAGGGCGCGGTTACTTCGTGCTCGAAGTGATCGACCGCAAGAACGACGTATCCAACTCATTCGGCGTGTGGCGTACGGCACAACACGTGGACTCGGTGAAGACTTTCGAGTTCTGCATCGACGGGTTCCTGTTCAACCAGACACGCTATTGCAATGCCGTGACGTACTTCCCGTTGCAAAAGAGCGGCAACGAGTTCATTCGCCTCACGCAACTCGAAAACTGTATCGGTGATTTTTATCCGGTCTCACAAAATCGCGGACTCATCACACCTGCACCGGGAGAGACGCAACAGATCGTCATCGAGGCGGAGGACGACAGCGGCAACGTGTCGACCGTCACGTTCTCCATCACAGGACAGCCCTCGGAGCGTGATTTCAGGGCCGATGCGGATTCGCTGTCACTGCTACCCATCGTCACGAACCGGATGATGTTCCACCACACATGCAACGGCATGTCGGTACAGATCCCCGCCGGAGCGCTCTACGAACCGGTGTTCTACACGCAATCCACACGCCCATCGGACGGTATACAGACCACCACGAAGGTACTGTCGCCCATCTTTTCGATCCTGTCGCCCAAGGTGCCGCTGCACAACGCGATGACGCTCTCGATCCGTGCCACGGTGCCCGAGTCGCTGCAACCACACGCGTGTCTGGCACTGGTGAAGGGCAACAAGGTCTCCTACGCGGGCGGGAGATGGCGCAACGGCGCCATAACGGGTTCCACCCGTTCGTTCGGCGACTACTGCGTGGTCGCCGATACGCTCCCGCCCACGGTGACGCCCAAATTTTCCACCACGCAACCCACAATAACCTCCAAATCCATCACGTTCGAGCTAAGAGACAACTTCTCCGGCGTGGGACGTTACTCGGCCACGATCGACGGCCAGTGGATCCTCCTGGAACGCAATCCGATGCGCGGCACGATCACCCACACGTTCGACGACACACGCACCCCGAAAGGCCGTACGTATGCGTTGGAGGTGGTTGTGACGGACAATTGCGGCAACAAAACGACGTGGCGACAGAAAATCACACGATAGAGACCCATAAAAAGTAACCGCAAACTTTGCATAGTTAAAATTTTATGCTATTTTTGCGAGGAGATACAAATAACCTAAAAATAACATAACATGAAAAAGTTACTCTCATTGCTGCTGATCGCAGGTGCCTATCTGGGGTTTGTGGCTTGTAAGGAGACTCCTGTTGGGGATTCCACGATCACACTGGACCGAACATCGGAGATCCTCTATTTCGACGAGGCGCTCGGTGCGGGTGAGTCGTTGCCGCTTCAGGCTACTGTATCCCCCGATCCGGATCAGAAAGTGTATTGGGTATCTTCCTCTCCCTCCGTGGCTTCGGTGGATGAGGATGGTGTCGTAAGGGCACTCGCACTCGGCACGACGACCATCACGGCGTCGCTCGAAAACAAGGCTTACGCCACCTGCCTTATCGAGGTGCAGGCCCAAGTTCCTCCGGTGAGGGAGATCATCCTCTCCTCGACGACGCTCGAGATGGAGCCGCTGACAGACCAGACGTTGACGTGGACATTCAAGCCCGATGGCGCCCAAGGTACCATCGTGTGGAGCTCCGATAACGAGAAAGTAGCTACCGTTGCTAACGGTAAAATTACCGCCGTAGGTCCTGGTAAAGCCATTATCCTGGCCAAAGTGGGTATGGTCGAGGCGACTTGCGAAGTTACCGTTAAAAATATCGACTACGAAGTAAGCCGCGGTCTCTGTGGTACCACCTTGAGATGGGTGTTGTTCAACCATGCGGACGGAAGACGCGTGTTGACGATCACCGGTTCGGGACGCATGCGCGACTTCACATTCCAAGGTGGTGACGCCGCTACGGCTTGCCCTTGGTGGGGTTGGATGGAGACCATCACCGAAGTGGTCCTCCCTGAGAGATTGACCTCCATCGGAACCTACGCCTTCGACGGCGCTACGGCACTGACAACGATCAACATGCAGCCGGAAATTATCTCCATCGGCGACTACGCGTTCCGTAACTGTCCCGAGCTGACACTCGCAACGACCGCCCTCCCGGCTAACCTGGAGTTCCTCGGTGCGTTCGCGTTCGAGAATTGCGCGAAATTGTCAGGCGACCTGACGCTCTCCAGCAAACTGACTGCCCTGCGTCCCGGTACCTTCCGTAACTGCACAGGTCTCACAGGTACGCTGATCATCCCGGTCAATATCAAGGGTAACATGGGTGTCGCTACCGATGTGGCGAACAGCGCTAACAGAGGTATCTTCGAAGGTTGCACAGGCTTGACAAAGGTTGAATTCGCTACCGGATCGCAAATCACCGACATTGCATGGAACACCTTTGCAGGATGTACGGGCCTCACCGAAGTGACACTTGCCGAAGGCCTCGTGCGTATCGGAAGAGGTGCGTTCGACAGCTGCTCCGAACTCACTGCAATCACATTCCCATCGACGATCAACGAGGTTCCCTGGTTCGGCGGATGCGACAAACTGATGGAAGTGACGATCCTGAGAGAGGATAGTATCTTGGGTCTCAGCACCTACATCGCACCTTACAATGTATTGGAGGGTGAAGGAGAGAACCAACAGATCGTAACCAAATATCACTATGCTTTCCCGACGTTCGATCGCGACTTGGGTAAAGAAGAAGCAGTTGTAGTCAATCAATCCGGCGTCACGGCTAACTATGTGGTAGGTCTCGACACTGGCGGGGGCAACACATTGAAGGTTCCCGCGGCTTTGGTGGAGAGCTACAGAACGATCTACGATCCGAATCGCACACCAATCCAGGTTCACTGGCGTGCCACATTCAACAACATCGTGGCCATCTAAAACGGAGGGCCCGGAAGGGGGAGGCCGACGGGAAAATTGACCATGACGGCGTAACCCGAAAGATATATCCTTTCAGAAAAGACCTTGCTTGACGGCGAGGTCTTTTTTTGTATCTTTGCCGAACTATCAATATACTCTATACCCATATGGCACTTGCTGACAAATACACTCCCGCGGATCTCGAATCGAAATGGTATGACTACTGGCTTCGCCACCGTCTTTTCCACTCCGAACCCGACGAACGCGAACCCTATACGATCGTAATCCCCCCGCCCAACGTGACGGGACAGTTGCACATGGGACACATGCTCAACAACACGCTCCAGGATATCTTGGTACGTCGCGCTCGCATGCAGGGTAAAAACGCGTGCTGGGTTCCCGGCACGGATCACGCGTCGATCGCCACGGAGGCCAAAGTGGTGGCACGGTTGAAGGAGCAAGGTATCGAGAAGTCATCCTTGACACGTGACGAGTTTTTGGAGCATGCGTGGACGTGGAAGCAGGAGTATGGCGGCATCATCTTGAAACAGTTGCAGAAACTGGGTGCATCGTGCGACTGGGACCGTACGGTATTCACGATGGATGAAGCACGTTCGGAGAGTGTGTTGAAGGTGTTTTGCGACCTGCACGACAAGGGATTGATCTACCGCGGTGTGCGTATGGTGAACTGGGACCCTTCGGCGAAAACGGCGCTGTCGGACGAGGAGGTGATGTTCAAAGAGACGCACGGCAAGTTATATTATCTCAGATATAAAATCGAGGGTACGGACAAGTACATGGTTGTGGCGACGACACGGCCCGAGACGATCATGGGTGACACGGCCCTGTGTGTGAATCCGGATGACGAACGATACGCCTGGCTGCCGAAGGATGCACGGGTGATCGTGCCGTTAGTGGGGCGTTCCGTGCCAGTGATACGCGACTCGTATGTGGACATTACGTTCGGCACGGGTGCACTGAAAGTCACTCCGGCACACGACGTGAACGACTACATGCTGGGAGAGAAGTACGGATTGGAGTCGATCGACGTGTTCAACGACAACGGCACGATTCGCACAGGGTTACCCTACGCAGCGCTGGATCGTTTCGCCGTGCGAAAGCAGATAGAGAAGGATCTGGATGCAGCCGGACTGTTGGAAAAGACGGAGGACTATACGAACAACGTAGGTTGTTCGGAACGCACGGGTGTGCCTATCGAACCGAAACTGTCGATGCAGTGGTGGGTGAAGATGGATGGCCTGTCAAAACCTGCCGCCAAGGCTGTGGCGGAGGATATCGTAAAATTCATCCCGGAGAAGTACAAAAACACGTATCGTCACTGGATGGATGGGATCAAGGATTGGTGCATTTCGAGACAGTTGTGGTGGGGTCACCGCATTCCCGCGTGGCATCTTCCACCGAGGGTCGGCGGCGGCCACAACTACGTTGTGGCTCCAACGCCCGAAGAGGCGTTGTCGAAAGCACGGCTCATCGAGCCGTCGCTTTCTGCCGCCGACCTGCGTCAGGATGAGGATGTACTGGACACGTGGTTCTCGTCATGGTTGTGGCCCATCTCGGTCTTCGACGGCATACGCAATCCGGATAACGCGGAGATCAACTACTACTACCCCACCAACGACCTGGTGACGGCACCCGAGATCATCTTCTTCTGGGTGGCACGGATGATTATGGCGGGATACGAATATCGCAACGAGAAACCCTTCTCACATGTCTACTTCACGGGTATCGTGCGCGACAAATTGGGACGCAAGATGTCCAAACAGTTGGGCAACTCACCCGACCCGTTGGATCTGATCGCGAAATATGGTGCGGACGGCATGCGTGTCGGGATGCTGCTGCAATCGTCGGCAGGTAACGATGTGATGTTCGACGAGGCTCCCTGCGAACAGGGACGTAACTTCGGCAACAAGATCTGGAATGCATACAGGTTGGTGTCGGGATGGGAGGCATCTCCCGACGCAAAGCAGGACGACGCGTCACGATTGGCGGTCGAGTGGTTCGAGAACGTGCTGAGCCGCACGATCCGTGAACTGGATGAAGAGATGTCCTCGTACCGCATTTCGGAGGCATTCATGACGCTGTACAAACTATTCTGGGATGACTTTTCGGGGTGGTACCTGGAACTCGTGAAACCCGCCTACGGCTCGCCCATCGACATGGTGACACTCGACGCGACACGTAATTTCTTCGACTCGCTGCTGCGCCTGCTGCATCCGTTCATGCCCTTCATCACGGAGGAGATCTGGCAGGATCTCACGCCCCGCAAGGAAGGTGAGTCTGTTGTGTATGCCGCGATGCCGGCCGCGGCCGGCATCAGCGAAGCGATCCTGAATCGCTTCGAGATGACCCGTGAGGTCATCTCCGGCATACGCAACATCCGCAAACAGCACAATATTTCACCCAAAGAGTCCCTCTCGCTACATATCATCACGGACGAGAACTACCCATCGGAATACGCTCCGGTGATGGTGAAGATGGGTAATCTGGGTGGCATTTCGGAAGTTTCCGAGGGTGACGGTGGGATTGGATTTATCGTGAAGACGACCCAATATTTCGTGCCGTTAGAAGTGCAGGAGAGCGCGGAAGACCGTGCACAACTCGAAAAGGATCTCGCTTATTACGAGGGATTCCTTGCCTCGGTGGAGAAGAAACTGTCGAACGAACGGTTCGTCGGATCGGCACCCGAAGCAGTTGTTGCGAACGAACGCGCCAAACAGGCCGATGCCATCGCCAAGATCGCGGCCCTGAAAAAACAGCTGTCTTAAAATTGTACACAGTTGAAGATCACGATCTATACGGACGGTTCGTCGCTCGGCAATCCGGGCCCGGGAGGGTATGGAGCGGTATTGATCGCGGGACGTCACCGTAAGGAGATATCCCAAGGCTTCCGCCTGACGACCAACAACCGCATGGAGCTGATGGGCGTTTGTGCCGCGTTGGAACTGTTGAAAAATGAGGGTTGCGACGTCACGGTATACTCCGACTCGCGGTATGTGGTCGACGCCGTCGAAAAACGTTGGGTATTCGGATGGGAGATGAAAGGCTTTGCAAAGAAGAAAAATCCCGATCTGTGGCAACGTTTCCTGGTCGTTTTTCGACGCCACCGCGTGCGTTTCGTGTGGGTGAAGGGACACGCCTCGACCGTGGAGAATAACCGTTGCGATGAGCTCGCCGTGGCTGCCGCAACCCAAAAAATCGGACAATTAGAAGACAAAGGCTATGTGGAAAACCTATAAACGCCTCCTCGGATTCGCTTCGCCATTCGCGAAATATGCCGTCCCGTACTTTTTCTACGCACTGTTGTACGCGCTGTTCAACACGCTGACGTATGCACTGATCATCCCGATCATGAAGACGCTGTTCATGGACAACTTCGTCTTCACCCCCATCTACACGCCGCCCATGCTGTCGGATATCTTCGCGATGCGTTTCGACGGAGCGGTGAGTTATCTCTACACACTTACGTTCGGCGAATCGTTCGCGATGCCCAAAATGCTGACCCTGTTGGCATGCATGGTGGTACTGGTGACGATGCTGAGCAGCCTGTTCCGATACCTGAGTGCGATGGTGGTGGAACAGATGCGCGTTCGCTCCGTGCAACGCATGCGCAACGATATGTTCACACGCATCATGGAGATGAGTGCCGGATATTTCAGCGACAAGCGCAAGGGTGACATCATCTCACGCATCACGCAGGACGTAATGGTGGTGCAACACTCCATCACAAACACGCTGCAAGTCATCTTTCGCGATCCGCTGTTGATCATCGGCTACTTGGTGGTGATGCTCGGTATCTCTTGGAAACTTTCCCTGTTCGCAATCATTTTCCTGCCGCTGGTGGCGCTGCTGATCGGCCGTATCGTCAAAAAACTCCGCCACCCCGCCATCAAGGGACAGGAGCGTATGGGCGACATGGTGAGTATCCTCGATGAATCGTTGGCCGGCATCAAGGTGATCAAAACTTACAACGCCACGGGTTACATCCGCCGTAAATTCCGCGATTTCAATGCCGATTTCTCACACCTGATGCTCTCCATGGCACGACGTCAGCAGTTGGCATCCCCGATGAGTGAATTCTTGGGCATCACAGCCGTGGCAGTACTGATCGTGTACGGAGGGTCGCTGGTCGTGGGTGGATCGTTACGCCCCGAAGAGTTCGTCGCGTTCATCGCGGCCTTCTCGCAGATCACACGTCCCGTCCGTTCGTTCGTCGACCAGTTCGCCACGCTCAATCAGGGTATCGCTGCCGGCGAACGCATCTTTCAGGTGATCGACGAGCGTCCCGATATTGCCGATGTGCCGGGCGCCATGGAGATGGGTGAGTTTAAGAAATCGTTGGAGTTTCGCGACGTACACTTCTCTTACGATGGCGAACGCGAGGTGATCGACGGCGTGTCGTTCACTGTGCCACACGGACAGACCGTGGCGCTGGTAGGCCCCTCGGGAGGTGGCAAATCGACGTTGAGTGAACTCATTCCGCGTTTCTACGACCCCACGAGCGGTGAGATTCTGGTGGACGGCGTACCCCTTCAAGACCTGACTCAAAAGAGCCTGCGCGACCATATCTCCACAGTGGCACAGGACACGGTACTTTTCAATGACACGATTGCGGGTAACATCGCAATGGGATGCCCGGGCGCTTCGCTCGACGAGATTATCACGGCGGCAAAGGTAGCCAATGCACATACGTTTATCATGGAGACGCCCCAGGGTTACGATACAAATATCGGTGATCGCGGCACAAAACTCTCCGGAGGACAGCGGCAGCGGTTGAGTATCGCGCGTGCGGTGTTGAAGAATCCCGAGATCCTGATCCTCGACGAAGCCACCTCGGCACTCGACACAGAGAGCGAAAAACTGGTACAGGAGGCCCTGAATTCACTGTTGAAGGGACGTACGTCCGTGGTGATTGCCCACCGTCTATCGACGATCCACAATGCGGATAAAATTCTTGTGGTGGATAAGGGACGTATCATTGAACAAGGCACGCATACCGAGTTGATCGCTCTGAATGGCACGTATGCCAAGTTGATCGAGATGCAAGCACTTTAAACGGACGTCACCGGGCGCGCGCATGTCGAGCATAGCTCGCCATTATGCAAAAGAGGAAGTGTTTGACACTTCCTCTTTTGCATCGGCCCTTTGGGCCGTGGCGCGCGCCACACATTAACCTTCTCCTCCCCGCGGCGGGGGCGCGTGACCCTGCCGATGGAAGACAGGATCGTCCGAATTACCTCGGAACCTTTTGGCATAATCAGGCCTACTCCTCGGTAGATGCACTGCATTTTCATTTCTATGG